>Ga0070765_100000637_pt1 | contig 21118 bp, 18 predicted proteins | sample HubBroMetageWFT5_FD_71516 | JGI IMG/M metagenome (GOLD analysis project Ga0070765, IMG submission 71516) | Warmed and freeze-thawed soil microbial communities from the Hubbard Brook experimental Forest, New Hampshire - Hubbard Brook CCASE Soil... | ecosystem: Environmental > Terrestrial > Soil... | reverse complement strand
GAGAAAAAGGAAGACAACGTCGATCCGGCGGTGGGGATCGTTCTGCATCGCAAGCTGGGCGATCCAGTCGTGGCAGGAGAGCCGCTCTGCATGATCCACCATAATTCCGAAGCTCGGGCTGCCCGGGCAAGCCAACTGCTTATGGACAGTTATCAAATCTCGGAAGCGCCAGCCGCGGCGAAGAAGCCACTGATACATCGGGTCATTCGGGGGATGCAAAACAAGTAGAAAACGATTGATTCACTGCTTGGCTGTAAGCGATTTGAGGATTTTGGCGTATCCCGGCTTGATGACCGAATAAATGACGTCGCGGCGTTGGTTATAGGGAATGAAAGCGCTCTTCATCGCGTTGATGGTGAGTTTTTCGAAGTCGTCCAGATTCAGGCCAAATGTTTCCGCGGCCACCTCGAATTCCCGCGTCAAGGTCGTGTTGCTCATGAGGCGGTTGTCAGTGTTCAGAGTGACGCGAAATTTTTCCTGGTGAAAAATCCTGAAGGGATGCTCCGCCAGGCTGGGAGTTGCGCCGGTGTGGACATTGCTGATCAGGCAAATCTCCAGCGGAATTCGCTTGTCGAGAACGTATTGTGCCAAGTCGCCTAGCTTCACTGCCTTGCCGTCTGCAACCGCAATGTCATCGATCAGCCGCGTGCCGTGGCCGATGCGATGGGCTCCGCAATACTGAATGGCCTGCCAGATTGATTCTTTTCCATAACCTTCCCCGGCATGGATCGTGATGTTGAAATTTTGCCGCTGAATGTAGTGAAAAGCGTCCACATGTTTCTTCGGCGGATGACCGCCCTCTTCACCCGCGAGATCAAAGCCTACCACTCCACGATCGCGAAAGTCGACGGCGAGCTCGGCCATTTCCAGCGACACGTCCATATTGCGCATGGCGCAGACGATCACTCCCGAAAGCACTCCGAAATCTTTTCTGCCGCGTTCCAATCCTTTTAGCACTGCCGAGAGCACCTGTTGATGACTCAATCCCTTCCTGGTGTGGAAAACTGGCGCAAAGCGAGTTTCAAAGTAAACCACGCCATCCTTGCTCAGGTCTTCGGCCTGCTCATAAGCGACGCGTTCCAGCGCCTCCTCCGTCTGCATGACGGCGATGGTGTGCGCGAAGCCCTCCAGATATTTGGCGAGACTGCCTTTGTTGGCACCTTGATGAAACCATTCCGCCAATGCCTGAGGATCCTGGGTTGGCAATTCCGGATACTTTGCCTTGGCGGCCAAATCGATGACGGTCTGCGGTCTCAATACACCGTCCAGGTGCTCGTGCAAGAGGACCTTGGGTAATTTCTTCAGGATGGTTTTATCGAGCTTCATACGTCCCCGTCGTCTTAAGAGTCAATCATAGAATACGCTGCATACGCGAAGAGTTGCAGGAAAGGCCTTGGCTGGCGGACTGTGTTGTACACTACCGCAACCTCGATCCGGTTCGGCAGAAGGGAAGGGGAATCCGGCATGGAGCGAACCGCAGTGGAAAGTCCGCAAACGCCAGGCTACGGGCTAAGACGCGAAGTACTTTCCCCGATGGAAACGCTTGCTCAATCGATCTCTACGATTGCTCCCACCACCAGTCCTGTAGCGACCATCCCTCTGGTTTGCGCGTTGGCCGGCAACGGTACTTGGCTGGCCTATGTTCTGGCAACCGTGGCTGTATTGCTGGTGGCGATGTGCATTGCGCAATTTGCGCGTTATTCATCCTCGCCTGGCTCGTTGTATACCTATGCTTCCATGATCCTGCCACCGTGGCTGGGGTCTGTGGTCGCATGGAGTCTGCTGTTGGCCTATGTGGCCACGGGATCCAGCGTCATCGGGGGCTTCTATCATTATGGAAATCTTTTGCTACACGACGCCACCGGCCATGTCGTCTCCACCATAGTGCTGTCGGTGTTGCTGTCGCTGATCGTCGCTGCAATTTCCATGTGGATCGCCTGGCGTGACGTAAAGATTTCCGCGCAGCTCATGCTATGGATCGAAGGCACCTCGATGACGGCAATTCTTATCGTGGTCATGCTCGTGCTAGTGCGGCATGGATGGCACTTGGACTCGCAGCAGTTGCATCTGCGTGGCATGACCGGCAGCGGTTTGCGGCTCGGCCTGGTGCTGGCACTTTTCAGTTTTGTCGGTTTCGAGAGCGCAACCACGCTGGCGGCCGAGGCGCGCAATCCGTTGAAAACAATTCCGCGGGCGGTGATCCAAAGCGCGGTTCTGGCGGGAGCGTTCTTTATCATTTGCGCCTATGCGGAAGTGCTCGGTTTCCATACTGCCGGACAAGACCTGGGAAGCAGCCCCGCGCCGATGCGTCTGCTCGCCGTGGTCGGGGGTGTGCCCCCGTTGGGAGTACTGATTGACATTGGCGCGCTGGTAAGTCTATTTGCCTGTACGTTGGGCTGCATCACAGCCGCTGCCCGGGTGCTGCTACTCATGGCGCACAACGGGCTCGCGCATGGTTCGCTCCGCAACACGCATGCCCGTAACCAAACCCCCGGTCGGGCAGTTGTCGTCACTGGACTGGCTGCCGTACTGCCGACAGCAATCCTAGCCGCCCGCGGGGCGAGCGGGCTAGACGTCTACGGCTGGATGGGATCGCTCGCCACTTACGGTTTCATCGTGGCCTACGCGTTGGTATGCTTGGCGCTGCCTAGCTACTTGCGCCACCACGGTGCCTTCCGCGTTGGAGCACAAATTATCCCTTGGATTGCTGGTGGCGCGATGGTGCTGGCGCTGGTGGGTAATCTCTATCCCGTGCCTGAGGGTCCTTACGGCAAGCTGCCTTACATTTACCTCGCGTACTTGAGCGCGGGATTGTTATGGTTCCTGTTACACACTCGCAGGAACCTTCGAGACAAGAGCTCGGGATAGCCGAAAATCAGACTTGAGCCTCTGTGGCCGGTTGAGCCACCAGCAGCAACACGATGCCTGTCACCGTGAACATGCGGAAGGCTTCATCCCGGCCGTTCCATGTCTTCGACTGCCACATCAAGAACCATTCGGCGCCCACGCTCAGAAAGGCAATGAGCCACATCAACAGCGCCAGCGTGAGCGCCGCGATCGTGGCGTTCTTGGCTTGATTGAACGCCGCCGCCGTTCCACGCAGTCCGCGTCCCAGTCGCAATCCTCCCCACCATAAAAGAATCGTAGTCACGGTTTCCCACAAAATAATCGACACATAAAAAACTGTGTGCCACGCCGGTGGGTTCAGGGCGCGCCACATGCCATGGTTTCCCGGGGATGTTGAATCCATCATCAGCACATGGCGAACGAACTGGTAGTTGGAGTCGTAGTCGGTCAGGTTGTTGAAGACTACGAGGGAATAGAAGATTGCCACCGCGAACACCAGCAACATCTTCCCTATGCGCAGCGTCATAGATTTCTCCCGTGGACAATGCCGTCTGTAAGGATCTCTAAATGCACTGGGAACGGTGCATTTTGCGAGGACTCGAGCGAATAAGAATAACTTATCTATGTCAAAAAAAAAATCATTGCGGTACAGCTTTCGTTTGTAACGAAATTGGCGTACATTCATTCGAATATTCCGGAACCTGACAAGCAGGGCAGACGCAAGCACCATCGGTGCCACGAGCGTGGCACAGAATCACAGCTTGATTGATATCAGGATAGTGGTTGTCGAAAAAGTGTATCTACACAAGCCCGATTGAGGTGCTCACCGATGCTTAAACGAAACATATTCCTGGTCTTCTTCCTCGCATTCATCCTGGGGATGCCCTTTGTCTTCGCACCCCGCGCCTTCGCCCAACAGACTCTCGGCGGCATCACCGGTACCATCGTGGACACGACGGGCAGTGTATTGCCAGGCGCTTCGGTGACCATCGTAGGGGACCAGACCCAACTGACCCGCAGTCAGAAAAGCAACGACAACGGAAGTTATGATTTCGTGAACTTGCCGATCGGCACCTACACTCTCACCTTCACTCACGATGGCTTCGAGACGCAGAGGATGCCTTCAATCCAGGTGCAGGCCAACCGCACCGCCACGCTCAACGTGACCCTCAAAGTTGGCCAAGTCGGCACCACCATCACCGTCGCGGCAAGTCCCCTGATGAACGCAGTTGATACCACCAACGGGTATATTCTGGAGAAAGATCAAATTGATGCCATCCCACTTCCCACCGGGAGTTTCACCGGTCTCGCGATCTTGTCTCCCGGCGTGAACGCGGAACTGCCTGGGGGCACGGGCGTCAACAGCGGTCTGGGCAACCAGCCCATCTGGGCCAATGGCCAGCGCGACACCAGCAATAGCTTCCTGCTTAACGGAGTGGACGACAGCAACCTGTTCAATGGCAAGAGCACCAGCCAGGTGGCCTCAGCCCGCGTGGTAAACAACACTGGCGTTGCCAATCCCAACAGTACAACGGCGGCACCGGTCCAGAGCACTGCATCGGTCTATCTGGCGATTGGCCAAGCATTGCCGACGCCTGCTCCTGAAACCATTCAGGAAGTGCGGGTCAACACCTCCATGTACGATGCCCAACAGGGGGCGACCAGCGGTGCTCACATTGACATGAGCACTACCTCGGGTACGAATGCAATTCACGGGCAGACCTACGTGCATCGTGGAACAAATTGGCTCAATGCCGCGCCATTCTTCGACAAGCAGGATCCCAACATTCCCGCCGATGACAAAAACCCGGAACTGCATCGCTACACCGCTGGTGGAACTTTGGGCGGCCCAATCATCAAGGACAAGCTTTTCGGGTTTGTTAGCTATCAGCATGTTCATGCTTCCGACCAGGACATCGGTCTTTCGCGCTTGATCGTACCGCCAGGCCTGACCAATGACCGGTCGGTGACGGCCCTGGAAACAATCTCAGATACAAATTGGGGTACCAACCTCCTACAAACCGGAGGTGTCGATCCGATCGCGGTGGCTCTGTTCCAGTACAAATTACCCAACGGCCAATACTTGATCCCCTCCTGGGATGGCCAGACAGCCACTGCGACTTTTCCAGAAAATGCCATAAGTCCCGGCACTGCTTACTTCATCTCCGACCAAGTGGTCACTAATCTCGATTGGAATGCAAGCTCCAAGGACACGGTATCGGCAAAATACTATTACCAGCACGACCCCAGCATTGCTCCCTACGCGTATTCGAGCATTCCCGGCTTTACACAACATCTCGATGCTGGAAGCCAGGTCGCGTCGATCACCAACAGTCAATCGATCACCCCCAACTTCAGCGTTACCGAAGTTCTAGGCATACTCCGGGAAAAGGCGTATAGCACGATTGGGCAGCCTTTCACCCCACAGTCCTTCGCTGCTCAAACGGGAACAACGCCGATCAACACCTTCGGTTCTCCTTACTTCCCGGGTATCAGCATTGTGGATCCTTTCGGGTTGGACGGCCCGGCGAATACGGGCATCGGCCCCACCTGTAACGCAGCCAATCCCTGCCCCATCACCAACCAGCAACCGCTGGTCATCGGCGGGGGCTCGGCCTCCCAGGGAGCTTTTACCGGGGTCTTTCAGAATCGCATTATGCCGTCGGCGAATGCCATTTGGCTTCACGGCAAACATACTCTCACCTTCGGTGGCAGCTATGCCTACACTCAACTCAATGCCCGCGACGAGAGAACCAACCAGGGCATCATTTCCTCGGCTGACTTTTCCCAGTTTATTCAAGGGTTCGTCGATACGAACGATGACTTCACCACCACCAAGTTCCTGCAAGGTAACGCTAACCGCTACTTTCGCGCCGGCCAATCCGGGGCTTATTTCCAGGATAAATTTCAGTTCCGCTCTAACCTCAGCTTGACTGCCGGACTGCGTTGGGACTGGGATGGTGGCCTGACGGAAAAGTACGGTCGCATTTTCAATTTTGACCCTTCACGTTACACCTACGACGACACGACCGATACCATCGATCCCTCGGGAACTGGTATGAACGGCATGATCATAGCCGGCAACAATAAACTTTTCCCGACCAAGGGTGTCAGCAATACCACCCTGACCGGGCGGCAATGGGGTTTCGCTCCTCGTCTTGGTATTGCCTGGAGTCCAAAGCATTTCAACGACAAAGTGGTTGTTCGCGCCGGTACCGGCATTTACTACGACCGAGGCGAGCTCTATTCCTATCTCTCTCCGGGTTTTGCTGAGGGCGTGATTAACGGTGGACCGTTCGGCGTCAACCAGACTCCTCCCTTCGTGAACGCGCAGACTTGCCCGGGCGCGAGCTCAAACTTGTATCTGGGATACATTCCCACCTGCCCAGCGCCTTACACTCTCGCGAACCCATGGGGCTCCACACTCGGGCCCCCGCCCAGCGGCAATCCGGCAGACATCGATCAGTACCTGCCCAACGAAAGCGCAATTGTGAACGGCGCTCAGCTGTTCTCGTTCGCCACCTATGACCGCGCCAATAAGCTTCCATACACCATCAACGACACGCTGGATATTCAATGGCAGCCGCGTAGCGATCTGGCCATCGAAGTGGGCTACGTCGGCAACCTTGGCCGCCACGAAGTGATTCCCGTTCCCTTTAATCAGCCGGGCATCGCCTCGCCAAGTCACATCATCCACCCGAATTCTCTATATCCACAGCAATATACCTACGGTTACACGGTAACTGATTCGAGTGGCAATCCTATCCAACTGCCCAACGGCCAGGGGCCCTATCTCATCAATTACGAGGGCGGTAACGTGGATCTACGCGTTCCCTATATCGGATACTCGGCGGAATCGGATGATTTCAAGGCAGCCGGAGTGTCCGCGTACAACGCTCTGCAAACTCACGTGGAGAAGCGCATGAGTCACGGGCTTCAGGTGGGCTTCTCCTACACCTATTCTCATTCCCTCGACGAGCAGAGCGGCCTGGGTTTATTCTTTAATGGCAACAATCCCCAGAACCTGCGCTCGGCCTACGGTTCATCTGATTTTGATCGCACACATGTTTTCAATTTCAGCTATTCCTACCAACTACCAAAGTTCTACTCGCTGTCTACGCTGAAAGGCAAGGTGGCGGACGGCTGGTCGATTCAGGGGATTACGGTGATCCAGAGCGGCCAGCCTTATAGCATCGTCGACTACACCGGCGCCGTGGGCAGCATCTATTTCAGCGTTTACAATGGCCTCACCAACCCGATCGTCCCCCTCGCTCCCGGCTGCACTGCAAAGAATGCTGTTACCGGGGCATCAGGGGCTTTCGGAAATGGCGACGTGGCGCTCAAGGCTTCCTGCTTTACCGTACCTTTGCTTAGTCCCGGAGCTCTCGGCGGTGCGATTCCGGCGGGTGATACTTTCGAAACCGACTTCACGAATGGCCAACGCAACATTTTCCGCCAGTCGTGGCAAAGACGCGCCGACATTTCGTTTGTAAAACTCACGCAACTCACTGAGCGCTTCTCTTTGAAATATAGTTTCGACGTCTTCAACCTGACGAACACCGCCAGCTTTGACATTCCTGTCGATGACGTTTCCCAGAACGAGTTCTACAACCAGTTTCCAGTTCAAGGAACGCCTCCATTGCCTGCGAATTGCGGCAACGTCCCGTTCTGTAGTTTCTACAATCCGCCCTCGGGCCTAGGCAACACGAACAAGACCATCGGCAGTCCGCGGCAAATACAGATGTCATTGAATTTATCGTTCTAACTGAATCTTCCGTTGAGATGAATGGCGGCCGAAAGGCCGCCATCTTTTTCCTCCGAAACATCGATTTGCCAGGAAACCCTATTCCTGTCCGATGTCCTCGTTCCACACTTCGGGGTTCGCACTGATGTATGCGGACAACAGCAAAACGCACTGCTCGGAATCAAGGTCTATTACATTCACGCCCAGCGACCGCAGCCATTCCAACCCGCCTTGAAAATTCCGGCTTTCGCCGACCACCAGGGTTCCAAACCCAAACTGACGCACTAACCCGCTGCAATACCAGCATGGTGCGAGCGTCGTCACCATAATTAGATTCTTGTAACTGCGCTGCCGTCCCGCATTGCGGAAGGCGTCGGTCTCGCCGTGCATCGAGGGATCGCCATTCTGTACCCGCCGATTATGACCGGCTCCAACCAGCTTTCCGCTGGCATCAAAGATTGCTGCCCCAATGGGAATCCCGCCTTCCGCCAGGCCTTTTCGGGCCTCTGCGATCGCTTCGGCAAGCATTGCAAGATGATCAGGCTTAGGCATGGTGATTGGAAATTATAGGACACCGGGTCGGCTTCTCTGCGCTGGGACCGCGGTGTGCGAGAACGTCACTCGGACACTTCTTCTTCCCGGCGGTTCTTTTGAATGTCGACTCCCAACTGTTCCGCTTTCTTGTATAGATGGCTGCGCTCCAGCCCGAGCGCTCTGGCCGTATTGGTAATGTGGTAATTATGGCGCTTCAGTTCAGCGAGCAGCACCTCACGCTCAAAGGCTTGCACACGCTCCGCCAACGGGCCGGAGTTCGTTAAGAGTCCGTGCGGAGTACCCAAAGTTTGCGGCAACGCCGCGCGTACCGTATCCATATCAACCTGGTCGTCGGTAGCCAACAACATGAGGCGTTCGACCACGTTGCGAAGCTCGCGCACGTTTCCCGACCAGGAATATGCTTGCAGCGCCTGAACGGCGTCGGCGGTGAAGGGGATTGGTTTCCAGTTATTCTGCGCGCAAAGCTGGCGGGCAAAGTGTTCGATGAGCGCGGGAATGTCGTCCCGCCGATCTCGCAGCGGCGGCAATACGAGAGGAAAAACATAAATGCGGTGGAAGAGATCCTGACGGAATTTGCCTTCGCGAACCAAGGTTTCCAGAATGCGGTGGGTGGCGACCAGAACGCGGACATCCACGGATATCGATTTATCGCCGCCGATGCGTTCGACTTCACCTTCTTCGAGCACACGCAGGAGCTTGGCTTGCATGGGTAAAGGCATGTCGCCGATTTCATCGAGGAAGATGGTTCCGTGTTCTGCCTGCTCGAATTTCCCCAGGTGACGACCGGCGGCACCGGTGAAGGAACCTTTTTCGTGTCCGAAGAGTTCGGACTCGATGAGTTCGGCCGGGACCGCAGCGCAGTTCAGCGTGATAAACGGTCCCGCGGCACGTGGGCTGCGCTCGTGTAGAGTGCGGGCAACCAGCTCTTTTCCCGTGCCGGTCTCGCCCAGAATGCAAACTCGGGTTTCACTGGCCGCCACACGATCCACCTGCGCCATGATTTTCTGCATGGTGGGGCCGGTCCAGATGATTTCGTGTTTACCGAGTTGCTGGCGAAGTTGACGATTTTCGGTTTCCAGCTGCCGGAGCTTGAGAACGTTTTCAATGGTGAGCAGCAGCTTTTCAGTGGAGATGGGTTTTTCCAGGAAGTCGAGTGCGCCTAGCCGAGTAGCCCGGACTGCCATTTCGATGTGGGCTTGACCGGACATCATGACGACCGGGGTGGTGATGCCTTGCGCGCGGAGATCTTCGAGGAAGGCGAGGCCGTCTTTGTCGGGCATGACCACGTCGGAGAAGATGAGATCGAAGTTTTGCGATTTGACGAGATCGAGGGCCTTAGCAGCGTTGTCGCAGACCGTCGCCTCATGGCCGCCGAGCCGAAAGGCACGGGAGAGGGAAGCCAGTGTGTTGGCTTCGTCATCGACGATCAGCAAATGCGCTTTCTGTGACACTGGGTTGCTCCTCACTCTAAAAAAGCCTTGTCATGCTGAGCGAACGAGCCGCGTACTTGCGGCGGGAGAGTTGAAGCACCTCTATACCTGGCAGACGTTCAGCCTTTAGGGGTCCTTCGACTCCGTGACTGCTTCGCTTTGCGAAACAGTCACTGCCTCAGGATGACAGATTACTGCTTGTTGCTTTGACTGCTGTCGGGCAACTCGCCGTTCGGCAGTTCAATGACAAAAGTCGCTCCGCTGCCGGGTTCGCTGCGAACACTGACGCGCCCGCCGTGATCACTGACTACGGACTGAACAATAGCCAATCCCAGGCCCGTGCCGTGGGCCTTGCTGGTGTAATACGGAGTAAACAGACGCTCGCATTCTTCTGGAGTCAGGCCGGTTCCGGTATCTGAAACTTCGATAAACGCATGCTCGTCATTCTGACGTGTACGAAGGGTGAGAATGCCGCCCTCAGGCATGGCGTCCATCGCATTCAAGACGAGATTCGAAAGTACGCGATGCATCAGTTCGGGATCGGCGGCGACGGGTTGCATAGATTCGGCGAGTTCCAGTTTACATTCGATGGGTGGGCGTCCGGGAGTATGCAGTTGGGCCTGGAAAAGGCGGGCAACGTTTTGCACGAGCTCATTTAAATCGGCACTCTGGAGATGGGGTTGCGGCATGCGCGAGAATTCACTGAAGCGAGAAATGATGGTCTTCAGATTCGAAATTTCCGCCAGCAAGGTGGAGGAACTTTCCTGGAAGGTTTCTTCGAATTGTTCAGGGCTTTGCTGGCGCGCCCGCAATAAATTTTCGACCGTCAATTGAAGAGGGAAGAGCGGGTTCTTCAGTTCGTGGGCCAAGCGTCGCGCCAGTTCCCGCCAGGCGGCGACTCGCTCAGTCTGCACTAATCGTTCTTTTTGTTCCAGCAACTCGTGCGTCATGCGGTTAAACGACTCAGCTAATTCGCCCAGCTCGTCGGAGGACTGGATCATCACTTGCGTATTCCAGTTACCGTCAGCAACTTCGCGCGCGGCCCGGGCAAGTTGCTCGACCGGCCGGGTGACCCGCGCGGCCGCCCATCCGCTGAGCAGGATGGCGAGAATCATGCCCGCGCCTCCTGCCAGCAACGCGGCGGAGCGAATATGCTGCCGGAGTTCTACGTAAGCGCGGCGCGAACTGCCGACCAGCAGAATTCCCAGCAGCTGATTCTGCTGTCCGGTCAAAGGGATGGCATGAATGGTTTCATCGTCGGCCGGATTGGAGGACCAGTGGACGAGTGCCGTGGCTTCCTGATGTTGTGACTGGATTTGCTTGATCAGGGGCGCGATCTGTTCTGCTTGCGTTACTGGACCGGAAGTATCGCTAAGCAGCTGTGCGGAGAAAGCCTGATTGCCTGGATTCCGATAAAGCAGGGCGCGCATTCCAGCGGGGAGTTCGAGGCCGGCGAGGAAATCTTTGTCCAGCCGCTGCCCTCCAATCACGAAGAGTGGGCGATCACCCACGTTGATAAGGCGGATTGCCGAAAGTGCGAGGGCCGCACCATCAGGCAGGTCTTCTTGCTTCAGGAAGGCATCTTTGGGGACGGGCCCAGCAAGCGGGAAGCTTTCCTTGTAGCCAAAGGTTGCCGGCGATTGGGCCGACGAAATAATTGTGCCCTGGCTGTCGACGAATTCCAGAAAGTCCAATTGCTGATTCTCCGCCAGCGCTTTGGCCTCGTCGAGATAGGCGCCGTAGTCGGGAGCTCCGCGGCTCAACTTGAGGGCCATACGGGTTGCCGCTTCGCTGGAGGCGATGGTCTCCACTCGACGCACCACTTCTTCGCCGTGCCGATTGAACTCGTGGCGGAATTGCGCAACCAGCGCGGCAGTGCGCTCCTCGTCGGCTTGCTCAAAAGAACGCCGGGTCATCGCAGAGACGATCCAGGCGACTGTAGCCACGGACAGGAATACCGTCAGCGCAAACACCGCCAAAAGTTTGCGCCGGAATCTCATGGCTTGTCCGTCCCCGGCATTCCCGGCCCCAGCCAGATGCCGGGCAAGTTCCAGCTCCCATCGCGAGCTTTATGCCAATCTTTTACCGTTGCCTGCACCGCGGAAGCGCTCCGCAAATGAAGCAGAGGAATCACGCGCTGCGATTGCAGAACACCGTTTTCCGCCGCGTAAACGTCGTCCTCGGAATTGGAATTGCCATTGTATTTCGGTGGTGTAAGTCCGAGCGATTTTGCCAGTTCCGCGAGAGCAACGTGAGCATCGAGCGAAACCAATGGGACCCGGACGAGCCGTAGATCAGCAGCACTCGATGTGGGCTGGAGCGCCAGGCCGGCATCATGGGCGTTGAGCGCAATTCTCTCCGCCACGACTCGCGCGCTGGGATCGGTTGCATCGTAGCCCAGCGTCCAGGGCGCGGTTTGGCGGACGCCTACGAGGTTCTGCCGGGCGTGCGCCAGGTCAACATTGGACGGAAAAACAAAAGCGTATCCGGTCATCCAGTTCGGCAGCAACGCGGCTGAGGGTTCGCCGCCACTTTGCAGCACGACATTATTGAGTGATGCGCGATCCAGACTGAGGGCGAGGGCTTCACGAATGCGTCCGTCGTCGGCGGATTGGCGGTCGCGCGCGAAAACCAGCGCCATTAACTCCACTGGCTCAGAATGTTCGACGCGGCTCGATTCCGCGCTGGCTCGATGCAATTGCTCCGGCGCGACTTCGATGACGTCGGTCTTGCCGAGACCGAGGGAGATCATCTGATCGCGAAAAGTTTTTCCCATCTCAATTTCTATCGAGTCGACGAAGGCGCGACCTCCCCAATAATCCTCGCGGGCGGTTAGAACGAGTTTTTTCCCGGGGGCCCATTGGGTAACCGTAAAAGGACCGGTTCCACTGATCTTTCCGCCTTCACGCCGGACGATACTGTTACGCGGCAAAGCCAACTCGGCGGGAAGATTGACTGTGGCTGAATCGCGTTCAATGATGACAGCATCTCCTGCGGAGAAGACCTTCCAGGTTGGATTTACGGCACGGAGCGAGGCGGCGACGGCGTCGCTGGTGAGAGCCGTTCCATCCTGGAAAGTGATGTCGCGGCGAATAGAAAACTGCCAGCGCTGATTGCTGGGCTCGGATTGCCAGGATGTGGCGAGGGCAGGTTGTGGCCTGCCGCTGTTGTCGACTGTGACCAGAGTGTCAAACACCAGGAGCGAGACGTTGCGGGAGCCGAACCAATCCGGTGCTTGGGGACCCGCGGGATCGAGCGATGTGGGCGCGGCACGCATGGCGACACGCAAAGTGCCACCGTAACGCGGCCGCGTGGCCGCCATTGCGGAGGGCGTTGAGAACATTGCAACCATCAAGCTACTGGCCGCAAGTAATAGTGAGGCGATACGCCGCATATTTCCCCGTTTCCAGATCGCGTGCAACTGCAATTACATTGGCTCCATCTGATTCCGTCCACAACGCAGTGATATTGCCACTGAACTCCGCGGGTTGGGTCACGGCCACTGCTTCACGGTCGGCAATTTCGAAAGCGCGCGCGGTATCGGCTCCACTGTCGCTACTGCCAGCAGCGAGTACTTGCCATCCCGATCCGCAACCGCTGTGCACGCTGGCGATATCGCTACCCCAGCCGAGCTTTCCCGCGGTCTGGTCGGTGATGCCGTCGAGCATGTGCAACTGGCCGTCGACGGCAATAATGAGCCAGAGAGCGTATTTGTCACGGGGAAGAGGCGCGGCTGAATAAAATGCCGGCGCAGTGGTTTGTTTTCCGACGCCGGGGGCGAGTGCGCCGGTAAAGAAATTTCGAGTGTGCGAAAAGAATCCATTCAACGGGAACTGGTCTGTTCCCAGTGGCCAGGGATCATCACTTTCGTAGCAGTTGAGCGTCAAGGTCGAGGTTGCGGCGCTGCGGCAGTAAACTCCGGGCAGGTAGGCGTCGAAGAGGTGATCTTTGCGCAACTGCAGGCGTCCTCGCAGGTCACGAGGCCAGGGATGTAAATGGGTTATTGCCAGGGTTTGTTCCGGCTGCCAACTGCTGTTCTGGAATTTGTAGAGTGTGACGTTGTCTGGATCGAGGACGATCAGGTGCTGCGGGTTGCCCGGCACTTCTGCTACATCCAATATGCGGCTGTCTTGCGTCCACAATAAGCTTTTGCGGATGGTCAGCGCCGAAAGTTCCTGGGTCGCCGCCGGCGCCTCCGGACGCGGCGTCGTAATCATGACGACTGACGATTCATTCGTGCTCTGACGGATCTCCGCGATCCATACGTAGTTCCGTAAGTCCTCGGAGAGAGAAACCTGCACCGTGGCCGAGGATTGATCCGCGTTGACAAAGCGGACACCCAAAGCAGACAGATCCGTAAGGAGCCCGCGGCGGAAGCCGTCCGACTCCTCGCGGCTGAGGGACGAGCGGTTGATTACTTGCAAAGATACAGCCCCGGGTCCCGTGACCGCTGCGATTTTTTCTGCCAGTTGCTGCTCGGGAGCACGAAAATCGGTCGCTCCCGTGGCACGCACACACAGGAGTAAGAGCAGCAGGGAAAAAGCAGCCCGCGGACATCGTGATGGCGCAATCAGCATGTTGAGATTGCGCGAATTATAAACCGCATGATGGCGTGCACTTTGCATAAGCCCGGTACTGGTTAGAGTCGTCTGTTTACATCGGTAACGATCCGAGCGGCTGGTTCGCTGGCCGACCAAGAGCCGCCCGGAGGCGCGCACAACTTACTTCTGTTGCGAATCCGGTTCAGCCGCCTGATCAGCGTGATTAGACACATTCATGCTGCGCAGAACGTCATTGGCGAAAAAGAACTTTCCATCCGCCGGCACCATCATGATTTGCAACTTGTCGGAAAGCCGCTCCGCCACGATTTTGTTGATCAGGAGTGGATTCTGTTTCAGGATTGCGCCTTCGCTCTGCATCCTCTCAGCGTCGGCGGCGGCCGTGACCCGAATGCGGTCCGCCTCGGCATTGGACAACATTTTCCGCCGTTCCATCTCGGCTTTGCTGTCGATCACCTTGGCTTCGGCCATGGCTTCGGCATTCTTGACCGTAGCTTCCTTGCGGGCCTCGGCTTCCAGTTTCGATTGCTCGATCTGCTTTTGCTTTAAGGGGAGGGTGTACTGCATAGCGTCGGCTTCACCCTTCGCTTGCAGGACTTTTACTTGCGCCTCGCCTTCGGCTTGCTTCACTTGCTGCGCCTTGGTCGCTTCGGCCTCGAGTTCCGAGATTCTTACCTGCTTTTGATGGATGTCAGTTTCGACGCCCATACGGTCGCTTTCCTGTTCTTTCAGCAACAGGTCTTCCAATCCCTTGGCGTATTCGGGAGGCAGTTGAATGTCCCGCAACATGACTTCTTTGACCACGATGCCATCGACCGCGAGCTTTTGCGTGATGACATCTGAAGCCCGCTTGCGGACTTCTTCCCGCTTGGTCGCGAATACTTCGCGAACCGTGTAATTCGGCACCAATTCCCGCCAGGCGCTGGCGACCACGGCCGGCACGATTTCTTTTTCGATGGGTTGCGGCAGATTGCTCTGAATGTAGTCCAGGCGCTTGGGATCGAGGCGGTAGCGCACGGTGATCGCCAGGCCCAAAGTCAGGCCTTCTTTGGCCTGAACATTCAGCGGCTCGGGTCCGGCAGTGGTCTCTGCTTTCTTGCCGGTGTTCTTATTTTCTTCATTCTTAGATTCTTCAGTGTTCTTGCCGTCTTCCAATTCGCCGGTGGTGAACATCTGGTCGCGGGTATCGAAGAGCGCCACACTCTCACTTAGCGGAGTTACAAAATGCGCGCCGGGATAAAGCGTACCCGGCAGCGTGCCGCTGGTCTGGCTGACGCGGACGCCGGCCATGCCGCTGGGTACGACGATGATTCCAAGTGCGAGCAAAATTGGGCCCCATGCCAGCAAAGCCAGGCCCAGCGCACCTCGCCAGCGCAGGTGTGGAATCGGCGGCAGAGGCGCCGGCCCAGCCGCTGCCAGGGCCCGCCTGTAGAGCATTTCAAGGTAAAGGTCATAGGTGAGAATTCCTGCGGCCGTCGCGATCATTCCGATGCCGCCCCACATCAGCAAGTATTTCAAGAACAGCATAACCAGCTCCTTGCGCGCTTAACGCTCGTGCCCAGATTTGACCTGCACCGCCTGCCGGGCAAAGAACAGGCGGAAGACTTTGCCGAAGATCAACTCTTCCACCAGGAATGCGATCGCCAGTGAAAAGACCATCCCGGCCGTGACTGCCATAGCTGTGATTGCGAGTTGCATAGTGTTTCTCCTATAAATGTTTTGTGCTTACTGTCCGTTACTGTTCTGTATTGGAGACGCTGACTTCACTGCTACTGCGGAGGTATCCGTGTCGGCAACGCCGCCGAAGATCTCTGCGATTTGCCCGTCCCGCTCACTACGAATAGACACCGTGTCGCCTACGTTCACCATCTGGAAGAACTGCACAATGTCGCGATTGTTCAGGCGAATGCATCCGTGCGAGGCGGCGTGACCAATGGAGCGCGGTTGGTTCGTCCCGTGGATCCCAAAACCTTTCTGGCTAAGGCCGATCCAACGCGGGCCGATGGGGCTATCACTGCCCGGGGGAATGACCGTGCCCGGGTGGTAATAGGTGGGATTGGAAAGGCGGTTGACGATCTGGAACTCACCGGTTGGGCTCGGACTGACAGCCGCGCCTACCGAAATGGGAAAAGTTCTAACGACTTTGCCGCTCTCCAGCACTGCCAATCTCCGGTCGGAGATGCTGACCAAGATTTGGCGAGGGAGTCGCTTGGTTGAGGCGCCATTGCTTGATGTTGAAGGCCCGTTCTGCGAAGTGTTCTGGGCAACTGCGGCCGTGCTAAGCGCCACCACCAACACCAGCAGGAGGCGTTCGCCCACGTTCCCAATGCTCCGTTTGCTCAAACTCCAATTCATGGGGCCCCACCTCGCGTTTCGGGTTACACATAACCAGATCGCAAGTTGGGAGCCAGACAGTAAGCTATTGATTCAAAATGACTTTAACGTGTTCATCCAGCAGAGAATTTGTGTTCTGTGAGGAACGTCGTGTCAGCGGGGACACAGTGCAAAAAAGATTGCCAATTGTTCTGATGGGGTTATTTCTTGACTGTCAACGAACCCAGACGAATGCCGAACGGGGCGAGTCCGTAAGCGATGAGGATTCCTAGACTCGAGACGGCCCAGGCCCACTTAGGAAAGGCCAAGGCCGCCTGAGATAGAAGATCGGCTACGAACGAGTGTCCGAATTTGAATCGAGAAAACATCATGGGGCGCCGAATCGTTCCTAGTTGCTCTGCGGTGGCGGTCCTTGATGTCCCATGTGATCGTGTTGCTCCTGTTGCATTTTGTCGAACTTCTTCTGTTGATCGTCGTTGAGAACGGCCTTGATTTGAGTGTTCGAGCTCTCGTGGATTTCGCGCATCTTGCCGAACTTGTCCTCGCGTGCGATGGACGAGTCGTTGCGGAGCGCCTCCATCTTGGTGTGCTGGTCTTCGAGAACCGCCTTCACTTTTGCTTGCTGGTCGTCACTCAGGTTTAACTTCTTGGTAAGGTGTTGAAGTTGTTCGTCCACGCTGGGCATCTGATGATGTCCGCCTGGGCCGTGACCACCCATCTCTGAACCCTGTGGAGGAGGGGGAGCACCCTGATCGTCCTGACTGAAAACGGTTCCGGTCGAGATGGCTAAACCTAGGACGATGGCGAATGCGCCCACGGCCAGCCTTGACCATAGCCGGGATGCACTTGCTTTCTGGTCGATTCTTGGATTTAACATTGATATTGCCTCCAAACTCTGATTTTGAGCTCATACGCGAAAGAGTCTTTCGGCGCGGGGGAGCCCACTCTTGATAGGAACACTTCTCGAAGCGGAAACAAGTAAAGAGTTGGTAAAGGCGCGTAAAACTTCGTAAACGGGAGTTGCGGGAGGTCTGGACTACGCAATTAAGAAAGATCCAAACAGGCTGTATAACAGTACAACCAGGACGATTAAGGTAAAGCCGACGTACATCCAGTCTCGTTCTCTGGCGAATCCGAACACCGAAAATGTGACTCGGGCCACCGGTGTTGCAATCAGCAGGAGCAGTCCGAGTTGAATCAGGCCACGGCCGTGCCGCTGGAAGGCGTATCGGACAATGCCGTGCGTACTCTTCAGTTCGTCAGGCTCGCCGTGGAAGACCCGATAATTGGCCGGTGAAAAGCCGTGCCGGGCCAGGTAAATGATCGCGCCGATCAAGACCACCGTGGCCGAGAGCCCGACACCTGTGCGCAACAGGTTCGCGATCAGTTCTTCAAATCTTTGATCGGTCCACTCCTGCGAATTCTTCATGATTGCTTTCTGCACTCGAGTTTTTCGTTCAAAATTCTAGCCGGCTATATCTTTCCAGCGATCCCCTGATAGATCATTTGCAGTCCCAGCAAGACAATGACAATGCTAAACACCAGGCGAAGCCGCTTGGTTTCTGTCCGCACCAGAAGGCGAGTGCCGATGAGCGACCCAGCCAGCACGCCCAGCATCACCGGCATGGCGAGGCCGGGATCGATGTAGCCGCGGCTAAGATAAATTCCCGCACTGGCCGCCGCGGTCACGCCGATCATGAAATTGCTGGTCGTGGTGGAGACCTTGAATGGCACTCTCATGGCTTGGTCCATGGCCAGGACTTTTACTGCGCCTGAACCGATGCCCAGCAGTCCCGATAGAGCGCCCGCTCCGAACATGAGGCCAAAGCCAGTGGGCACGCGATAGACGTTGTAATGCCGAATCCCCTCGGTCGTCGGGAAGTCGCCATTCAAGCGTAGCCGGGTCGCCAGCGGATCAGGGGGATTGTCGCCAAGCGATCGCGGGCGGGTGCGGCGTGATATGTAAGCCGAATACAAGAGCACGGCACCGAAAATAATTGCGATCGCGCTGGTCGGGACTTTGGCGGTCAGAAACGCTCCCAGAAGCGCGCCTAAAGTGGTTGCAATCTCCAGAAACATGCCGATCCGGATGTTGGAAAAGCCTTCCTTGACGTAAGCGGCGGCTGCGCCCGAAGAAGTCGCGATGACCGAAACCAAAGAAGCTCCGATGGCATAGCGCAGATCGACCTTGAAGAAGATGGTGAGCAGGGGCACGAGAACCACCCCGCCTCCGAGCCCGGTCAGCGCACCGAGCAGGCCCGCGAGCATGGATCCGATGCACACCAGGAAAGTGAACTCGAGTACGTTCATTCGATTTCCGCCATCATGACAGTGTGCCACAGCATGGGTAACTCGTGGGGCTTATGGGAGATGCGCTGTTTACTAAACGAAATCTACACGCGAGGCGAGAATCGCTGGCACGAAGTCGATTTTCCGGCGACAATAAACGGTCGAAATGAATGCCATGATTTCCATTCCCGCCCTGCCTCCCAAGAAAAGCGTTCGGAAGAAAGCCGGCCTCGCTCTTTGGATGGAACGAGTGTTAGAGGAATGTGATCGGGCCGCCGTGGATTTTGCGGCTGATCCGGTGCACGATTTGCGTGTGGCCCTGCGCCGTTGCCGTTCTTTGGCAGATGGCCTCATGGCTCTCGACCCTGATCCCAATTGGAAGCAGATGAAGAAGGCGGGCAAACGCTTGTTCAGCAGCCTCGGGGAATTGCGCGATGTCCAAGTCATGGAGGAATGGGTGCAGCGGCTAGGCGCCACGGATGATTCCGTAACGAATGCCCTGATGCAGTCTCTACGGAGCCGTGAAATTCAACTCAAACTGGAAGCTGCTAAAGCCTTGCAGGAGTTCGATCGCAAGCAGTGGAGGCGATGGGGCGCCGTGCTGCCGCGCCGCGCCACCAGATTGCGGCCGGGAAGCGTGCTTTTCAGGCATCTGGCGCTGGAGCACTGGACCCACGCCTACGATTTGCACCGCAGAGCGCTGAGAAATCGGTCCCAGGTCGGCTTTCACACTCTGCGAATTGGATTGAAACGCTTCCGGTACATCGTGGAGAACTTTCTTCCGGAGCAGCACGCCGCCTGGAAGGATGACCTGAAACAATTGCAAGATCTCTTGGGGGAAGTCCACGACCTGGATGTTCTCTGGGCAACTCTGCTGCAGTTGAGTGCATTCCCGGACCCAGAGGCGCGGTGTCGCTGGCACACTCGGATCATGGAAGAACGGGCTCATCGAATCGGGCAATATCGCGACAAGATGGTAGGCGCGGCTGCGCTCTGGCAGATGTGGCGCGTCCAGCTGCCTCATGGCGAGGAGATCGAGTCCATCGCGCTGCGCCGTTTGAAGCAGTGGGCTTTGTTTCTCGATCCTGATTTTCAACAATCCCAGCACGTGTCTCACTTGGCGCTACAACTCTACGATGCTCTGCCCATGCCAGCCGGACGAGGGAGTTCATCGGTTGAGGAGAACCGCGTCGTTCTCCAAGTCGCCGCCTTGCTTCACGGCGTGGGGCACTCGACCAAGGAAAAGAAGCCGGAGAAAGCCACCTACCGCTTGATACAGAGGCTTAAAGCACCATTGGGATGGAGCGCTGCGAATCTGCGCCTGGCCGGAGCGGTTGCCCGCTATCATCGTGGTGCGTTGCCGAGAGCGGGGCAGAAAGCAATGCTCGGCCTCAATCTTGCCCAGCGGCAAACCGTCTTGCGTCTATCAGGAATCCTGCGTCTGGCCGATGCCTTCGATGCAGACGGCGGCCAGATTGGGCGACTGGAAATTGTCCAGAAAACCGGGTTCATTGTCATTGCCGCGCAAGGCTACTCTCCGCGCGATCGCAACGCCCAGGAAATTGCCGCAGCCCGGCATCTGGTTGAGTTGGTCTATCGTAGGCCGGTGATGGTAAAACGGCTGAGAGTTCCGAAACCGGGGCCCCGTTTACTGAAAGCAAGAAACTAGTCGGTCACTTCCGTCTTCCTTCTTGCGCGAGTAAAACTGATCTGTTCGAGAGCCAACGATTTCATGACCCATGCTCAATTAGTCGCCCAAGCGGTTGCATGGTTGCGGCGTTATCGCTGCGGTGTAGTGCTTTCCGAACAGGCCTGCGCCAGCGGCGAGATGCCGGACGCCATTGGATGGAAAAAGGCATCTCATTCTGTGTTGGTCGAGTGCAAGGTTTCCCGTGCGGATTTCTTGGCCGACCGGAGCAAAGCCTTCCGCCAGAAGCCAGAAATCGGGGTTGGCTGCGAACGCTTTTACCTGTCTCCGGCAGGTCTGATTCGCGCCAATGAGTTGCCTGCCGGGTGGGGACTGCTGGAATGCCGGGATCGAAAAATTGAGGTAATCCAGCGTTCGGCGAAGAACTTTCGCACGGCTGTGGGGTTCAACTATGAGATGAATCTATTGCTGGCCAGCCTGCGGCGGGTAGAAATCCGCATTGAGCCGCAGACCATTACGGATTTCCTGAAATGGAAGAACCGCATGGCCGAATACAACCGCGGCGCCTTACCGGAAGGCATTCAGCCGAGGGAACAAGAGGCGAACTTTTTTCTGGACTCCGAATTGGAACCAATGAGTGGGGATTGATCCTGCGGATGAACAGTGAGTTTACTAAGATGGACATAAGTTGAGAAGGAGAATTACCTTGGGA
>Ga0070765_100000635_pt1 | contig 21151 bp, 19 predicted proteins | sample HubBroMetageWFT5_FD_71516 | JGI IMG/M metagenome (GOLD analysis project Ga0070765, IMG submission 71516) | Warmed and freeze-thawed soil microbial communities from the Hubbard Brook experimental Forest, New Hampshire - Hubbard Brook CCASE Soil... | ecosystem: Environmental > Terrestrial > Soil... | reverse complement strand
CCACCGGGACGACTCCAGCGCCGGCAGGCGTTCTTTGCCCGTCTGCGTTGAACCCGCTCCAGTAACGATTGCGTTTGCAAAGAGGAGAGGTGCTCGCACCTCTCCTTTTTTTTTGAGGGGACATTTCGGGAAAGATGCTTCACGGGAAGTGCCAGCCAAGCCACGCGTCAAGTCACGCGTCAGGCAAGCCATTCGTCAATCGCGGCGCCGACCTCATTCAGTTTTCCGGTAAAGAAATGATCCACGCCTTCGACGATGACCAGGCGCTTCGGCTCGGGCATCTGGGAGAAGAGCGCTTCCACGTTGGCCCGCGAGCCGAACTGGTCGTTGCTGCCCTGGACGATCAGCTTTGATTTCGCGCATGATTTTAAAGACGTCAAGTCCGAACTATCCACAGGGATCCCGAGGCCGATGAGGCTCGAAACGCGCGGGTCCGCACAGCCTACTTTGAGTCCCACGAAGGAACCGAAACTGAATCCCGCCAGCAGAATCGGCCGGGTGGGAAATTCGCCGGTCAAATAATCGAGAGCCACGCGGACATCGTCCTGTTCTCCGCGGCCCTTGTCGTGAAGACCTTCGCTCAGCCCTGCTCCTCGAAAATTGAAACGCAGTACGGCGAGTCCGCGATGGTGCAGCGCCTTCGCAGCCTGATAAACAACTTTGTTGTGCATGGTGCCGCCATAGAGCGGGTGCGGATGGCAAACCACGGAGACCTGCGTAGGGTTGGGGACCGTCCAAAGCATTGCCTCGAGGCGTCCGGCGGGACCGTCGAGAAAAAGACTGTGATGAAAGACTTCAGCCATTGGAATTCCCGCCTGGAAGTCTACCGGAGTGATTTTGGGGTGGCAAAGTTAAGGACAATCGTCAGTGCTTCGACGGGATGCCAGGCGGCGCAGATTCAGGATTCGTGGGCCTGACCCATCGAAGAGAAACACGTGTCAAAATCGCGCTGATACCCTTTTCCGGGTCGGCCTGCGGCGCGGGCGCGGATTGATCTTGAATGACTTCGACGCGCACCACGCGACCCTGAATTTCACCGGCCCTGCTCCATTCACCCCAGGGAATATTCACGAAGACTTCGTCGCCGAGTGCGTGAATTCGCGGGGTCTCAAAGCTGGCGCCAGCGGAGGAAACATTGCACGTCATGGATTCCTCGGGCCAGCGGCTATCGACGGGGCGCACAAAAATCGGCAGAGCAAATGCGATGCGCGGGTGCGTGCGCCGGTCGAAACCTGCGGGGCGGAGCGTATCCTTCGAGGGCAACTGCAATCGCATCGCGATGCGATATCCGGTCTCGCTTTGATTTTCGACGCGCACCACGCGAGCTGGGGTTTCCGGCTGCGCGGCAGAGCGGGTGGCAGGATCGAAGGGAAACGCGACCCACAAACGCTCGTGCGGCAAGCTGGGCGCATCGCGATGAACCAGGAGGCCCTCGCGGGAGACGTCAATCGTCCGTGCAGTTTCCAGGCGCATCCCGAGCTGGCCCTGCCAGCGAATGCGAACGGGAAGGCGCAACTGCGCGCGGGGGTGCTTGCGGAGATCGACCGCTGAGGCGTGCCAGGACATCGCGCGTGTATCCTAGCGGGAGGAAACGGCCACGTCAAACAATGATGTCAGGCGAAGGCGAAAGTACTGGGACGAGCTGCGGGCGCGCGGGGCGAATACTCATTGCACGGGGCAGGCCGGGGTGATAGGTTTGGCGTCAATTGGCACCCACGGGAGGGCAAATGGAAAGCGGTGTGGAGCGGCGCGCCGCACGTCGTTTTTCGATGATGCTTCCCCTGAAGGTAAGATTTTCGGCCGGGAGCAGCGTTACCGAAAAATCTGGGCAAACGAGGGACGTCAGCTTCAAGGGCCTGTACTTTACGATCGAAGCGAGCGTGGAATCGGGCAGCTCGATCGAGTTTGTTCTTACACTTCCTCAGCAAATCACTCTCGCGGGAGATGTACACATCCGGTGTTACGCTCGCGTGCTGCGCGTGGAGCAGCATGACGGGCGCCGCGGAATTGCGGCGCGCATCGAGCGCTACGAGTTCCTTCCCGCCACCGCCTGACTCCCTTCCGGAAACAATGTAGAATGACCTCAGCCCGTGAAAATGGGAGAGGACACATGTATCACTATGACCCGAATACGGCGCTGGACGAATTGCGGGACGACGCGGTATTGCCGCATCCCGTTCATTTGCGCGACATGATCCTGCGGACGAAGCTCAACGCGAACTCGGCGCACGACCTGAGCCGCGAATTCCAGGACTATCTGACGCGCTTCGGCGAAACGCAGAAGGCTGCGCGGGAAATTCTAGAGCAGCTGGCCGCGGGGTCCCGGAAGCCGAACGCTACGTAAACTGGCGATGACGGCTCGGGGGTTGCGCGGAGTTGGTTGGGTTTAGGGCGTGATGCCGCGGGATTTACACTTTCAGAGAAATTTCACGTGAGATTGACGTGTCTGACCCGGAGAGCCTTGGATGGCGCGCAACACGCTGCTGATTGATGCCGACGACACGCTCTGGGAAAACAATATCTTTTTTGAGAAGACGATCGATCACTTCATCACGCAGCTGGAACATCTGGGCTACACGCGCGAATACATCCGGCACATCCTGAATGAAACCGAAAGGCGGAATATCCGGCAGCACGGGTATGGCGTGCGCAGTTTCCGGCGGTCACTGGAAGAGACGTACATGAAGCTGGCGGGAAATTCGGCGCGCCGCGAGATGGTGAAAGAAATCGAGCGGCTGGCAGCGGAACTGGAAGCGACGCCGCCGCACATTCTGGATGGAGTTCCTGAAACTCTGGCGTATCTGGCGAAGCACCACCGGCTGATCCTGCTGACGAAGGGCGAGCCCGCCGAGCAGGCGGCGAAGGTGGAACGCTCTGGGCTGCAGCCCTATTTCGACGCGATCGAAATCGTGCTGGAAAAGAATTCGGAAATTTACGACCGGATGATCGAGCAGTTCAAAATCGTGAAATCGCATGGCTGGATGGTAGGCAACAGCCCCCGCAGCGACATTAACCCCGCACTTCAGTCGGGATTGAACGCCGTGTTTATTCCGCATTCATCGACCTGGGAACTGGAGAAGGCGGAAGTGGAAAGCGGGACGGGAAAATTGCTGATTCTTTCGACGTTTCGCGAAATGCGCACTCATTTTTAATTGCGGGCACGAATCCCGCTGTTTTCGCCTCAGGCCATATTGTCCTCCGCGCTGTCGCATCGAAGCTTTCCGCAGGCTCCCCGCGCGTCTAGAATTGTGTTGAGAGAATTCGAGGTGAGTGAGATGGCAACCGATTACCGCAAGGAATTTGCTGATCTTGAAGGAGTAGCATACCTGGACGCTGCGGCGATGGCGCCGATGCCGATTGCATCCGCGCGAGCGGCGCAGGCGGCAATCGAGTTGAATAAACTGCCGCACAAGATATCGACGGGGCTTTTTTTCGACTTGCCGGACCGGATACGAGAAAAATCGGCGCGGCTGATCAGCGCCGAAGCGCGGGATATCGCGATCACCACGGGCGCGAGCGGGGGATTTACAGCTGTCGCCGCGGGGATGGATTGGAAGGCGGGAGACGAAGTCGTCGTGGCGCGCGGCGAGTTCCCGTCACATTTTTCCACGTGGATTCCTTACGAGCGAGCCGGAAAGCTGCGGATGCGCGTGATCGAGCCGCGAGGGCGGTTCATCACGGCGCAGGACTACGAAGAGCAAATCGGGCCGAAGACGCGATTGGTGTCCGCGAGCATGGTGCGATTTGACAACGCAGCGATGGTGGACGCGGCGCGAGTGGCGAAGGCTTGCCACGCCGTGGGCGCGGCACTCCTGCTGGATATTTCGCAGTCTGCCGGCGCGATGCCGATGGCGATTCGCGAACTTGGCGCGGACTTCGCCGTGGCGGCCGGTTATAAATGGCTGCTGGGTCCTTACGGCACGGGTTTTTTCTGGGTCGCGCCTGAGTGGACGGAGCGCTTGCAAACTGGGCCGCTTTACTGGGGTGCGCTGGAAGGCGCGCGGAATTTTAGTTCGCTTCCGGATAGCAAGTCGCGCGTGACCGCGGGCGCGCAGCGGTGGGACGCGCCCGAAACGGCAAACTTTATCAACCTCGCGGCGCTGGATGCCTCGCTCGACCTGTTGCTCCGGATCGGCGTAGAAAAAATCGCCGAGCACACACGGGCGCTGACACGCGAAATAATCGAGCGCTTGCCACGCGACCGTTGCGCGCTTGGTTCTCCGCAGGAAGAGGAAAGGCGGGGGCCGTATGTTTGCGTGGTGGCGCGGAAGGCGGAAGAAACGGCTGCGCTTTATCAAAAGGTGCGGGACGCGCAGATCGTGGTCAGCTTGCGCGAAAATGCGATGCGGATTTCGCCTTATCTATACAACACGTCTGAGGATGTAACGCGGCTCGTGAAGACACTGTCGGTTTCCTAGGGCCGCCTGGCGTTATTTTTTGCTACTGGGCGGGAGCGCGATATTTGAACGGGATGTGGACGACGACCTCGACGTCCACGGGCGCGCCTTCGCGCGTGGCGGGACTGAACTTCCATTCCTTCAGCGCGGCGATTGCATTCTGATCGAGTTCGGGTTCGAGGCCTCGCACGCGCTGGATACTATCCACCGAGCCATCTTTGCGAATGATAGCGTAGAGAATCACTTCGCCTTCCACGTGGGCCTTCACGAATGCAGGCGGATACTTGGGATCCACTTTGCGCTCGAGAACTGGCGCGGCAAGCCGGCTTTGCTGCTGGGCGGCGCGGGGGAAGCGTTCATCGAGCTGCGCGAAATTCAGGATCCAGCTTCCGCTGACGCTGGTGAGGTTCGGCATGTCAATGTGCATCGTATAAACTTCTTTGCCCGAAAGAATTTTGTCGGGTGAAACATTCGGGTCAATCGTGCCGACCACGGAAGGGCCGCCGCGGAGCGGATTATTCGCGTCTGGCCGCGGGGGCAGCGACGGCTTTGCATCGAGACCCAGCTTGAGTCCGCCGCGATTTCCAGCGCCCGCCACGCCGTTTGCGCCCGTTGTGTTGCGGGTGTTTCCTCCGGTGACGCTCACCGACGCGGGGAGCGAATTCGCCGCCGCGCCCGGCTTCGCGCCTCCCGCGTTCGCTCCACCGGCGGAGCGATCACCGCCGCCGGGAGCTCCGGGCTTCGAGCCTTCGGGAGAAATCGAAACGCGCGCGGCAAGATTTCCCTGCGGGACGTTGACGACGGGCGCGGGAGGAGCAGGCGCGGCGGAAAGCGCGATGACGCGGCGCAAACTTTCGTCGCCCGGAGAGGACGCGGAAAGTTCAGGCGCGGTTGTATTTTCCGAATTAGCCGGGCGCTGCTTGGCCGTGGGTGCCGACATCGCGCTCATGGCCAATTTCGGCGCTGGATCCACGTCGGGCGAGGAGGCGATGTTCAGCGGGCCGGAATTTTTCTCCTCGTTGGGAATTTCCGGCGCAGCGACATCGCGAACATCGCGGTTTTTGATTTTCGGTGCGGCCATTTTGGCGCTGAAGGCCATCTGCGGCTTGGGCTGGGGAGAAGCGGCGGCCCATTCGACCATGTTCGGCAGCGGGGTTTCGATCTTCGGCGCGTCCGGGGGCGCGGCGGGCTGTATTAATGTTTGGCGCGGATGCGTGACACGTACGGGAATCGAGAGGATCGTTTGGCGGGGATGATAAGCATCCGCGCCGCGCTCGGGCTCAGGCTGCGGGGTTGCAGCGAGAGGGACGGCAGGCAGCTTCGGCTTCGGAGCAGCGGCCGGCAGCGAAATTTCGGGCAGATCGCGCGCACCGACGTCCCAAGTGAGCACGACGTCTGTGTGCGCAATCGCAGGCCGCATGCTTGGCAGAAAGCCCCAAATGGGTAAGCACAGAAGGGCGATTGCAAAAACGTGCCACAAAGATGAAGCGGTGAACGCCTTGCCGGGAACTTTTCCCTCGACCCAATGAACGCGAAGGGAAGGTCCCCCCGAGACGGGTTCGCCCTTGGGCACGCGCGGATCTCGAAAAAACGATCGCAGGCTCGAACGAAATTCGTCCTCGCGCGATTCCCAGGCGACGCTCATCGAGAGCGCACCGAAACGCGCAGGCTTCGCAACTGCAGTGGGAGGCGGAAGGGGCCGCATGGACCTGTCTATTATACCTCGCCGGAGGAGATGGATTGGAGGCCCGGCTGGTTCCAACCCTGCGCGCCTTTCTTGAGATTCGCCCATGTCTCGATTGGTTTGATGCATTCGCGCGAGGAAAGATAGCCTCGGAAAAGGCGATTGGCAATGTCTCAAGCGGCGGCTGCCAGACGGTAAAAGCTGAGGGCGGCGTCGCCTTGTTCGAGCAAGCGAGCGAGTTCGAGGCGCGCGAACCGCTCCGGCAATTCCATCTTGCGGGAATGTTCGACGATTACGATGCCGCGGGGCGCCACCAGATGCGAGGCATCGAGAAATTCGAGCACGCGGAGGTGTTCGTCCGATTCCGCATACGGCGGATCCAGAAAAATGAAATCGGCGATGCGGCGTTTTGCGGCCATTTTTTCGAGGCCGCGGACGGCATCGGCGACGATGAGTTCCGCAGCTTCGCGAATTTCCAGCGCGGTTAAATTCTGCTGCAGCAGCCGTGCGGTGGCCGCGTGCGATTCGACGAACACCACTTCCCGCGCCCCACGGCTAACGGCTTCGATGCCGATGGCTCCCGTGCCGGCGAAGAGGTCAACGAAAAGCGAGTCTTCCACTGACGGTCCGAGAATATTGAAGAGCGTCTCGCGCAGGCGGTCGCTGGTGGGCCGCAGGCGGAGTTTCCCGGGCCCTTTTAAGAGACGGCTACGAAATTGACCGGCAATCACGCGCATCTTTTTTTATCCCGCAAAAATTTATCCCACCGACGCCAGATGATAGCGCTTCTGCCACGCAGGGCTTAGCGATTCGAGCTGGGCCACAATTTCGCCGGCGCGCACGGGGTCTTCGGCGAGGGCAAAGGCCTCGCGGCGCGCAAATTCGAGAAGCTCATGGTCGCGGAGGGGTTGCGCCAGGGAAAACGCGGCGTCGCCATGCTGGCGCGTTCCAAAAAATTCTCCCGGGCCGCGCTGCTTCAGATCGCGCTCGGCGATTTCAAAGCCGTTCGATGTGGCGACCATCGTCTCGATGCGTTCCTTTGCATCGCCGGTGATGGATTTCGGCGCGATGAGTATGCAATGCGATTTTTCCGTGCCGCGGCCGATGCGCCCGCGAAGCTGGTGAAGTTGAGCGAGGCCAAAGCGATCGGCATGCTCGATCACCATTACGGTCGCGTTCGGGACATCCACGCCGACTTCGATAACCGTGGTGGCGACCAGAATCTGCAGCTCGTTGCGGCGGAAGCGCTCCATGACGGAATCTTTTTCTTCGTTCTTGAGGCGCCCATGCAGCAGGCCGACGCGAAATTGCGGGAAGACCTGCTTCGCCAAGCGCTCATATTCCGCCGTGGCCGCTTTAAGCTCCTGCTTCGACTCCTCGATCACGGGATAGAGGACATACGCCTGCCGCCCGCGTTCGATTTCGCGGCGCAAAAATTCCCAAACGGCGCGCAGCTGGTCTGCGGATTTCCAGCTCGTTTCGATTGGCGTGCGGCCCGGCGGCATTTCGTCAATCACGGAAAGATCGAGATCGCCGTAGAGCGTGAGCGCAAGGGTGCGCGGAATGGGAGTGGCGGTCATTACCAACACGTGGGGCGGAGAAATGCCCTTTTCGATGAGTCGCTTGCGCTGCAGTACGCCGAAGCGGTGTTGCTCGTCCACAATCACAAGTCCAAGACGCTTGAACTGCACCGGGTCTTCGATCAAGGCGTGCGTGCCCACCACGAATTGAGCTTCACCGCTTTCCACTTTTTCCGCCGTGCGTTCCTTATCCGCGCGTTTCCGGCCGCTCACGATGAGCTCGACTTTATAACCCGCGGGCTGAAAAATTCGGCGCGCGGAAAGGTAATGTTGCGCCGCTAGAATTTCCGTCGGAGCCATCAAGGCCACCTGATAGCCGTTTTCGATGACGATCGTGGCAGCCTCAAACGCCACGATTGTTTTCCCGCTGCCGACGTCGCCTTCGAGCAGCCGATGCATCGGATAGGGGCGTTCGAGATCCGAAGCAATTTCCACCAGGACGCGTTTCTGCGCAGCGGTGGGCTTGAAGGGGAGTATGCGCTTCACAGCCGCGCGGATTTTATCTTCGCGGACGCGCATGGCGATGCCGTGGCGTTTGTGTTCGCTTTTGCGGCGAAGCGCAAGCGCGAGCTGGTAATAGAAAAATTCCTCGAAGATGAGCCGCAGGTGCGCCGGGCTGCGAAAACTATTCAACAGCTCGATGCTTTCTTTCTCCGGCGGAAAATGCGCGTACAGCAACGCCTCGCGCCTGGACGGAAAACGGTACCGCTCGCGAATTTCCGCGGGAAGCGGGTCGGGAATGGTGGTTTCGAGAGTGCCCAGCACGTTGTAGATGATGCGGCGCAGCATTCGTGAGCTGAGCCCGCCAATCGCTTCATACACAGGAACGATGCGGCCCACTTCCGTGGAATCCGCGGGAGCATCGTCACCACCGCCGACCAGTTCGATTTGAGGGTTCACCATTTCCAGGCGTCCGGGCCGATACACGTCCGCTTCCACCTTCCCGTGCAGGACGAGGCGCTGGCCCTCTTTCAATCGTCCTTGCAGGTATCCGCCGTGAAAAAAGCGCGCGTGCAGCACCCCCGAGCCATCGCGCACCGTGACGTGAAAAATGGAACTGCGTCCGCGCACGAAGCGGACCGTTCCACCGCCTCCACTGCCCACATCCGCGAGGATGGTGCAAACTTGCCCGGGAATTATTTCCGCAATCTTCGTGAAGCGGATGCGGTCTTCATAGCGAAATGGAAGATAGCCGAGCAGGTCGCCGACAGTCGAAAGCCCGCGCTCCTCAAGCGCCGCGGCGCGTTGCGGACCAACGCCCTTAAGGTATTTCACCGAGTTGGTGAGAGCAATCGTCACGGTTTCATCATTTCAAGGCAGTAATGGAACGGCGTCATGCCGGCAGCAAGCGCGCCTGCCACCACGTTTATATCATCGCAGCCGCTGCGGTTTCTCACTCGCTGGAATTGCACTAGAATCGCATCAATCGGCGTTCGCTCCCTCGAGACGCATCCCAAGATTGGCCAGTTCGGCATGCGAACGCCGGCTCACGATTCGGTTCAAGGCGCGTCCTATTTGAAAGTTAAGCAAAATCAGCGCGTGGCATTAGAATTGCACCTGGCAATTGTTTACCTTCTTCGGAGGATTGCAAATGGGAACGTTCTGGCAGGATGTCCGCTACGCATTCCGGATGCTCGCGCGATGGCCCGCATTCACCCTGATTGCCATCTTCACACTCGCGCTCGGCATCGGCGCCAACACGGCCATTTTTACGGTGGTGAATGCCGTGCTGCTGCGTCCGCTGGCGTTTAAGGATCCTTCGCAGATTGTGCTGGTCGAAGAAAAAAGCCAGTTCCCTATCATTACGACGTCCTACGAAAATTATCAGGATTGGCGCGACCAGAGCCACTCCTTCGTTTCGATGCAAGCCTCCTGCCCAACGGCCTTGACGCTCACCGGGGTGGGCGAACCCGAGCTCCTGCAAGCACGCTATGCCACCGCCGGATTCCTCCCGCTGCTCGGCATTCAACCCGCCGCGGGACGCAATTTTTCGCCTGAGGAGGATTCTGCCTCAGGCGCGCCAGTTGCGATGATCAGCTACGGGCTGTGGCAACGCCTGGGCGGGGGTTCCGATTGGGTGGGCAAGACGATGGAGCTAAGCTCTAAATCTTACACGGTGATTGGAATCCTGCCACCGCGCTTCCAATTTCTGCAGCCTGCGGACGTCTTTGTTCCGTTTGAGCCCTGGGCGAAAACTTTACCAGACGACCGCAACTGGCACCCGGGAATTTACCCCGTGGCGCGTTTGAAACCTGGAGTGTCTTTAGAACAAGCACGAGCGGAAATGCTTGGGATCACGGCGCGGCTGGAGAAGCAGTATCCCGACTACAACACGGGAACCAGCGCGGACGTGGTGCACATGCAGGACGAAGTGGTGAAGAACGTGCGACCTGCGTTGCTCGTGTTGCTGTGGGCGGTCGGGTTCATCCTGCTGATCGCTTGCGCCAATGTGGCGAATCTGCAGCTCGCTCGCGCCGCGTCGCGTTCGCGCGAGATCGCGATTCGGTCTGCGCTGGGGGCTTCGCGGAGCCGCATCATCCGCCAACTGCTTACGGAGAGCGTGGTTATCGCCATTCTTGGCGGAGTGCTCGGCCTTTGGCTGGCAAACGCAGCACTGGGCCCACTGCTGCGGCTTTCCGCGGGCGCCATTCCCGATGTTACCGGGATACGAATTGATCCCTGGGTGCTCGCTTTTACGCTGGCGGCATCTTTGTTGACGGGAATATTTTTTGGATTGATGCCGGCGCTGCGCACGGCGCAGCCCGATCTTCGTGAAACATTGAACGAAGGCGGCCGCGGCTCCACGGGTGCGGCGGCAAGCCGAAGCCTGCGCTCCGCTCTGGTGGTCGCGGAAATCGCCATCGCCATGCTCTTGTTGGTCGGCGCGGGATTGTTGCTGCGGAGTTTCGAGCGAATGGAGACCACGGCGGCGGGATTCGCGCCTGACCATCTTTTGGTCGCGGATCTTCCGCTCTCAAAGAACGCATACCCAAAACCGGAGCAGCGGTTTGCATTCTTCGATCACCTGCTGGAGACCGCGCGCGCCCTTCCCGGCGTGCGCTCCGCCGGAGCCGCATCGTTCCTTCCCATGAGTGGAAACGGCTCGCTGATTCACTTCAATATTTACGGCCGCCCACCGAAGAGCCCGCACGATTACATCGCCGCGGGTTACCGGACAATCACGCCGCAATATTTGGAGACGCTCGGCGTTCCCCTGATTTCGGGCAGGATGTTCGCGAAGACAGATGACGAAAAGGCTCCCGCCGTTGTGGTGGTGAATGCATCCTTCGCAAAACAATTTTTCGGCGCGGATTCGCCGCTCGGAAAGCGAATGCAGGTTGGAGCATTACCCGAAAATGAAGTTCCCTGGCTCGAAATTGTGGGCGTCGTGGGTGATATGCGCCGCGGCCTGGCCACCGAGCCACAGGCGGAAATGTATTTGCCTTACAAGCAGGCTGACGCTGTGCTCCCGGTTTTCTCCCTCTCGATCGTGTTGCGCACGGGAGTGGATCCCGGGGCGGAGGCTTCGGCGTTGCGTTCCGCGCTCGCGACTATCGATAAGAATCAGCCGCTCGTGAAGGTGCGCACGATGGAAGACAATATGACGGTGTCCGCCGCTCAACCCCGCTTCCGCACATGGCTGCTGGGACTGTTTGCGCTGCTTGCGTTGCTGCTTTCGACGATTGGGATTTACGGCGTGATGTCGTACTCCGTCACGCAGCGCGTGCATGAGATCGGGATTCGCATCGCGCTCGGCGCGCAGCCCGTTCAGGTGTTCCGGCTTGTGACGGGTGAGGGACTCCGGCTTGCGCTGGCCGGTGTGGCACTGGGTTTCGTTGCGTCCCTCGCATTGACGCGAGTTCTGCGCAGCTTCCTGTATGAAGTGAGCCCGCTCGATCCCCTCACGTACGGGACTGTGGCCGCGGTGCTCGTAGGAGTCGGTCTGCTTGCGTCCTACTTGCCCGCACGCAGGGCAACACGCGTTGATCCATTAATCGCACTGCGATATGAGTAGCGCCAGGATCGTGCACCAGCCGCAGGCTTGATAATAAGGTCCGGTTGAATCAATATTCGTCCCGGGTCCGCCACTGCTTCGCAGTGGGCCCAAAACCATGCCGCAAAAAATATTTGGACTCAGCGGACGCCGCTGGCTGGAATACCTTGCCGCGATCCTGGTTGGCAACGCGATTTACTATTTTTCGCTTACCCCGCATCTGCCCGAAGCATGGCGCCACCATGGGATGAAGACCGATCTCGGCTCCGCCGTTGATCTGGCGGTCTGCGCCGGCGTCTACGCGCTCATCTGGATCGGCTCCCGGCTCTGATTGGCTCCCCCCTTGCAATAAACTTAAAGTCGCGTGTTTGCGCAAATTGCAAAGAGGACCCGCGATGGGGCGATGCGTTGGTAAACCTCGCCTTTACAACGAATTGCGGGATGAGTGCATCCCAATTGGATGGACAAGCTTTGGGGCAACTGTCCGATAGCGGGAAAATGCCAGCCGTAGGTGCTCACCAACGGCCAGTCCCTCCGTCTATTTTCTCGGAAGCCGCAGAAAGGCAAGTTGCCGGGGAATGCGGGCTTTCTGGTTCCGAACCTGAGAAACCTGTCGGAACAGACACCCGTCCGGCCGAAAACACCATGGGGATGAGCGTCGCACTCGATCGAGATGCGCGCCAAGCAGCGGTGGCGAAACTTGCGGAGGAGCATGCGCTCGTCCGGAATGCGCAGGCAGGAGACCGCCTGGCATTCGAGGAGCTCGTCCGGCGCTACGACCGCGAGGTCTTGCGCCTGGCGATGAACCTGGTGCACCGTGCCGAGGACGCGCGCGACATCTATCAGGAAAGTTTTCTGCGTGTTTACAGGAATCTGCACCGCTTCCGATTCGAGTGCAGCTTTTATACCTGGCTTTACCGAATTGTGACGAACGTGGCGCTCGACCATCTGCGCCGCAAGACCAGCCGCCGCGAAGATCAGGCGCCGGTTCCGGAAGAGGCCGAGGGAAGCACGCGAGATTTCTTCGACAGGCAACCCGAACCGAGCGCGGGCGCGAATCCGGAAAGGCGGTTGCTGGGGCAGGAGTTGGGCGAACACATTTCGGCGGCTCTCGATAGACTTTCACCGCGCGAGCGGATGGTATTCGAGATGAAGCATTATCAAGGCTTGAAGCTTCGCGCGATTGGCGATTTGCTGGGCACGTCGGAAGAGACGGTTAAGAATTCATTGTTCCGGGCGACGCGAAAATTGCGCGCGAGCCTGGACGTCATGCGGTAAACAAGATTATCGAGGGCACTGAATGAGCCGGAAGCAGGACCTTAATTTGAAAAACCAGTTGTGCGTCCCCTTTGAACCGCTGCTGACGCTGGCCGCGGCGGGCGAGGAGCTGGACGTTGCCGAGCAAGCGGAACTAGCGGAGCACCTGGTGCACTGCACGAATTGTTCTGAAGCGCTGGAACAGGAAACTGAGCTGCTGTCGACTCTTGCGGCCACTCGGGTTGAGCCGGACGCCGCAATGCTCGCGAGCTGTCGCGCGGGACTTGAGGACGCGCTCGACCGGCAGGAAGAGCGCGGATGGCTGCGGCGCGTCTCTGGCGCGTTCACTCCCCTGGGCTGGCTTTCTGCTCGGCCGGCATGGAGCGCGGCACTCCTGGTGATGATTGGCTTTTCCGTGGGCGTCCTCGGCCCGCGCTTTTTCACTCGTTCCTCCGCTCCCGCGCCCGCCCTCGCCGCAAATCCCGGCGCATCCGATAATTCTTTACTGCAAACAATTGCATCCGGCGAGACGCCTTCTGGTCTCGGCACGCTCGACTTGCACACCGCGGACGTCGCGGGAATCAACGTGTTCCCGGCGAGTGCGAACGAAGCTCCGCAAGTGGAACTTCAGTTGAGAGCACAGCAGCCTGTAACTTTGCAGGGCACCGTGGATGATGGAAACGTGAAGCGGGTGCTGCTCGACGTGCTGCGAAACGGCGAACGGTGCGATCCCGATGTGCGCCTGAATGCCGTGGAACTTCTTCGCTCGCGGACCAACGATCCGGAGGTTCGCTCTGTGTTGTGCCACGCCGTTCATACGGACCACAACGCCGCAGTGCGCCTGAAGGCGCTCGAAGCCTTGAACGGCGCCGAGCCACAGGACATCATCCGACAGACCATGCTCGACGCGCTGGTGGACGATCAAAATCCCGGCGTGCGCATTGAAGCCATCAACGCGCTGCGCGACATGGCCGCGAAGGGCCAGGTGGAATCAGACGACCGCTTGCTCGCCGTCCTGCGCGATCGCAGTGAAAAAGATCCCAGCACGTACATCCGGCTTCAGAGTGCGGCAGCCATTCGCGATCTCGGCCCGCGGCAGAAATTCTGATTATGCGCAGCCGACGCCTTTCCCTTCCTCTCAGGCATTGGCCCACAACGGCAGCAAGTTTGCTCCTCGCCGGTCTGGCCTCAGCCGCGATTTCTTCTCCCATCTGGGCCGACGGTCCGGGTGTGAAGCAAGCTGCCAAGACCGCGAGTTCAAGCCTCCGGCTTACGACTGATTTCTCCGGCGTGATTGCAACACATGACGGCGACCGGCTGCACTTCGTGACCGATCTCGGCAACGTCATCCTTCATACGCAGGACAACGGCAAAATCGATTACCACGTCCATTTGGAAACCGACCCGGCGCAGAAAGACGCGCGCGAGCTTTTGCGGAGCTTTCATGCAGCCGCCACAGCGGCTCCGGATGGCGTCTCCTGGCGAGGGCGTTCGATGGGACGCCGCTCAAGCGGGCGGCTTTGGGTGACGATTTACATCAACGTGCCGAAGAACTACAACGTGGACATCTCGACCGGCGGCGGGAACATCGAAGCTGATGACATCAACGGCCATGAAACGCTTTCCACCGCGGGAGGCAATATCGCCGCAGGAAACGTGGGCGGCCCGGCGCACCTGGAAACCGGCGGCGGACATATCTCAGTGAAGAATGTGAGCGGCGCGTTAACCGCCAACACGGGCGGCGGGCATATCACGACGGGCTCAGTGGGCGGCAATGCGATGCTGCACACCAGCGGCGGGCACATCCGTGCGGGTTCCGTGCAGGGTGTGGCGCATCTGGATACCGGCGGGGGCAATATCACGCTTGAGCATTCGGGCATGGAGCTTGTGGCAGAAACAGCGGGCGGACAAATTAAAGTGGGAGAAGCTTCAGGCTTGGTTCGCGCAAAGACGGGTGGGGGCGGGATCCGTGTGGTGCGCCTCTCCGGCCCCACGAGACTCGAGTCCGTTGGCGGAAGCATTTACCTGACGCAGGTGGATAGCGCGGTGAAGGCATCGTCTTCGACGGGCGGGATCACGGCATGGTTCGTGGCCCCCGCGAAGCAGCATGGCGCCTGCGAACTCCAATCGGACAACGGCGACATCGTCGTTTATCTCCCGCGGGAATTGCCGGTGACGATCGACGCGCAAATTCAATTGGGCGACGACCATCGCGTGATGTTCGACCCGGCGTTTCCATTGAAAGTGAGTTACGACGATTCCGCGAAGGGGGCGCGCACCGTTCACGCGGAAGGCGCGCTGAATGGCGGCGGCGAAGTCCTGCGCCTGCGAACTGTTTCCGGAAATATCCGCGTGGCCTTGAGCGATTCCGGAAAACAAATACAACTTTATAAGCAGCAAATGGAGCAGCTCCAGCAGCAGATGCAGGAGCAATTGCAATCGCAACTCCGCGCACTTGGGCAATCGCCGGAGTCCAGCGAAGCTCCGCCCCAGCCCTGAAACGGCGCGCCCAGTTGCGCAGGGTCGCCCGGGCTCACGAGTCGATAGCCGGCCGCAAAACGCAGTCTGAGGCCGGATGTTCGAGGAAGGCGCGAATTCGCGCCGGGGGGCGTGCTGTGGATATGCGCAATAGTTTTACCCAGGGCCACTCGCATAAATTTGTCTGGCAAAGTGGGCGAGCCATAGTGCAATCGCTCCTGCTGGCAACCGCAATTCTGTTCGTTTCTCTTCCCGGTTTTGCCGCCAGAATCAACAATGAGGTATTCCAACGGACCTATCCGCTGGCGGCGGGCGGAAGTTTCGTTCTGGAAAATGTGAATGGGTCGGTCCAGGTAGAGGGTTGGGACCGCGACGAGGTGGAAGTCCGCGCGGTGAAAACGTCGCAAAGCGATCCACGTGACCTGGCGCAGGTAAAAATCGAAGTCGAAAGCCAACCGGGCCAGGTTGCCGTGCACACGCTGTATCCCGAGGGCCAGGGGGCGCAGGTTGCGGTGGAATATCACGTCCGCGTTCCCTACCGCGTATTGCTCGGCTCGATTGAGACGGTGAACGGCAGCGTGGTGGTGCGCGGCATCGAAGGCAGCGGACAACTCCGCTCTGTGAACGGCAACGTCGAAGTCACCGATAGCTCAGGCCGCTTCAATGCAAAAACGACAAATGGCGATTTGCGGCTTGAGCTTCGCGAGCTGCTCGATGGCGGCCCGATGGACATCGAGACAGTGAATGGATCGGTGATTCTTGGCCTTCCCTCGAACGCGCGCGCAAATCTGAAAGTCCTGAGCATGAATGGCGACGTCTATTCGGAGTTGCCGGGGACTTCCACAGCGGCACCGGTTGCCAAACGCGCTTTCCGCGCGAAGATGGGCACTGGCGGCGGGGATATTTCGGTTCACACGGTGAATGGCGGCATTCGCCTGGTTGTTGAACATCCGGGCGTCTGACGAGGCGTATTACTCTCAAAAGTGAGGACAATTGCCATGACGAACCTTCGCACCTCAAACATCGCAGGCCTGGGCGTGCTGTTTCTGACGCTTGGAATGGCTCCCGGCGCCCTGCCCGGCCAAAACCCCGAACAAAACTCGCCCAAAACAGCGAAGCCATCAACAACCGTGGCGCCAGCCGACGCTACCGACCAAGCATGCACAAATCTCAAAGCCGCCGCGGAACAATTCGGCATTGAAATGCGTATTAATGGGCAGGAATTGCAGAAGGAAGCCGCTGCCCTGCAGGAACGTCTTTCGAAGGAGGCCGTGATGAGCTCACCCGAGCTTGCAAAATTGCGGAATCTCTCGGCCCAAATTGACGGCAAACAAAGTGAATTTGCAGCGAATGCACAGGAGCTTGCCGCACGCGCCCAGGAACTCGCCTCGCCGGCGCAGGATAAGGCCTCTTCCCTTTTCGACAGAGCGCAGGATCTCGTAATTTCGTCTGATGACGGCGGAGGCTGGCTCGGCGTTCAGATTGCCGAAGTGACCCCCGAAAATTCGAAGGATCTGAAACTATCCGCTGTTCGCGGCGTGGTGGTGAAAGACGTCGAACCAGACAGCCCTGCTGCCAAAGCCGGGTTGAAGGAAAATGACGTCATAACGCAATATGACGGACAGAAGGTGGAAGGAACCGTGCAATTCCGCAGGCTGGTTCGCGAAACGCCCGCTGGCCACACCGTTGCGCTGACGGTTTCTCACGACGGGGCCGTGGAGAACATCGACGTCGAACTCGGGGAACGCGGCGCATTCTTCGAAAAGAAAATGCAGGGAAAGATGCGTGATTTTGGCGGCCTCCAGACGTTTACCATGCCGAATCCGGAACTCAATCTCTCAGGACCTATGGGATTCACGCTGATGGACAACCACACTCCGGTGCTGGGAATCAGCGCGGAGGATTTGACAGGTCAGCTGGGTGCGTATTTCGGAGCGCCGGATGATACGGGTATCCTGGTCCGCGAAGTCCGCTCTGGGACGCCCGCGGAAAAAGCAGGATTGAAAGCGGGCGACGTGATCGTGCAGCTGGATGGGAAGCCGGTACATACGCTTACCGAATTGCGCGATGCCCTCCGCGACAAAGCCGACCAGAAAAATGCCACGCTATCGATCCTGCGCAAAGGTGCGGCGATGAACGTCAGCGTAGCGATCGAAAAACCGCGTCAGATGGAATCGCTTCAGATGTTTCGCCAAGCGCAATTGTAGCTCGATCGCAGCAAAGGCTGTCAGGAACCTCAAGGGCCCGGGAACACTCCCGGGCCTTTTCATTTTTCCACGATCCCGATTTGATTCACGCGCCGGTGTGCGCCATAATTCGCGCGCATGGTGCGAGCCCGATGCTGACCACCGCCAACCTCATCCGGCTGATGAGCGAGTTCGTCGTGTTGCTTCTGGGGGCGTTACTCTTGTTGCTCGCAGTCTCCGGACGGACGGGATTACCGACACGTCCGGCCGCGCTTGTGGCGCTGGGCGCTATCTTTTTGTACTGGGGCGCCCGGGCGTGGATACGTCCGGAACGCAAGGCAACGCGGGTGCAGACGGGCGTCCGCGCGGGATCGCTGGCGCTGGTGGGAATGCTGGTGGTGGTGATTCCCTTCCTTCCCGTGCGCGATACGAATTTGCTGGTGGGAACTGCGGGAGGCGTGCTGATCGTGCGGGGACTGCTGGGCGGCGTGCTTTCACTTCGCCAGGCGTGAAGCAGGCAGAGTCGAGAAAGCTTTCTTTAAAGGAGGGACAATGCTGAAAGAATTCAAGGCATTCGCGATGCGAGGAAACGTCCTCGATATGGCGGTCGGCATCATCATCGGTGCCGCGTTTGGAAAGATCATCACCTCATTGGTTTCTGACATCCTGATGCCGCCATTCGGTCTGGCGCTCGGGAAAGTGGATTTCTCAAGCCTCTTCTTGAATATTTCCGGAAAGAGCTACGCGACTCTGGCCGACGCGAAGGCAGCAGGGGCGGCCACCATCAATTACGGTCTGTTCCTGAATACAGTGATCGATTTCTTGATCGTGGCATTTGTGATTTTCATGCTGGTGCGCCAGATCAACCGGTGGAACAAGCCCGCTCCGCCGCCACCTCCGACGACGAAGGATTGCGGTTATTGCTTCACGGCAATTCCGCTGAAGGCCACGCGTTGCCCGAATTGCACATCGGCACTTACTGCTTGAAGTCTCGATTGCGCGGGGCCGGGATTATGGCTTGAGGCGGCGGCTCTGAATACCCTTGAGGTGGTCTTCGAGGCGCTTGACCACGTCGGCGGCATCGCCCTGGGCCAGCTCGCGTTCGACTTCGTCGAGGGCGAAGTGAACGATGTCGTGGTGGTGAACTTCTTCGCAAGGCAGCTTTTCGCTTAATTCGAGCCACAGTTTGTGAAGGAGATCCACTTCCTTGGGCGTAAGGCGCGGTGCGTGAGGTCCAAGGTAGAAGATTTCTTCCTGGCCGGAAGGCGTGAAAATTTCCAAAGTCACGCTGGGACGTGGATCGGGCATGCGCTCCCAGGCAAGCCCGATTTCACGCGCCTGCTCTGTGACCGCGACCTTTGCCGAACTTCCGCCCACAATCGTGCTCGATTGCAAGTTCACGGCGGTACGCAAAATGCCTTCCCACAGGTCGTTCGCCGCGGCCACGACCAGGCGCACCGGTTTGCCTTCTTTTTCCGCCAGCGATAAAACTTTCGTGAATAACAATTGTTCAATGGTGCTGAACAGCTGATCCGGGGCGAGATCGTATTCGCCTGAAGCGGCGCGGCGCAGGATGCGCACGTGCAACACGACGATTTCGGCATCGCCGCGATGAGCCCGGCGCAGTGCGGCCTCCAAATGGTAGAGCGCGTAGTACGTGCTGACTGGAACAAGGATGTTGCCGGGCTTCACGCCGACGTTATCGACCGTCAGGTCGCCTTCTTGCGCCAGGTTGAATTGATCGAGCTCGACGTGCGTTGTGCCCTGCCGGCGCTGGATGCGTTTTTCGGATAATTCAAAGACGACAAACAGACCCACGGAAAAAATCACGCCGGATACTGTGGCCGCAGGTTTCGTGAACAAGTTGACGACCGCGATCGAAAGAAGGGTGAGGGTGATAATTCCAAGTCCCACGGGAATTTCGACACCGGCAATGTGGAAATTCAGCGGAACGCGAAAGCCCCGGTCTTGCGGGTGCGTGTAGCGCAGCACGAGCACGGCAATGCCCTTGAGGGCAAAACTCCAGATCACGCCAAATGCATAGAGGTTGGCGAGAAACGTCACATCGCCGCGGCTGAGGATGATCGTAAGGATCTGCAGAACGACGATCATGTTGATGATGCGGTGCGAAGTGCCAAAACGAGCGTGCGGCTGGCGGAACCAATCTGAAAGAACGCCGTCCTCCGAGACGCGGTTCAGGACGCCATTCGAGCCGACAATCGCCGTGTTCACGGCGCCTGAAAGAATCAAGGTGCCAACTACAACCACGAAGATGTGGAACAAGAGCCGCGCCAGGAAAGGCCCGGTGAGGCTCATGGCCAGGCCGCCGATGAGGTTTTCGAAAAATTGAGGGCGAATCCGGTCTGGGATAATCATCACGGCGAAGAACGAAACGAGCGACGTGAAGACCATGCTGTAAATGAAAATCACGAGCGCAGCTTTTTTCAGGTTGGCGAGCTTGGGATGCTCAATTTCGCGGTACACCTGGGCGAGAGATTCCTCGCCGCTCATTGCCAGCACCGAGTGGCCCAGGCCCACAAAAACGGCCGCGAACGTGATCAATTGCGGGATGTGCATCCCGTAGAGCCAGCCCAGGGAGTGCTTATCCAGAATAATATTGCGGGGGATTGGCGCGGGGGGCAGGTGGAAGCCGCGTACCCAGAGCGTGTAACCGCACCAGCCGATCAGGGCGACCACCATGACGGTGGTCAGCTGCATGATCCAGAGCGCTTTCTCACTGGATTCGGAAATGCCCTTGATGTTCTGCCACCAGAAATAGATTGTGACGATAATGGCAAACGTGCCTGCCACAACATTGGGACTTAGCTTGGAGTGGATGCCCGCGTACGGAAGCAGTTCGTTCAGCAAACCTGCCAGGTATTGTCCAGCCGACACACCGCTGATGGGGCCGGTGAGGATGTAGTCGAACATCAGGGCGGAAACCGAGAATTTCGCCATCGCGCCGCCCATCGCTTCCTTCACTACGCGATACACGCCGCCGCGAACGAACATGCTGCAGCTTTCGACGTAAACCTGCGAGACGGCGTAGGAGAGCAACATCGTGGCGAGAATGAACCACGGAGCGGCCTTGCCGATGAATTGCTCCGCTTCGCCACCCGCGTAGTAGGCCGAGGAAGCAAGGTCGTTGAGAACGATGGCGGCTGCGCGCCAATAAGAGATGAAGGCCAGCATGGCCGTGGTGGCCACAAGGACCTTGGCGACAGGGCGAATCGAGCCCGTAGGCGTGAGAGAACCCGTGATATTTGAAGCCATAGCCGATATGAGACGCGGGAACCAACTATACGTTGAAGTGGCGTTAAATGGGAAGCTTCACGATGACGATGTTTCCTTTGCAACGGCGCGAAAATTCAGGGCGCAATCCGCGCAGGGGCAAATCTCGCGCAGATGGCTGAAGCTGTAAATCCCGGTCGAATGACCATCGGAAAAGTCGATTTGGATGGCGTAGTTGCCCACGGCTTTGGCAGCCTTGGCGGTGGGGCGCGGCTTGAACATGGGGAGTACGGAACCACCCGTTTTCGCGGACAACGTTTCTTTCTTTGCGCGCTCGTCGTTGC
>Ga0070765_100000634_pt1 | contig 21169 bp, 17 predicted proteins | sample HubBroMetageWFT5_FD_71516 | JGI IMG/M metagenome (GOLD analysis project Ga0070765, IMG submission 71516) | Warmed and freeze-thawed soil microbial communities from the Hubbard Brook experimental Forest, New Hampshire - Hubbard Brook CCASE Soil... | ecosystem: Environmental > Terrestrial > Soil... | reverse complement strand
CTTCGCTGAACAGTTTCAGCCAGCTCGCCGTCCGCACCCAGCAAAGAAAGGAGGTTCTCCGTCAATGGCCACCCCGGGCGGGGGAAGTGATTCTCCTGTAGATCTTTCCGAGGTCGAAGAGCTGCTTCGCAGCGAGCCCTATCGCTTCGAATTTTTCCAGGCGATTCGTCTGCTCGAGCGCCTTGCGCCCGATCGCAAACCTCTCGGCCGCTTCATCAATCCGTCCGATGAAGTCGCGCGTCTCGGCGCCTATCCCTCTCTCTCTTTCCCCGCCAGCGAAATTCAGTCCATCGATTGGCCGGAGGGAAAGCCGCCGTCTCTCGCGGTCAACTTCATGGGCGTTACCGGCCCGCAGGGACCTTTGCCGCATTTTTATACGACTCTCATTCTTGCTCGTTTGCGCTCCGGCGATAGAACACTACGCGATTTTCTCGATCTCTTTCATCACCGCATGCTCTCGTTTTTCTATCAGGCTTGGGAAAAATACCGCTTCGCCGTTTCCTACGAACGCGGAGAACGCGATCGTTTCTCTCATCATCTTCTCGATCTCATCGGCCTCGGCACCGCCGGTTTGCAGGAGCGCCTCGCCGTCCCCGACGATGCATTTCTCTTTTTTGCCGGCATTCTCGGCCAGCGCCCGCATTCCGCGCACGCTCTCGAGCTGCTCCTCAACGATTACTTCGAAGTCCCCTTCACGGTCATCCAGTTGGTCGGCGGCTGGTTCCGCCTGGACGACACCACCGAATGCTGCATCGGTGAGCGCTCGACTCCCTCCGAACAATTGGGCCTGGGCGCGGTGGTCGGCGACGAAGTCTGGAATCAGCAGGCCCGCGCAAGAATCCGCATCGGCCCCCTCGATCTGGAAAACTATCTCGATTTTTTGCCCAACGGCTCCGCCTACGAGCCGCTCCGCGCTCTCCTGCGTTTTTGGACCAACGAAGAAATTGATTTTGAAGTCCAGCTTATTCTCGAACGCGAGGAAGTCCCCCGCTGTCAGCTCGGCGGCGAAGGCGACGGCGCCCCGCAGCTTGGCTGGGTCACTTGGATGAAATCAAAGCCCATGGAACGTCATCCGGAAGAAACTATTTTCAACGTTTAGCGAAACGAGGTCGTCATGACTGCAAATCTAAAAGGTCTGATCGGAAAACTCAACGATACCACTCGGAACGCTCTCGAAGCGGCTGCGGGCTTCTGCCTGGCGCGCACTCATTATGATATCGAGGTCGAACATTTCCTTCTCAAGCTCCTCGACGTCACGGATAGCGATCTCCCCCGTATCCTCAAGCAATTTGGTGTCGACAAGTCGCGTCTCACAGGCGATCTCACTCGCAGTCTCGATAAATTGAAATCCGGAAACGCTCGCACTCCCGCCTTCAGCCCCACCCTCACGGATATGCTCTCCGAAGCCTGGACCATCGGCTCCATCGATTTCGGATCCGCGCAAGTCCGCACCGGCTTTTGCATTCTTGCGATTGCCAGTTCCGGCGATCTATCGCGCCTCATGCGCGAAGTCACTCGCGAATTTCAAAAGATCAGCGCTGAAGCCCTTCACAAGGATTTCTGGAACATCGTTGCCGGTTCGCCCGAAGATCAGGAAACCGCGCAGGCCGTTCCCATCGGCGTCGAAGGTCTGCCCCAAGGGGCTGCTGGCATTCCTGCGGCGGGGAAACAGCAAAATCTGAATCAGTTCACCATCGATCTCACGGCCAACGCCAAGGCCGGCAAAATTGACACCGTCCTCGGCCGCGATCACGAAATCCGCCAAATCATCGACATTCTCACGCGCCGCCGTCAAAACAATCCCATCCTCACCGGTGAAGCGGGCGTCGGCAAGACCGCCGTCGTTGAAGGCTTTGCGTTGCGCGTAGCTGCCGGTGATGTTCCGCCGGTGCTCAAGAACGTTACCATTCGCTCGCTTGACCTTGCGCTCTTGCAAGCGGGCGCGGGCGTAAAGGGCGAATTCGAAAACCGCCTCAAAGGCCTGATCGAGGAGGTAAAGTCCTCACCGTCTCCCATCATCCTCTTCATCGACGAAGCTCACACTATGATTGGAGCCGGCGGCCCGGCAGGGCAGGGTGACGCCGCCAACTTACTCAAGCCGGCCTTGGCTCGCGGCGAGCTGCGCACCATCGCCGCAACCACGTGGTCCGAGTACAAAAAATTCTTCGAGAAAGACGCTGCGCTAGCCCGCCGCTTCCAAGTCGTCAAAGTCGAAGAGCCTACCGAAGAACAATGCATGGTCATGCTCCGCGGCATCGTCAGTTCGCTCGAAAAACATCACAACGTCCGAATTCTCGATGAAGCTGTGCGCTCCGCCACAAAGTTCTCGCATCGCTATCTCGCTGGACGCCAGCTCCCAGACAAAGCCGTGAGCGTCATGGACACTGCTTGCGCTCGCCTCTCTCTCGGGCAAAACGCCACTCCTCCTATGATCGAAGACGCCATGCGCCAGGTCGATGACCTCGACGTGCAGCAGCGCGTGCTCGAACGCGAAACTGCCGTCGGGGTCGATCATTCCGAGAGGCTCGTCAATATCGCCAAACAGAAAACAGAAGTCGCCGCGCGCCTCAAAACCCTCGAAGAACGACGTGGCAAGGAATTGTCTCTCGTTTCCCGCATCCGAGACATCCGCACGCAACTTGAGGCCGCTGTTGCCCCGGCTGCCGCAGCCCCTGCTTCCATGTCCGCTGCTGGGGGCACTGCTGCTAAGCCCGCAACTGATGCAGCGGCCCTTCGCGCCGAGCTAGAAAAACTGAACGCCGAACTGGACGCTCTCCAGGGAGATTCACCTCTCATGCGCGTCTGCGTGGATACGCAGATCGTCGGTGAAGTCATTTCCGCCTGGACCGGCATTCCTGTCGGCAAAATGCAGCAAGACGAAATCAATACCGTACTCCGTCTGAAAGATCTCATGGCCGTCCGCGTCATCGGCCAGAACCATGCCCTCGAAGCCATCGCACAGCGCATCTCCACCAACCGCGCCGGCATGGACGATCCCGTCAAACCCGTCGGCGTCTTCATGCTCGTCGGCCCAAGCGGCGTCGGCAAAACCGAAACCGCCTTGGCCCTCGCCGATTTTCTTTATGGCGGCGAGCGCAATCTCATCACCATCAACATGTCCGAATTCCAGGAAGCACACACCGTCTCCAGCCTCAAAGGCGCGCCTCCAGGCTATGTCGGCTACGGCGAAGGCGGCGTTCTCACAGAAGCCGTCCGCCGCCGCCCTTACTCCGTCGTTTTGCTCGATGAGTGCGAAAAAGCCCATCCCGACGTTCTCGAACTTTTCTACCAGGTCTTTGACAAAGGCAACATGGAAGACGGCGAAGGCCGCGAGATCGATTTCAAGAACACCATCATCATTCTCACGTCCAATGCCTGCACCGATCTTCTTATGAAGCTCACCGCCGACCCGGAAACCACTCCCAGCGCCGATGGCCTTGCCAAAGCTCTAAAACCCGAACTCAACAAGATCTTCAAGCCTGCCTTTATGGGCCGCCTCGTCACCGTTCCTTATTTTCCGCTGCGCGACGAAGCCATGAAGCAAATCGTCACTCTGAAACTTGCCAAAATTCAGCGCCGCATCCGCGAAAATCACAAAATCGAGTTGACCTACGATCCCGCCGTCGTCGCAGAAGTTGCCAAGCGCTGCACGGAAGTCGAGTCCGGCGCCCGCAACGTCGACAACATCCTGACCAACACCATGCTCCCGGATGTCTCACGGTACCTTCTCAGCCGCATGGCCGAACGCCAAAAGCCGTCCTCGATTCACGTTTCTGTCGGCGAAAACGGCGCCTTTACTTACGCTTGATAGGAGGACCGCAGCGATTCTTCTTTTCAGCGATTTCTTCTTGGTCCACAATGCGGTATCAATAACGCTTGGCGAAGCACCGACCGCCGCGACTGTTTAGGAGAGTGGGTGTCTAGCGAAAATGGCCTACACGCAAGACAAAAGAATCATTGCTATTGACACCCCGCTGGGGAAGGACGTGCTCCTCCTCCATGGTTTTGCCGCGCAAGAAGGCATCTCCAGGCTTTTCCGCATCTCTGCCGAGTTCCTTTCCGAAAACGCCTCCGTTGATTTCACCAAAATCATTGGCCAGCAAGTTTGCATCTCCCTTGCACTCGCCGATGGCAGCAAGCGATATTTCAACGGCCACGTTAGCCGCTTCGCTCAAACCGGAATGGACGAGCGCTTCACTCACTACCACGCGGAAATCGTTCCTTGGCTCTGGTTTCTCACCAGAAGAGCCGATTGCCGCATCTTTCAGAACATGACCATCCCGGACATCGTCGCCAAGGTGTTCAAGGATCGCGGCTTCGGTGATTTCCGCAATTCCCTGCAAGGTAGTTTTGAGCAGCGCGAGTATTGCGTCCAATACCGCGAGACGGATTTCAATTTTGTCTCTCGCCTCATGGAACAGTACGGCATCTACTATTTCTTCGAGCACGAACAGAACAAGCACACGCTTGTCATGGGCAATAAGCCCAGCGTGCATAAACCTTGCCCGAGCCAGTCCAAGGCACGGTTGGATTTCACAGGCGGCGTCTACTTGAAGGACGAAGATCTCGTCGGTTCCTGGAACTTAGAGCAGGAACTTCGTCCTGGGAAATATGCGCTAACCGACTACAACTTCGAGACTCCCGGAACCAGCTTGATCGCAAACGAGGACACGATTTTCAAAGTCGGCGGCAACGACAAGTATGAGGTATTCGATTACCCTGGCGAGTACACCAAAAAGGCCGAAGGCGAATCTCGCACCCAAATCCGCATGCAGGAAGAAGAGACCATCCACTTGATCGGAGTCGGCGCCGGAAGCTGCCGCACTTTTGCGTCCGGCTATCGTTTTGACCTTTCCGGCCATGCCCGCGCTGACCAAAACGCAACCTATCTTCTGACCGAGGTCCAGCATTCCGCAAGTGTTGGCAGCAGCTATATGGGCTCCGGAGGGGAATCTGGCGAACACTATTCCAATCACTTCAAATGCATTCCGTATTCGGTGGCCTATCGCCCGCAGCGCCTTACGCCAAGACCCTTTGTCCAAGGCCCCCAGACCGCTGTAGTTACTGGCAAGTCCGGCGAAGAGATTTGGACTGACAAATACGGCCGCGTAAAAGTCCATTTCTTCTGGGACCGCGAAGGTAAAAAGGACGACACAAGCTCCTGCTGGGTGCGCGTATCGCAGCCCTGGGCAGGGAAGAACTGGGGCGCCATAAACATTCCCCGCATAGGTCAGGAAGTGATCGTCGACTTCCTTGAAGGCGATCCCGACCGCCCGCTAATCACCGGCCGCGTTTACAACGACGAGCAGATGCCTCCCTATAAGCTCGCTGACAACCAGACGCGCACGACCTTCTTGACGCGAAGCACGAAGGGAGGTGGCTCCAGCAACTTCAATGAGTTGCGTTTCGAGGACAAAAAGGACGACGAGCAAATCTTCATGAACGCCGAAAAGGATATGGATTGGCGCGTCGAAAAAGAGTCGCGGGAATTCGTTGGCGCCAACCGCCATATGATCGTCAAGTCCAGTCAGTTCGAAGAAGTCGACGGTGACAAACAATCTCAGGTGAAAGGCAAATTCATCGAAAAGATTACTGGCGACACGTCGATCCACATTGAAGCAAAACAAATGGAAAAAGTGGACTCCGATCAATCCATCACGATCGGTGGCGATCGCAAGGAGCAGGTCACCAACAACGAATCCATCACCATCGGCCAGAACCGAAAGGAAAATGTGGGCAGCAACGAATCCATCACCATCGGCCAGAGCAGAAATACTCAGATCGGCATGAACGACGTTCTCTCCGCAAGCCAGGCCGTTTATATTACCGGGGGCATGAACGTCGTCATTCAAGCCGGCATGCAACTTTCCCTCGTCGGCCCCGGCGGCTTCATCGATATCGGTCCCGCCGGCGTTTCGATTCAGGGCACCATGGTGCTAATCAACAGCGGCGGCGCCCCCGGCAGCGCGCAAAGCGCCAGCCCAGACTCCCCCGCCAGCCCGGACTCTCCCGCGGATCCCAAAGATCCCGACACCGCCGACGACGGCACGAAAGGCGGAAAGCTCAACCAGTAGTCACAAGGATTCACTATGCCTCCTGCCGCACGCATAACCGACCCCACGACCCACGGCATGCCACTCGCGCCCGGCCCCGGGAGTGTCAATGTTCTCATCGGCGGTCTCCCCGCCTGGCGCGCCATGATTGACCAGCACGCCTGTCCCGCCGTCAGCATCACCGGTGCCGACGGCGTCGGGATGGTCATGCTAGGCAGCCCCACCGTCCTCATCAATTTCATGATGGCCTGCCGCTTGGGCGACATCGTCATGGAAATTCCCGGCCTCGCCCTCGGCCCCGTAAACCCCATCATCATGGGTTGTCCCACGGTGATGATCGGCGAAGTCGGCATGGGTTCCCCGGTCGTAGTCCCCCCTGTCCCGCCTCTGGTCTTGCTTGCTCAAGCCATGAGCGGCAGCGGCACGACGGGCCCGTCTTCCTCATCCGGCAGCCCCGGAGTCTCAACGGCCGGCCAGTCGTTGGCGGAGGCCGCCCAATCCGGTGTTCCTTTCATTCACCCATGTCCTGGTTGAGAAGCCCTATCTAATGCGGCAGGTGCTGCCGCAACGGGCCACTGGGTGGAAATCGAACTACTCGATCAGGTTGGAAAACCTGTCCCCGGTGAGCAATACCAAATAGAGCTTCCAGACGGTTCTACTACGGAGGGTTATCTTGATGGAAAAGGCCAAGCCAGAGTCGACGGCATCGACCCCGGCAACTGCAAAATTACATTTCCCAATATCGACAAAAAATCCTGGCGCAAAAAATAATTTCCTTGTCATGCACCTCAACTGTGCTCATTTCATCACGCTGGCTCGAGGTAGAAACCATGGCTGACGACTATATTGTTAAACAAGGTGATCACCTTTCTAAAATCGCCAAAGACAACGGTTTCACCGACTACGCCGTCATCTGGGACCATCCCAATAATTCCGACCTCAAAAAACAGCGCCAGAACCCCAACGTCCTTCTTCCCGGCGACGAGCTTTTTATCCCCGACATGGAGCAAAAGCAGGAATCTGGCGCGACCGACAAGCGCCATACCTTTGCCGTCGACAAAAAAACATTAAAGCTCCGTTTAGTCCTCGAAGACATCTACGAAAAACCCATCGCCGGAGCACAATGCGCCTTGCTCATCGATGGCCAAACCTACCAGCTAACCACTGACGGCAACGGCAAGCTCGAACAGGAAATCCCCCTCGACGCCAAAGAAGGTACTCTCACCATCCGCGGCGATCAAACCCCCTTTGCCAACGAGGTCATTCCCATAAAAATTGGCCATCTCGATCCGATCGACGAACTCTCCGGCCAAATCGCCCGCCTCAACAATCTCGGCTATTTCGCCGGCAATGTTGATGGCTCCGACGCGGATGCCTTCAATTCTGCCGTCCAGGAATTCCAGTGCGACAACAGCTTAACCGTCGACGGTGATTGCGGCCCCAAGACCCAATCCAAGCTCAAGCAAATTCACGGCTGTTGACTCTCTATTGGAACTCGCTCGGCGCATCTGATACACGCGGACTCCGAGGCTAACTGGCCATGGCCGACGACAAAGACGGCAAACTGCACTCCACTTCCGATGGTGGCGTACTGGCTAACCATCCTGCCCCAGATCCATTTGAATTCCTCGTCGGTCCCTCGACCTCCAACGAATTCAACACCGCGCGTCTCCGCCTGATTCCCATAGGCTGCTTTAGCATTGATGATGTTCGTTTCCGCTTTGATTCCTCTTTCCCACTCCCTCAAATCCAGGGCGAAATCCAGGCCTTCGCGAATTTACGCAAGCAAGATTCCAAAATTATGGGCGCGCCGATCTCCATCTTCGGCCACGCTGATCCTTCCTTCCAGGGCAACTTCGAGCCTGGCTCCTCTACCGCCCAATCCGGCGACGACTACAACAAAATCCTCAGTGGCCGCCGGGCGATTGCGATCTTCGCTATGCTCGTTCGCGATACTTCTCTTTGGGACGATCTCTTTTCCCACAAGCTCGGTGGAGACGACTGGGGAGAACTCAGCATTCGCATCATTCTTTTTTTATTGGACCAGCAAAGTCCTCCTCCGCCAGATGCCAAGCCCGATCCAAATGCTGCTGCCAAGCGCGACGCGCAAGTGCGCGACATCGCTCATGATTCCGGAAAGCGCAAACAGCTCTTCCTAAAATACATGGACCTCTTGTGCGGCGATCTTAAACTCGATAAATCCGCGGACTTCCTCGCACGCGGCGCCGGCTCTGACCAAAAAGGCGACGTGCAAGGCTGCAGCAGATTCAACTCTCTCCTGCTATTCTCCAGCGAAGACGAACAACTCTTTAAAGAAGCCTTTAACAAAAAAGACACCGAGGCCCTCAAAACCGAGCGCGATTCTCAGAACGCCCCCAATCGTCGCGTGATGATCCTGATTTTTCGCAAGGGTAGCCAGATCCTTCCTTCCCGATGGCCTTGCCCGACTTACAAAGAAAGCGCCGCTGCCTGCAAAAAAAGATTTTTTCCCGACGGTGACACTCTTCGCTCCACGCACACTCCTGGTGCGCAACGAAGATTTGACGAGACTCATGATACCTTTGCCTGCCGCTTCTACCAGCGCATTTCCGATCGTTCTCCCTGCCACGCCCCGGGCGCTGTCCCGGCCGTTCTGGAGGTCAAGGCAAAAGTCGCTTCAACGCACGGCAAGCGCAATCCCAAAAAAATTCACCCGGAAAATTTGCTCGTGCCGAGCGTCAGCAGCGACGAAAGCCTCGCCAACAACAGCCCCGTTGTCCTGGTTCGAGGATGTAATGACGTCCAACTCGAAGCTGTGACCGCGCCGCCCGAAATGCCTGTGTTATGGAGTGTAAAGCCCAACGAAAACGACGAGCCCGTTCCTGCTATCACTCCCATCGGTTTGGGGCAGAAGGCCACTCTCAAAACCGACAAACAAGGCTCCTTCTCCGTCATTGCCACTTCCGGAGCATCCAAGATAGTTTGGAACGTCATTTTCGTTTGGGTAAAAGTCGATCCTGCCTCGTCTGTCAAAACCACGCGCGACCTCTATCAGGACGGTGGTTCCAACGCTACTTTTGCCTCGTTCCAATCTGGGGAATTTCTTCCGCAAAAATTTACATGGGAAGCCAGCGTCAAGGTCAAGCTCATCGGCGGCGGCAAGGACAAAACTCTAGGCATTGACCAAGTGCGGCTAGGCGTCCTGCAAAATGGCGTGAAGGATACTCTCACTGGCAACTACAGCAAAGGCGGCACATGTCTAGAGATCCCCCACGGCGGATTGCCTGTTGTTGATTCCAATGGCGATGCGGATGTTTCGGCATTGCTCATCAACCCCAACTCCTTTTCCATAACCCCCGATAACACCGGCGACGCTCGAACCGTTTGGACGGGCGACAGTCCCACCGGCGCCTTTGATGTTTGGCACTCCGACGGCAAGGAATTCCTGACTTCCATTTCAGGCGTCAACGGTTTTGAGACGGCCGTCGCTTCGTTCAGCACGAATGCAAAAAAGGCCCTCTGCGTCCATGCCAAGATGGCTTGGGAAGCCGACTATGCCGGCAAAATAAGTTATCCTCCTCCTAAAAAGATTAGCCATTACACTGCTAACGGGGCACATACGAAATCGCAATCGGAGTTCGCCTTAATTTCTGAGGCTACGGGTGGTCAAGATGCACAGGAGGCTGGGTTCGAAACTTTTCAGCCGCGCTTCAATGAAGGCACGGACAAGAAGTTCACTCCTTGATTTGCTTTCAAGAGTGCTTCGTCGTTCCGTGCGTGGCGGATCGTGCGCAATTTTCTTCGCCGGACTGCTGCCATTCGCTCTGACGTCCGGCGCTGCGAGACATGGTGGTTCTCGCGAAGTAGAAGGGAGCAATCTGATGAGTCCAACGCAGACTATCGAAGCTGGCGAGCTTTCGCCAAATCTCGTCCCTACTTTTTCCGATTCTTCGGCCAGCATGGTCGTCGCCAAAGTAATGGCGCTCGAGCCCTCTCATTCAAACCGCCCCAACATGGAAACCGGTCTCGTCGCCTTAACGGTCATCCAGGTCATCCACTCGGAAATCTTGCGGCAGAAGGAGTCATTTTCCACTCCGTTTGAACGTTTCTCCGATCCTCAGGTTCGCTTGCGCAACCGATTCAACGCTTGGAACTCGCTATCTCTGGATCCGGGCGATCTTCTTTTGCTTGCCGTAAAGGCGGAACGCCCCGCGAAAATCTACGCCAGTTTGGCCGCTGCGCCGGTATCCTCTCCCAACGATCCGCAAGTCGCGGCTGCCTTGGAGTGCTATCAAATGGAACGCGCGCTCCGGGAAAAGCCTCCGGCCCTCCAGCAAATGTTGGGTCGCGCTCTCGAAAACGGGCCCGATCTCGCTCGATCCTATGTTTTGGACCTTCTTACTCGGCGAAAAGCTTTCAGCAGAGAGTCCTCCGCTTCCATTCTTGAATCCGCCGTGAACTCGGCCAACGCCCCGCCGAACTCCAGGCAGGACTTGGGTTTTCAATTGGTTTCTGGCAATTTGTTCGATGAAAATCTCGGCGCTGATTCTGTGAATGTAAATATTGTATCGGCCCTCGCCAAGCAGATGGTGAACAGCACCGACCGCAAGTCCCGCGGCCAGTGGCTGGGATACTTGTCCAGTTGTGTCTCGCGCGAGTATGCCACCGATGTCAAACGAGATCGCGAAGTGCGGTTCGCCCTCGTCAAAGCGGTTCGCGATCCTGGTCCGCAACAAGTCATCTCGGCTCTCAATTCGGCAGTTCGCGAGGCTTCCGATCCGGATGAGGCGAAGCCCGCAAAGCGGCTATTGGAAACCTGGCAAGCTGCATTCGGCCCTGGCAGGTAGCGTATGCACGAGAATTTGCACAACTAAGATTATGCAGATCTTTCTCGAAATCGGTTCCGGTTCCAACGCGGGAACCAAAATCCCGCTAAACTCAGGCGCGCCTCTCCGCCTTGGCCGCAACCCCAAAGCTGATCACGCCTTTCCCGACGACAAACTCATGTCCAGCCTCCACTTCGCCATCGATTACAGCGAAAAAGGCTGCCGCCTCATCGACCTGCAAAGCAGCAACGGCACTTTCCTAAACGGCGCTCGCGTCAAAGAAGCCACTCTCGCCAACGGCGACGAAATCCGCGCCGGCAGCACCGTCTTCGTCATTCGCATCCTCGGCGACCAACCTCTTTCCGCCCCGCCGACCACACCCGAACAGAGTCCAGAACTCAGGCCAGAACCGAGGCCAGAGCCCACACCACAACAACGACCTGTCTCGCCTTCCGCATCTCCCTCCCCGCTCGCACCATCTCCTCTCCGGCCTGGCGAGCTACCTTCTTTCCCAGCCCGCGCGCCCAAGTTCGAATTACCGCCAGCAGCGCCGCAGCAGCAAACTCCCAACCCTCCGCCTCCTGCTCCACGCCAACCTCGTCTGCAAGACCTCCTAGCTAAAGATTTCCAGCCCCTCTACGCCCTGCTCGACGCTTCCCGCGAACCCAGCGTCCTAAAAGTCATCCTGGAATCCAAAGAGGAGTACCAATCTCTTTTTGAAGGTGCACAAGGCGCGCAACTAGCCCACTTCGCTCCCTATCTCATTCGCATCCCGCAAAAATCGCCGCTCATCGAAACTCTCACTCAGCAAGCCTGGTCCAAAAGCTGGGGTGTCTTCCTCACCTGCGACCAACCTCTCAAAGATCTCTGCACCCACTTCCGCCATTTCCTCACCGTCAAACTCCCCGACGGCTCCCAAGTCTATTTTCGCTACTACGACCCCCGCGTCCTCCGCCTTTTCCTACCCACCTGCCTCCCCGAAGAAACCACCCAATTCTTCGGCCCTGTAAAACACTTCCTAATCGAAGCCGAAGATCCCGCGACAGCCCTCCACTTCACCCGCGGCACCAAAGGCGCCGACAAAAAGGAGCTCCAACTCTCTCCTCCCTGATTTTTTGTGTTTGCCTTGCGGACTTACGCGGGCTTTCGCAAAAACTGGTCGCGCGTATCGACGCGGTCCAGCTTCTCCACCCCGCTGATCCCATCGGTCCTCAATATCTTGCCCGCCCAATCCCATTTCGGGTCCGTATCAAAGCTCAATCCATACATCATCATGTATTCGATGTACCGGGCCACATCGCATTCCGCGGAAATCCCATATTTTCCTGAAGTCTTGACCCCTTGCCGGATCTCTGCCACCAATTCCTCGTCCTCTTTCTTTTCCGTCTCGCTCGGAAACTTCTGCCGCAAGTGGTCTATCATCTTCAATTCAAATTGCCGCGCCATCCCGCCTTCCAGCGCCTTCACCTGCTCTTTTCGTATCGTTAGCATCATTTATCTCTCCGGGGCGGTTGCCGCCGGAACGGGCCGCAACGATTGCAACATCATCTCCCAGATTTTCTCAAGTTCCGCTCGATGCTCCTTTGGCGCCGTGGCTGAAAAATCCACACTCGGCTGGCCGCTGCTGTCCGGACTTCCTGCGAAATGCCAGGTGAATCGCACGTGCGGCTTCTCACGCGGCAGAGACACGGCGGTCATCATCTCTTTGCCTTCTAATCCTGCCGCGACTCGCTTCTGGTTTCGCAGTTCCGTGTACGACCCTCCCTCGGATTCCACGGTCTCTTTCTCATCTTCCTCGCTGAGGCCAGGCACCGGTTCGCTCACGGTGATGGTCGCGAATTCGATGTCGAAATCCGCCAGTTTTCGATGCGCGAAAGATACGAGAGCTTTCTCATTTAACCCCGGCTCCGATGTAATTGCGCCTTCTTCCACGCAAAATCCTCTCGTACCCGTTTCGGTGTAGGCGTTTATGACGTTTCGGACCAGTGTTTCCACTACCTCGTGTTTTGAGGCTTCGCCTCCACGCGCGGCCCTGATGGCGTAGTTTCCGGCCGGTTTCATCGCTACAAGTTCGTGCAGTTGGGGCGATACTGGATTGTCGGCGTACCAAATCGCTCGCACACCTGATTCTAGTTCGAGCTCTCGAACAATTGCCGTCTTAGTTTCCATTGTGGGCCCCAGCGCCTCCAGACGCGCCACCTCCCGGCCCCAGAGTTCGCGAATTCCGCCGCGAGGCATGGAGACGGCGTTCACATCCACCCTGTAAATACTTTGGGAGCGGCCGTTTACCACCACTGTCCCCGGGACCGAAAACCGAAATCGCCCGATGCAAATCGTGGCTTCTTTGTTCTCTTGGGTCATTTGGGCCCTCGTTGGGCCTGCCATCGCCCGCTCATTCAATCTCGTTAGAACCCCTAGACAAATGGCCGCGCCGCACCAAAATACGATTCGGGCGATCTTCGCTAAATTCGTCTTCGCTTCGTCACTTCGTCGCATCCCCATTCACGGCTTTCCACCTTGGTCCTTCCTCGTAACCCTAGCGGCGATGCTTGAATTGCACTTTGCACATCGCCGTGACACATTCCACCACAAATTTCATCACTCCCTTGTTCGCATATGCGTCTTGGTGCTCTACTTCCAGCGCGATTCCCGGGACATGTAGCGCATTTGCCGAACTGAATGGCACCGTCCCGTCTCCAGTTTCATCGTCCGGCTTCTGCAGCTCGGCGTGCTTTCCATTTCCCGCTGCGTCCGTAAATATCCCGGTGAAGGATCGCGTGCCGTACACATTGTCTTTTACCTTACCCGCCTTGATTTTCATTTTCACTACATTCGTCGTCGTGTGCCCTTTCCCAATGAAAGCATAAGTCGACGGGTGCGCCTTCACGCCTAGGGCATCGTGAAATGATTGCGCCATCGCCAGCATTTGCAAATATTGCGGCCAGGGATCGCCTCCAGGTGGTGCGGCGGCATCCAATTTGTCGTTGGTACCAGCCGATTTCGTGGCTCCCTTCGCTTTAGTGCTCGGGTCCAGAAGTTCCGGATCCACCAATCCCCAGTACTCATTTCCGCTTGGATTCTGCCCGGCGGTGGGCCTGACAATGGCTTTGTGTTGATAAATCTCTTGGTAGGGGTCTTGATTATTGGGGAGCGTAATCTCTTTATCGCTGCCTCTGTTTGGCATTAGCCACGCGGCCGATTTCTCACTCGGCTTGAAATGCTTGTTCGGAAGAAGCTCTAGTCCTCCTGGCACGTTGGCAAGCACCGGCGTAACGTTTGGACCGCTGTTCCCTAGCACGTAGGATCCCGCTTTCCCTGTAAAATTCCAGAATCCGAAGGCTTCGAATCCCGCCTTCATCCTCCAGTACGCTGCGGGCGCTCCCGTCACTGGTTGCACCCCATGGATGATTCCTAACACTGATCCCTGAGCCCCTGCCATCAGGCTAGCCCATCGCGATACTAGCCCGCCCATCGAGTGCGAAATCAGGATTACTTTCTCGCAGATTCCCGTTGCAGCTTTCGCTTCTTTGATAATGTCCTTGATCCTTTCCGCTAGTTTCCTTCCCGAGCTAGCGTTGTCATCGCTCCAGTTGTATCCCACCGCATACACGGGGAATTCGAAGATCTTGCTGAGTGCCCCCCAATCGTGCTTCTTGAGTGGGTCCAGGAATTTGTCTACGTACGCCGACATGATCCCTTCGAAGCCATTTCCCAACGGGCTCGCATTTGCCACTTCCAGGAATCCGGGATTGAATGCCTTCCCCACCAGGAACGCCTTTCGTTCCGGACCGCTTTTCGGTCCGATCGTTCTTACCATCCACAAACGTCGGCTAGGGTCCCAGCGCATGTTCGGAAGTCCGTCAGGCCCTTTGCCCGTTCCGTCCGTCCCGGCTTTTCGCAGCCGTGTACCCATGATTCCTGGCAAAAAGATAAGTGGGATCGCTTCTCGCTGGACCTTAATAAGGTATTCTTGGTCTGTACCAAGGTCAGTGATCTCCTTGTCCACTTGCCACCACGGGATTGTGCGCGTTGCTGGCATGGTCGAGGCACATTATTGCACAGGCATTTGGCGCCTCCTAAGCGCCCCGTATCACTTCCAGTCTCAGTGAGCCACCGCTGCCCGGTTCAATTCTTCCATTTGCTTTATCGTTTGCGGATCATTCTCATGTTTCGCCCACCAGGTCTGTGCCTCGAACACTCCTCCGCGCGCCGCGTCAAAGCCAGCATAGAGTCTCTTGATCCATCGCTCGGCAAATTGTTTCGAGTCGAACGTTGACTTCTCGTCATTCAGAATCTCTATTAACCTCGGAAACGTGGACTTGTCATAAGCCACTCGGACTTCCACAACGTTCGAATAATTCGGTTTGTCTGCGTCCGTCAAGTCCTTAATACGCAAAAGGTTGGTGCCCGGCGTGAAGTACTCCGGCCATCTCTGGCCGGGGTCATAGGTAAATTCGTAGTGCGCGCTCGGAGCAAGTGCAATCGTCTCTGCTCTCTCCGCCGTTTGATACTCCTCGTCCCCGGACTTTTGGTAAAAAATCCGTCCTAGTGCCGCCTCCTCGGGATCCTCTTTTGGTCGACCAATCAAGAGGTGCACCTCCCACGTTTTTGCAGGCTCATCAAAGGAAATGGCTATCCTTCCCACGTTTGAATACCTTACGACGATCGGTACCGTTCCCCCCAAGGATCTAATCCTCTGTTCGGAAGATATCTCGATGGCTACGCTCCTGTTAGAACTCGTGCGTTCTTTCATTTGGTTCATTGCGCATGCTCCTAGTACTCCCAATAGGATGGCACCTGCGAACCTCACTTGTGACCCCGCAGAATGTCTTTCTCTGCTGCGGTAAATTGGCTTTTACTTCCCGTCCTATCCATAAGCCCCGCCGCCGGCGCTGTATGGTCGCCCACCCCAAACTGTTTACGTTCAAACTGAAGCTTTGTCGCGTGTCCGACTTCATGCGCGATTACGATGCGGGTCCGGGCTTCCTTCTTGGGCCCAAGGTCGAATATGTATGCGCGCCTCTGGGCCGGGGCGACGTAGCCTTGGACGTAGTTCCATCGGTCGTCCGGACGTAGGATTACGTTTTTACCCGTCGCGGGATCAACTACTCCTGGTATCTCGATCTTCAGCCACGGGCATGCCGTCCATTCGCTCGTCTCGGCATCTTTTTTATCCGCATTCGCGGAGAATTTGGGATGGTCCGAAACGATGCCTATGATCGTGTCGGCAGGAATGCCTGCGTCCACTGCCCAGTTGTCATGCCCATCTTGTCGCGCTGACATGATTCTGTCCCGCCAAGCCTCCGCTTGAGCCTGAATTGCTTTTCTGGCCGCATCTCGCGCCTGTCCCGGGCCGCCATTTGAGTCCGTCACGTCCGTCGGCTCGGGAATTTCGTCCTGAGTTTTTGCGGAGTGTTTCGCCCAATCCAACTGCTTCTGCGTGGCGTGGTCCCACAAGCCGATGTATTTCACGTTGAAAGGCGCCGGCACTATATTCGACTTGCCCAGCTCATATTCCACGTAAATATCCGGCGTGTAGAATCCTGCCATGATCGCATGCGTGCCGTTTTTCCGCACGTGATCGGTTCCATCCATTTCATAAGGGCTGAACACCACCTTTCGCCAAATCGTTACTTCCGCCGTTTCCTTATGTGCCAAGCTGGTAGTTCCATCCGACGCAAACACTTCCGCCTTTACTTTGTATTTGTTTCCGCCCACTCCCGACGGTTTAAACCACGTCTTCGCTGTGCCTTGCTTCGCGCCAGCCGCGCTAATCACTTCCGCTTTGCACGTTTTGTTGTAATTGTCCGGCGTCGTGGACGGATGTTCCGCGTGCGGTGCCCAGTAGACCGCACCTGCATCGCCGCCTTTCCCTAGCGTTAGCGGGGGATTGTACGCAAAGGAATTTGCGGCGCTCGTGTTTGCTCCATTCGCGATATATGTAAACACGACGTATATGTCAATCGGTGTTACTGTTCCTCCGCCAGCTTTTTTCTTGATCTGCACCGTGGCCTTTACCTGAATTTTTGTTTCAGGCACATTCAGGATGATTTTGTTCTTGGGCGCGGTGATCTCCAATTCGATCTTGTAGATTTCCACCCGCGTCTGTTTCTCATCTTCTAGACCGTCGTTTGGAGCTTTCAACCTCACTACATAGGGCGAATCTTCGGGCCCGACCCAATTACCGCTTTTTTGTCCTGCGTTCGCTTTTCCATCCCATGAAAGTAGTTTTCCGTCGCCGCTGACTTTCTCGTCCGCGCTCAGTTCTCTCTGGAACAGAATCTTTCCCAGCGCTTTTGCGCCTTCGATCTCTAGCGTCACCGTGTCGCTCTCAAGATTGTGGATGTCGTACTTGATGTTGAGGACCTCTACTCCCGGCGCAAATAAGGAATCGATCCCGGTGAGTACTAGCTTCTTGGCCTTGTCGTCCGGCGACAGCGTGGTGACAGGCACAAAGCTGCCAGTCTCCAGTTGGGCCACGATGCCTTTATAGAACTGCGTGAATTTAATACTGCAACTGCCTGCGGGAATCCCGTCGTACTCCGCTAACGCGGCACTGTCAAGAGCTCCTACTTTCGGCCCGCTTGTGATTTTTGCCGAATACGGTTCGTATGGATATTTGGTTTTGGAGTCCTTGACCCACCACTTGGGACGATCTTTCACATCCCGCAGCAAATCGATTTTTATCCAATGCGTCTTAGCGCATTGCTGTGTCGCGCACCCAACCGGTTGCGGACCGAAGGTTGGCGGTGGTTTGACCGGTGCCACTGCCGTTCCGGGAGGGCCGACTACGTTTTCAGGCGCGGAATTGTCCGATGCGGGATCGCTCGGCTCGGGAGCTTTGTTCTTGAGAGCCTTGTTATATTGGGTTTCCCATTCTTGATTTAGCGCGGGGTCGCTGCCATCGAGCGGGATTTGGTTCCCGTCCGCATCATAGAGCGCGTTGGGTCTAGGATCGCTTCCATGGGCCGCATACAAATTCTCGTCCGCTGCCTCGACGGCTTCTGGATCAAGCGGCCGCTGCAGCTTTCCCATCTGAACACCTCCTCCCTTATGGCTACTAAGCTGCGCCTAGGCTATCATCGCGCGGAAGCACTTGAAGATGAGCGTGATTATGCCACACATTGGTTGATGACGGTCCTGCTGCGGTTGCACCTTTGATAGAATGCTGTCAACGCTCGCGTTAGCGGCAAAGAGCACGGAATTCGAACGCCTGAAAAGTAGACGTCGGATAGTCGCGGCAAAAATGCGCGACACGTGGAACGCCACGAAAAAGCGGGCCTGGCCTAATCACAAGACAAAAGCGAATAGAAAATAAATGGGCGTACTGCTTGAAATAAATGCGGGGCCGATGGCGGGCAAGGTCATCGGTTTGAAGACGGGGGAGACGGTGACCGTCGGGAGGGCGGCGGGGAGGGCGCAGTTTGCTTTGCCGCATGACACGTTTATGTCTGGCGTGCACTTTGCCGTGGAGTGCGGGCCATACGGCTGCCGCGTCCAGGATCGCAAGAGCAGCAACGGGACTTTTCTAAATGGCGCGCGCATTTCGGATGCAATGCTCGCCAACGGCGACGAAATCAAGGGCGGCCAGACAATTTTCACTGTGAAAATTGTGGCCGACGCGAAACTTGCTTCCTTGATGCCACCTCAGGAAGTTGCGCCGCCAGCTGCTTCACATCCGCGGCCTCATGCGGCCGACCCGGTACCGCCATCCGCGCCGGAGAGGGGGCATCCTGCTGACGCGCCATCTCCTCCACGGTCGCGGCCACTTGCGGCTGAACCAGCTTCACCACAAGCATCTCCGTCAGCGCGGCTTGCGGACGAACCGAAGCCTGCGCCCCACAAAGCTTCCCCAGAGCCGCCGCTTCAGGCACGCGTTCCCTTTGCTGAGCCAGCCGCTTCGTCGCCAGTTATGCGGACTGGAGAAGTTGGCCAGGAAGCCGCGCGGCCGCGGCCCGCATCGGATGCCGTCTTCGATCCTGCTGCTGAGCAAGCTGCTCGGGAATTCTCGAGGGCACTCGATCCTCCATCTGTTGGGGGCTCGCCACCTCAGCCTGTGGCGCCGGCCAAGAGCGTGCCGCCGCCTGGCGAAGAGCCGCCGCATCTTCGTGCCGTTCCAAGCCCGCCGGGCCTTGGAGCGCGGCCGCTACACGAGGGCGAGAATCCACCTCGCGGCAGTGCCAATCCGCCGCGCAGTGTTGAGAATTCCCAAGGGGCTGGACTGAAACCGCCGCGGAGTAGTGAGCCGCCAGCGGGCGTTGCGCCCTACATAGCGCAGAAGTTTGCAGAGCGTCCCGCTGCGCGTGGGGCGGGGATCCCTCGAGGCTCTGCTTTCTCGGTGATGGGCTGGTCATTTCCCGCCGCGCCGGCCGAGTGGCTTGTGCAAGAAGGGTTTGGCCTTCAGCAATCGGGGCACGAGGAGTTTCCTAGCAGCGTGGCGGCTAGCGAAGAGTTGCTTGGCGGAATCACGCTGCAGCAGTTTGTCGAGTCGCAAATCAGCATGTTGCGGGGGTACCTCCGCGATCCCAAAATCGAGCCGACCATGCCGCCGCGCGTGGGCGGGGCCGACGAAAGCATGGCGGTAGACGTTCGCCACTCGACCAAGGACGGCAGGGAACTGGTCTACCGGCGAATTTATGCGCGAAGCGGATCTTCGGTCGGGGTTCTGACGGTAACGACGCTTGCGGCGGACTTTCTTCAAGTCCTGCAAACCCTGCAACCGCTCCTCGATGGGGCGGCCTTCCGAGCGACAGTCAATAATTAAGGATTGAGAATCAGAGGTTCCCCTCCTTTCGAGCGACGACTGGTGATTCGATCTGTAGCCTGTGAAACCAGGAAGAGGGCAGCCAGGATTGGCTGTTTCTCATGCAACATTGTCAAATCCTATGTTGAGTGCTACTGAGCTGAAGATCGCGCGTCGAGGATCAATCTCAAAAGATGGCCAAATTGCGTTCTATTTTCGGCGGCTGATCCACGGTTCGCCATTTCTGTAATTGTCTTCGCGTCTCTTACCGGCGGATCGTTGTCTGTGCGATGCACGATTACCATATCCAGCGTTGGAATGATGAAAATGTAATGAGCCCCGTTTCCCCGTGCGGAATAGATTCCGGGAAGCGAGATTTCCGGGAAATGAACACCGCCGTAATCGACCCACCAGAGATACTCGTAGCCGCCCCGGTCCACTCCATTGGCCTTCACCATTTCGCTGGCGTGGCTGCTTTTTTCTACCCAGGCTTCCGGCACGACCTGTTTTCCGTTCCAGCGGCCATGACGCAGATAGAGCAATCCGAAACGTGCTAAATCCCGCGCCGTAATCTCAAAATGATAAGCGGGGTGGATGGAAAGTGGACCGCCAAAATAGAAGAGATCGCTCGGCCGAAAATCCTCCATGCCAATCGGCTTGGCGATACGCTCATAAAAGGCATCGCCGATCTTCAACTTCGTCTTCTTCTCGAAGATCGTCCCAAGGACATTAAAGTCCCAATTGTTGTAGTACCAGAACGTGCCTGGCGCGTGACTTCCGCGAGCCGGCCGGTCCTTTGCCATCGACTCGGTTTCAAAGTCCACGATGTGGTACACACCTGAACGCGCGCGCAGCAGGTCAACGATTCGCGCCTGTTTTTCTTCCTTGGTCAGCGGATCGGGCGAATCGTCAATTCCTAATTGCTCGAGGGTCTGGTTGATGTCAATTGTGCCCTCGGAAGAGTAGATTCCGTACAGCGCGCTGAGCAGGCTCTTTCGCACCGAATACGAGTCAAGTTTTTGGTCGAAATCTCCCCACTCGTCGACAACTTCACCGCCCTGGACAATCACTACCGCGGAGGTGTGAATCGAATCGGTTTGAGCGTATTGACGCGCCGCAGCTAGTTTCTCCTTGGACCATCCGGCCTTTTCCGAGGAAGAGAGTTGCCCCCACGATTTCCCGGGAAAACTGTCCTGCGCCTTAGTTTGAGCAGGGGCCGATTTCCCACCTGCATCCGCAAACAGAGCAATCTGCGCACAAAAGGAAAGAAAGATCAGAAACCGAAATGGAGAACGCATGGGATGGACTTATATCATCTGCGGTAGAACGTCACAAGCGATAGAACGTTCTGCTGCGGAGGCGGTTGAAACCACCTCAACTTCGAATTCACGCAGTTGGTTATAAAGTTCGTAACGATACGAAGATGTTCGGTAACCCGACTGACCAAGACTTAGCCACATCGTCTGCCGCATAAGGCAACTCCTCTGATGGTGCCTCTATCGTCCGTGTAGTTCGGTTTCGCTAATACAAGTACAATTGGCACCATTCTGGAGAGTCCAATGAGAGCG
>Ga0070765_100000633_pt1 | contig 21182 bp, 14 predicted proteins | sample HubBroMetageWFT5_FD_71516 | JGI IMG/M metagenome (GOLD analysis project Ga0070765, IMG submission 71516) | Warmed and freeze-thawed soil microbial communities from the Hubbard Brook experimental Forest, New Hampshire - Hubbard Brook CCASE Soil... | ecosystem: Environmental > Terrestrial > Soil... | reverse complement strand
ACCCTTCACCGCCCCACAGGACGTATGTCCCAGAACCAGCACCAACTTTGCGCCGGAAGCCGCACAGCCAAACTCCATGCTGCCCAGCATGTCGTCGTTTACGACGTTGCCCGCAACGCGTCCGGTGAAAATATCTCCGATGCCTACATCGAACACAATTTCGGCTGGCACTCGGGAGTCAAGGCATCCAAGTACGACTGCGGCTGGGTATTGCCCCGCCGCGCTTGATCGTTTCTGAGCTAGATAATCCCGAGGAGCCATCTTCCCCGTCCGGAATCGCCCATTCCCCTCCTTCAATTCGTCAATGACCTGCAACGGTGTCATCCTGTCACGTTGTTCTTTTGTCAAAGACTCACTCATGCTGGCCGCAAGCTGCATAGATAAAAAACTAAGTGTAGGGCTGATGGCGCAGGCGCCGAGGGCCGTGCTGAGAAATCTGCGACGGTCTACAGCTTGGTTATCCACCGACTCGTAAGAACCTTCCATGACCTTCCTCCTCGTTCCTGAAATGCGCGTTGCGGCGCCTTCATTTGTGGGATTTTCCTACCGTCTATTGCTCACATGGCGGGCTGAACCCAGACGTTATCCGGAGCAAGAAGCTCAGAGTTCGAAAGCTCGGTCTGGACATTGACGCGCTGCAAACCTGGCTTTTTACCCGGCACCGCTTGGAATACCAAGTAGTACTGATTGGAGAGCAGCTTCTGCAAGCGTTCCAGATAAGGCTTAAAGCTAACCAGAGTCGACGTCCCGAGAGAAAAACATTCCCCACCGGTTTCATCTGCGATCTTGGAAAGTCCGCCCAGCCCCGTTTGCAGGTCCCAACCGCTTCGGCCAGTTCGGCCGACCCCTGCCGCGTATAGGGGGTAAACAATGACGTTGTAACGCTGGCTGATCTCGCTCGCCGACGTCGCATCCGCACTGATGGTGGGCATACTGTGATATACAGTGCCGAAGCCTGGTCCGAGACGGGAAGGCTGAGGTGTTTCACCTCGGAGCCTGTCGATTCCGTCGCTCACCATCAAAACCTCACGACGTATTTTCTGCTGAGTCCAGCTCTTTACGAGGCTAATGAGCGACAGGTACGGGCTGTCCATAGTGGAGAATGAACCCCGAGGCAACCGCACCGCTTTGATCGCAAGATCATGATCAGCCGTGAAGTTCTGAACTACGTTAACGGTCGCGTTCGACATATAGGCGACGCCGATAAGCGTCGAGGGCGGCTGGGCATTGATGAAATCCTTGATATCACTGAGATTGTTCCCCACAGATGAGTTAAGCGTATCGTCGATCAAGATCATCAACTGAAGGGCAGCGTTGTCACCTTGCGCGGGGATCAATTGTGTAACTTGAAGAAAATTCTTTCCTTGTTTCACTTTCACATCTTGCGGTTGCAGAGGCGGAAGTTCATTCTCCTCACGGAGAGCGGCGTCCGTGATCACCAAGTGAACCTGAACCACCTTCGGGGTGGCTTTTTCCTGTGAGTGGGCAATCGGGCTGATCAATATCAGGGCACCGAATGTGCCCAGCAGTGTAAGCCCCAATTTGTATGTTTTCATGTTGGTCTCCTGTTGACTGCGAAGATTAAGTAATTGCAAGTTCACCATGAAGTGCAGCTTTAGCCCGTGCCAGTGAGGGCAATACTAAACACCTCCCCTGCACGGGATCTTCCGATCGTGACGTCCGTGGAAAAAGCGAGAATGCGAGCGGAGCATGTGCTGACCAATCAAGTAGCCAAAGACCCCGCCCACAGCCACGTCCGCAGGAAAATGTTTTAATCCTGTCACGCGTGTTATTGAAACAGTCGTAGCTGTTCCGTATGCTAGGACTTGCACCCAGGGGCGAGGGTATTCGTGCGCCAGCACACTTGCCATGGACCAAGTCAGACCGGAATGCATGGATGGAAACGAACTGTCGATGTTGTTGTTGACCCAGAAACGACCATGCCCGACACCCTCGAGAGGTCGCTCCCGTCCTGCCACTAGCTGGGTGACTGCACTCACGGCCAGGGTATTGGCGAAGGCTTCGAACCCTAGGGTACCGGTCTCCCGGGCACGTCCGTTGTCCTTGACTATGCCAGACACGAGCAAAATTCCCGTTGTTGCGACGGTTGAATATAAACCGGCATCGGAGATGTGCTGACTAACGCTCAGATTGTCATGCGGCATCGCTGCCGTTACGTGTTTATCCGCGGCAATCAATCCTGCCGTGGCGATCAGGAAGAGCGCGTCCCACTTCAGATTGTGGCGACGAAACGGAGCTGAGTAGATCTGTTTCTGGTCTACCGCTCCCCGCTTGATCAGCGCCGTTAAGCTCCGGTCCGAAGAGCACAGAGTTTGTTTCTTGTCTTGCTGGGGAGGTCCTCCCGGCGGTCCATTGCAGTCTGGGCCTTCGAATTGCCCTGCGCTGGTTGGTGCCGGGAGTGACGCTGCTTCCGGCACTACTTGCGCCACTGCCGCGAGTGAGAGCAAGGCAGCATATAGTGCCCCGCTTAGGAACCGTTTCGTCTCGTGCAATCTCAAGGCTAGTCCGTTCGATGCGTCGTTTTCTGCTGCGGTACTATAGGTTCGTTGAACGGAAGATCGACTGTCATGGGACTATGATCGGAGATCGGTTCTGGCAGACAGTTGTTCAAATCGCCCATCGTTCGGGCAAAGTGCGGCGCAAAACGATATGGTCCTTTCAGATCGCGCGGACTCGCCGGATCGGACTTCACGAAGATCCAATCGAGCTTGAACTTGGCCACGCGAACCTTTTTCCAGATCAACTCAGTCACGAACGTGGGAGCGAATCCTGCGCTTCCGCGCTCGTTGGAGTCTGCCAAGGTCCCAGATTTGCCGTTTATAGTCCGCTCGGGAACGCCGCGAAAATCGAAAGCATGTCCATCCGCAAACCGATATTTCTCGATTGTGGAGAACAACCCACGCTCTAAATTTGGGGATGCGCCAGGAATATTCGCCGACGTAGGGTCGATGCGGTATTGGATTCCAGATAGCTTACCTGCTGCCTTGGCACCGCTATAAATTAGGCCAACTCCTGTCGACCACTGAATGCCCTTAGTGGTCCAGAAGTCCACGCTTCCGTACCGCTTATAGAGCAGGTTCTCTACGCTAGTCGGAGTTGAGTCGCTGCCGGTGGTGTTGAAATCGCCAGCCACTATGACCGGATGGGGAATGTCGTGGACCTGTTTTAACAGTTCCTCCATTTGTTGGCGGCGGATCTTAGGCTTGGCACGGTTCTCCAAGTGCGTGGATACCACGCTCACCATATGGCCCGGCGCCTCTGGCACGTCCAGATCGACAAGCAGCATCGAGCGTTGTCCCCGGCGTACCTCGCGCGACAAGTCCTCGCCAATTAGGAGGGCCGCTTTTCGCTTACCTTTTTCCAGCGGGCGGATTTTGCTCTCCTGAAACCAATCGTACCCGACTGTGAAAGGAACCAGCTTTGCCGAACGGATTGGGTAGCGGGAGAGCACCGCATTTCCGTGCAGTGCCCGCAGACGGTTCTTGTCAACCTTGAACTCTTCCAGAAGCTGCTCCCGAGATTGCTCGTCCTCGCCGTCGTCGAATGTGTCGGTCCCTAGTTGCTTGGAGTCGATCTCCAGAAACTCCACGCCATAAGCCCAATTCATGTTCAGGGTCTCGCCAAGTTCACGGACGACTTCTCGGTATCGCGTGCGCTTCACACCCCAATCGACTTCGTTCAAGACCCATACGTCGGCAGCCTTCAAGAGCTCAATGTCCCGAGGTATCCTATCGAGATTTACCTTGCGGATCCTCTTGCCGTGCTCCTTCGCATGCTCGCGCTCCTCGGCGACCTTTGCCATGAAGCGTTCCTTGTCGGTCAGAAGAAGTTGGATCTCGTCGAGCTCAAGTCCCCGCTCAATGTTCCAAAAAGCTACACGGAGCGTAGGGCCAAGGCCTTCCACTTCGGGGGGACGCGGCCTTGCACCGCGATAATAGGCCTCATTGTTAATGAACGGAGTCGTGGTAATGACATGAAGCTTGTTTGCAAGCTCGGGGCTCAGTTCCTGAGTCGATCGAAGCTGAAGAAGTTCGTCGTAGGAGAACAAGGGAGGACTTGCGTCGCGTGTATAGTCTTCTCCCAGCAGAAACGCTACTCCGACCAGAACCGGACATAAGCCTACTAGAAGACCGATACATACCCTTTTTCCCATTGCTCTCATTCGTTCGGTGTCTCCCTGAGACCCTTATGGCCGGACAGGCTTTCTCGTGCCGAGGAGATCCTTGATTATTTGCTGGGGCCGTGGCGGGAGGCGCTACGCTCATCGCCTCCGATAGAGAGGTCGCAGCCGGAGGAATAACTACAGCATGCCATTTGGACGACTGGTAACTGTCATTTGTGACAGGGAGATGTCCTCACGGATCGCCATTCACTGTGGCGATGGTTGCCTACGATTACACTCATTCAGCTTCAACTGGGCTTTTCGAGTAAAAAAGGGACGGCGAATGAGGGAAATCCTTGATTGCGCCAGCGCCACCAGTCACATTCTTTCGCGGTTGCGTTTGCCCGCCGATGCATTCGTGATAGGTCTGCCATCCATGGTCAGGGCGAGTCAAGAACCTGCCCTGTGCACTTCATATCGTTAGTGGCACGAAGGGTCATCCTGAAACGTGGCGCTCCCCAACATCTGGGTCACAAAGTGTCCGCAGGTGATGAGCTTCTGTGACAGCGGGTCTTCGCGCAAAGCGTTTGGAGAGGTCGTGTACTTGGCCGTGTCCATTGATTTCTTCGCGGCCACTAGCTGATCACTCCATTGCTGAACCAGGTTAAAAACGCTATGGAGCAATTGCACCGCATTGCGATCACCATCGGTCGAAGCCTCCGCTTCCGCCAGCTGCAGGCTCTGCGACGCCTGATCGCGATAACCATTGACCCACTCCTCGGTGACGCCGTACCCACCCCGAATGGCTGAGGCCAGCGTTGTAGCCCACTCCCGCAAGCGCGCGATTTCTTCGATGCCCGCTTTCATAAATTCCTGTGACAACGCGGGACTATTTGCTGGCTGCGAAGTAGCAGCAGGGGAGGTCGAGCTGCTGGCCATCGTCGTACCACTTGCCCCCGCAGAGAGGGTCAGGACGATGCCTGGCCCGTCGAAACTCACTGAACCCTTGCCGATGCTGGCCAGGGCCGACACGTCCACGAACCACCGGCCATTCTGGTCAATCACATCGGCCTTTCCGCTCTGTCCATTGACCACTACTTTTCGCTGCTGCAGCTGCGTTTGCCCGAAAGTAGTGTCAGTGAGCACGGCCGCGAAAACCAGCAGAAGAATGCTTCGAGAATTTTGTCTCATAAGGGCTCATCCTCTCAAACCAACTGCGATCTTAACCAATTGTCAGGCGTCGTACAGCGCTCATTTCCCTCGACGCAGGCCGAAAAGTCCGGTCTCGTCACTTGCCTGTTTGCCGAGGGGTTGTCGGGTGCAGGCTGATTTCAACGCCTATCGCTAAACGGTGAGCCATAAGCTAGGAACGTTCCTTGTCGGCTATTGCAGCTTTGCGTACTCCGCCGTTGGCTCTTTCAGGTTGGGGATGTCGGAGTCGGCGTCTTTCCAGAAGGGTGAAGAAACCCTTTGAGGCGGCAAGTGCCCGGACGCCGTAGGCGTCGGCCACTGGACCACCAACCCGGTTGGACCTATTAGGGGTTCAGTTTATTCATACAGTCCTTCAGGAACGACCTCCGATCTGCTCCCTGTAGCCCCTTTTTGTCCGCGAGGTTCTTACAGGCAGTTACCTTGTCCTGCTGACTCACGTTGCCACCAGAACCGGAGTTTGCGACCTTGTTCAGGCAGTTCTGCATGAACGTTTTGCGCTCCTGATCTGTAAGGCCCTTCTTGTCGGCGGTGTCGTTGCAGGCTTTCGCTTTGTCCTGCGAAGATACGGTTGACGACTGCCCTGGTTTGGACTGCGGTGTTTTCGCAGCGATTAATGAGCTAAGGCTCGTCGCCAACAAGAGCGACATCATCACCACCCGTACGTAATGTGAAGTTCTTGACATGGACGATCCCCTTCATTCGAAACGTTCTGCAACATCATGCGCCAGTTTGCACACAGACTTGGGTTGCGGGTACTGTCAGTTCCGACAGCTGTGCCATGATATGGGACGACTTCGGCCCTGAGTACAAAGCACATAACTGCATGAGGACTGTAGCTAGTCACGAAGTTCAGCCCATAGACCGATGATCCAATGGTCTCTGCAACTTGGCCGGTGCCGCCGGACGCGTTTGTGCGCCATCAGGTAGGTCTGGCCCGCAATTAGGCACGGTAGAGAGCTGCCTTCAGCAAAGGTGGCGGCTCACCCAATTGGTAGGGTGCGGCCGCGAGCACTCCAGCGGACATTGATTGGCATCGATTTTAGGTTTGGCCCACCCTACCCTCTCGGCTCAAATGGATAACCATTATCCGTCCAAATGTGAAAGCGCCTTGGGTGCGTGAGCGATAGACCAGAACAGCCTGTCACTTTTGCCAGTGTCCCAAAAGTCGTAGATGCCATTCAATAGTGTGTTTTGATTCACTTTGGGGTTCCCCCGTGTTTTTTCCCACTTTTTCCCGTGCGCGCGCAGGCCAATTCTTTGGGTAGCAATCGCCATGACTCTCAACTCGTCAAATCCACCATTATTACCAATACCGATAAGTCCGCGGTCAAGGGTAGCGTAGTTCGGCAGGCAGCATCCGTTGGAGAAAGAAACCGTGCACGGCCCGACTTCCGGGGAAATGGGAGAAATGAGCGACCGGGAACTGCAAAGCATCCTCGATAATTCCAGCGCTGTCATCGAGGTCAAGGATGTAAGCGGGCGCTACCTGCGCATTAATCGGCGATTTGAGGAAATCTTCGGACTCGGCCGGTCGGAGGTACTTGGCAAGACCGACTACGATTTGTTTCCCAGAGAGATTGCCGAGCGGTTCCACGCCAACGACCTGGAGGTTATGCAAGCCGCCGGGCCCTTGGAGTTTGAAGAGACCGCCCCCCATCAAGACGGATCTCATGACTACATTTCGATCAAGTTCCCGCTTTACGATGACGCAGGCGTAATTTACGCGACCGCGGGAATCTTCACGGACATCACCGACCGCAAGCGCGCTGAGGAGAAGCTGCGGAAGAGCGAGCAGCTCTTCCGGTCAATTTTCGACAATGCCCAGATCGGAATCAGCGTCTTCAGCATCGATGGTCGAGTGGCGTTTTCCAACCGCGCCTGTCAACAGATGTTGGGTTGCACTGAGGAAGAACTAAGCCAGGTGAAGAACTGGGACAAGATGGTCCACCCGGATGATCGTTCCTCAGGGGCGACGCGCTATGCGGACCTGCAGCAAGGGAAGCGAGAGCGCGATGAGTGGGAGCAACGTTTCATTCGGCGCGACGGCCGCACCGTGGTTACCAGTGCGAGGTTCAACTTGCTCAGGAACGCCGCGGGAAAACCGCAATACGTCACCTCACTAATTGAAGACATCACAGAACACAAGCGCGCAGAGGAAGCCCTGCGAGAGAGCGAGCAGCTCTTTCGTTCGATTTTCGAAAATGCGCAGATCGGGATCAGTTTCTTCAATATTGATAAAAAGGCAATTTTCCCCAACCGCGCGTTGCAAGAAATGCTGGGCTACACCGAGCAAGAACTCGGCCAGTTGGAGAGGTGGGACGAGATTTCTCACCCGGATGAGCGTGCTTCCGCCGCGGAACGATATGCGGAACTCGTCCAGGGGAAGCGCGAAAAGAACCAATGGGAACAGCGGTTAGTTCGTAAAGACGGCAGGATCGCCACGACGAGTGTGAGATTCTCTCTGCTCCGAGATACGGCAGGCAATCCACAGTACGTAGCCGCGTTGCAGGAAGATATCACGGAACGCAAACGGCTGGAGGCGGAACTAGTCGCGGCGAAGGAAGTCGCCGAGGCTGCCACCAGAGCCAAGTCCGATTTCCTTGCCAACATGAGCCACGAGATCCGTACGCCGATGAACGCCATCCTCGGAATGACGCATCTGGCACTGAAGACGGACATGACGCCCCAGCAGCGAGACTACCTGACGAAAACAAAGGCAGCCGCCCAGGCCCTCCTCGGCATTATCAACGACATTCTCGATTTCTCCAAGATCGAGGCCGGCAAGCTGGACATGGAGAAGGTGGATTTCCAGTTGGAAGATGTGCTCGGGAACGTCTGCACCTTGGTTACCGAGAAAGCTCACGACAAGAACTTGGAGTTGCTCATTTCTGCGCCGCAGGATCTGCCTCCGCATCTCGTTGGTGATCCTTTGCGGCTTGGCCAAGTCTTGGTCAATCTTGTGAGCAACGCGTTGAAATTCACCGACCGGGGCGAGATCGTAGTAACGGTGGCGTTGGTGGAAGAAGTTTGGGACAAGGTGAATCTAAAGTTCTCGGTGCGTGATAGTGGAATCGGCATGACGCCCGAACAGGTCGCCCGACTGTTCCAGCCGTTCATCCAGGCCGACAGTTCCACTACCCGAAAGTACGGCGGTACGGGTCTCGGGCTTTCGATTTCCAAGAGACTCGTCGAAATGATGAACGGCAACATTTGGGTCGAGAGCAAGCATGGCACGGGCAGCACCTTTCATTTCACGGCGTGGTTCGGCATCGGTTCAGGAGAAAGGAAGCGTGGGCGTTTGATCCCGGACATCGCGGGGATCCGGGTTCTGGTCGTTGATGACAATCAGCAGGCGCGCGAGATCCTTACCGACTCGCTGAAGAGACTCGCACTCAGGGTCGAGTCAGCTTCCTCCGGCGAAAACGCAATTCGAGCAATCGTCGCCGATGACTCGCGGGACCCCTATCAGCTTGTCATGATGAACTGGCATATGCCGGGCCTGGATGGCCTGGAGGCCAGCCGAATCATCAAGCGCGGTGACCGTCTCAAACACGTCCCCAAGATCGTGATGGTCACTGGTTTCGGACGGGAAGACATCGCCTCGCAGGCCGACGGGATTGGGATTGAGGGCTATCTGTTGAAGCCGATCACTCCTTCGACGCTTTACGACACCCTGGTAGAGTTGTTCGGCGGTGCGGGCCACGACGCTGATCCATCGCGGGCCATAAGAGCTGCTGCCGCGACTTCTCGCGCCGCTACCGGCATCCGAATTCTCCTGGTCGAAGACAATGAGGTAAACCAGCAGGTGGCGGCCGAACTTCTTGAGAGTGTGGGTGCCAGTGTGCAGATCGCCAATCACGGAGGCGAAGCCTTGAGAATCCTGACGAAAGGCGAACAACCCCCGCCGTTTGACATCGTGTTTATGGATTTGCAAATGCCCGAGATGGATGGTTTCACGGCTACCAGGCTTCTGCGGGCGGAGCCTCAGCTTCAGGACCTTCCGATCATCGCCATGACCGCGCACGCGTTGGTTGAGGAGCGGCAACGCTGCCTGGAAGCGGGGATGAATGACCACGTGAGCAAGCCCATCGATCCAGATGCCTTATTTACGACGTTGATGCGTTGGGTGAAGCCGCGGCAAGCGCCAACTGCCGAAGTTGCAGCCAGGCCTGCAAAACCGGCCGACGACATGATTCTGCCCGAGATTACCGGAGTTGACGTGGAAAGCGGCCTCAGGCGCGTTGCCGGAAACAAGCGCCTCTATCGTGACTTATTGCTGCAGTTCGCGGCCAAACAGAGCGATGTGGATTCGCAGATTTCAACCGCAATCGAGAACGGCGACCGCAAACTAGCTGAGCGAGCGGTCCACACGGTGAAGGGCGTCGCAGGAAATATTGGACTCAGCCTGGTATTTACTGCCGCGGAAAAGCTGGAGCGAGCCATCCGCGAGGAGGATGCGTCCGTCCCCGCGCTGGTCGAGGAATTTGCTCAAGTCCTACGCCGCCAGGTTCAGACCCTTCAGCAGGCAATACGCGATGTCATGCCTAACCGGCCGGTGGAGGGGAAATGCAGCGACGGTTTTGACGCCCGAGCGGCAGCAGCGGCGATCGCGCACCTCAGGGTCCTCCTTGAGGCGAGTGACGGCGATGCTGCCGAGGCATTTCTGGCCCTGGAAGACGCGCTCGCGGGCACCTTTGACCAGCCGCGACTTTTCGCCCTCAGTGCAGCTATCAATGAGTTTGATTTTGATAGCGCGCTCTTGAAATTAGATCAGATCACTACGGAATACGGTATGAACTTGGAGCAGGCAAAATGAATCACGCTGAAGAAAAGAAACTTGTGCTCGTGGTGGATGATGCCACCGCTAACCTTCAGGTGGTGCATTCTACCCTGAAGGAAGACTTCAAGATCCGCGTCGCCACGAGCGGCGCAAAAGCCTTAGCTCTGGTTAAGACCAAGCCGCAGCCGGATTTGATCCTGCTCGACGTCACGATGCCAGAAATGGACGGCTACGAAGTGTGTGCCATCCTGAAAGCCGCACCAGAGTCCAGGGATATACCAGTCATTTTCCTCAGTGGGAAAACGGAAACCAATGACGAGACAAAAGGTTTTGAGGTTGGAGCCGTGGACTACATTCACAAACCGTTCTCACCTGCAGTTATGAAAGCGCGGGTCCACACTCATCTCGTACTTCGCGAAGCCCGTGAAAAATTGGCCCGGCAACTCCTATCCATAAATAGCGAACTAGAGATGGCGCGGGAGATTCAGTTATCCATCCTGCCACACGAGACTCCCAAGATCAGTGGCCTGGAAGTTGCTGCGCGCTACTTTCCGATGACCTCGGTGGCAGGTGATTTTTACGATTTTATCGTCGTGGACGAGAAACGCCTCGGGATTCTGATCGCGGATGTTTCCGGGCACGGCCTGCCTGCCGCTTTGATCGCCTCGATGCTAAAGGCTTCGCTCTCAGCTCAAATCCCGCATGCTTTCGATCCCGCGAAAGTCCTGGCAGGATTGAATCAGTCGTTGTGCGGTAAGTTTCAGCATCATTTTGCGACGGCGGCCTATGTATTCGTGGACATGGAAAAGCCGTTCATCAGTTATGCCGCCGCAGGACACCCGCCGCTCCTGTTGTGGCAAACTTCAACAGGACGAGCCTCAGAAGTGTCCGAGAACGGTCTGCCACTCGGCCTGCTCCCCGCAGCAGCCTACTCTGCAGTGGAGGTGCCCGTGGAACCGGGCGACAAGGCCGTCCTCTACACCGACGGAATACCGGAAACCACGAGCCCGTCGGAACAAGAGTTTGGGGCAGACCTCTTCAAAGGATTTCTGGAATCTCATCATGATATGAAAGCAGACATGTTTGCCGATTTGCTGTTTGATGAGTTGGCGTGCTGGTCAGAAAATCCTAAAGGACAAGGGCAGCAGGACGACCTGACCCTCTTGGTGATCGACTTCCAGAGTCAATGATGATTCGTTGAAGGGCCAAGGCGTGAAAGCGCAGCCCGTGCTCACTGCGGAATATGCGACCACTTGAATGCCCCAGGGCATGCCCCTGTCAAGTTTGCCAGTTGTAACTCCGCCGGTTCCCAGAGACCTTACTTCAAACAGGGGAAGCCGCAGATCAGATTCGCCCGTCGGCTCGGAGATTTCGCTACTGCCGAGATGCTCCCGCATCGTACTTGCTTTGTTGGCACTGTGCAGGCTGGTTTTGTACGAGGCAGCAGCAGAGCCTTTCAGGAAATTCGTGGAGCAGACCACAAGGGAGCGTTTGGGTTACAGTAGCTTTTCGCTGGAGAATCGTTATGCAGAAACGTACTGCACCGTTTGTATTGCTGACCTTATTGCTTGGGATGGTGGTCGGCTGTACTAGCCGCACTAAAGACGAACAGATCCAAAAAGACATTCAGACAAAGGCTGCCACTGACCCTGAAACGAAGGACTCCGATGTTGCAGTAGCGTCCAAGGAAGGGAAAGTCACGCTGAGCGGTAAGGTTAAGACACCGGCGGCACAACAGAAGTTGGAGCAGATCGCCCGCGATGAACCGGGAACTGCTGGCGTTGACGACCAAACCTCGATCCAGCCGGAGGCAACACAAGCTGCCCTGCCGCCACCCCCGCCTCCTCCGCCTGTGGAGAAGCCTAAGCCTCAACCGATTGTTGTGCCCGCAGGAACTTCTCTTACCGTCAGAGTGGGCCAAGCGTTGGGCTCCAAAACCAGCCAGACGGGCCAAACTTTTCTCGCCACAGTGGCGCAATCGGTGAGTGTTGGAGGTCGGACAGCGATTCCTGGAGGAGCAACCGTCAGTGGCACGGTGGTGAACGCGAAAGCGAAGGGCAAGTTCAAGGGTGAGGGAGAACTGAGCCTCGCACTCATGAGCGTTACAGTGAAGGGGAAAACCTATTCGATCCAGACTAGCCCACTGGACACCACCGTCAAAGGGAAGGGCAAGAGGACCGCTGCCACGACGGGTGGAGGAGCAGCAGGGGGCGCATTGATTGGCGGCATAGCCGGCGGAGGAAAAGGAGCTGGCATTGGTGCTCTTGTGGGCGCAGGTGCCGGATTGGTGGGAGGGGCAATGACCGGGAACAAGCAAGTTGAGATCCCGGCCGAGTCGGCACTGACGTTCCAATTGTCCGCGCCCCTGACGCTTCCTCCGGGCCAATAAAGGCAAGACGAGAGTGTGTCGTCGGGGGATGATTAAGGGAGGAATTTGTGATTCCAGCAGGTTTTTCCCCCAAGTACCTTGAAGCTCAGCCCTGTCCGCGCAACTCGCTGAGATTCCGTGTCGAGTTGCACTCATAACCCAAAGGTCGGTGGTCCAAATCTACCCCCGCAACCTACGTTTTCACGTACTTGCCATCCATGACAGTATTCCCGCGAGGGCGGAATAGCATTGAGAGGCGGGGCTCGGTTTTCTGCTTTTGTGGACAAAACCGGTCGCAGGTCATCTCAACAACCTTGGGTAATTCTCTAATTCAAGAATATATGAGCCTCTAAGATTCGGGATGCTCAGAGTCGGAATGTAACTCTTGAGCTTTTGGTGATTGCTTGGTCGGGAAAACGTGATCGCCTCGTGAAGGCGATGACCTGGAGCTGTTCGAATCGCGGTTCCTGGGCTTCGTACCGCGGTACAAAAGAGGGGGTTCCTGGTGCTTCCTTGCAATACTTTATGACGCTAGCCGTGCAGTTTAGGTCGTTGTAGCTACGAATCATGGCCCTTGTGAAAGGGCGATGTCCTAGGCCGGGCTAGACGACGGGGACGTGACTGGGCAAGGCGGCTTTCCTCAACACACATTTTGCCGTTTACAATAAAGGTAACGACGTCAAAGCCTGTGGAGAATCTGCTTGGCCGACCCTCTTTACTTGAGTCTATGGTTCCCTAGCTTCGGCGAAGAGGAGATGATGCCTCACGTCTTCTCGGTGCTGCAGCAATTTCCCTTTTCCGCGCAGCGGCCGGGAATCAGCTACCTTGCCGTTCATCCCGTCTCGTGGAACGAGCCCACCATTCTCGAGCGCCGATTCGATCCCGGGGTCGAGCCCGAAATTGCCGTGAACGTTGCCGCTGATCTGCTACATGACGACTACGCGTATGTCTTCGATATCGATTGGGATTTGTGGACACCGGACGCGAGTGGACGCAATTGGACCCTTGCTCCAAGTCCTGTTCGCTTGATCGCGCAAGGTCCGGAATTCGAGGAGCGCAGTGCGGAGACCACCGGGCAAATTGAAATCGATTTCGGCCTCGATAGTGCTTTCTTGCAGGAGCACGTCACGCTCGACAACGATACGGAAGATCGAGTTCGCGCCAATGTTCAAAAACTCGTGGAGTTCACCAGCAAGGTCGAAAAAAATGCCCATGCCAATGGGCGGTTGCTCTGGTCTGATTCAGACGACAATCTCGCCCAGAAGCTCATCGCGCGACTACAAAAAGTTCAATAACAAAATGGAGTGACGGGGCCCCGCCACGCAGCTGGGAACCTGTCACTCCATCAAAATGTCGGCAGAATGTCGGCCGTCACACTGAGCGATCGACGACAGCACAGTTACTTCGTGCGTCCACCTTCCACTTTCAGCTGATCGGTCGCCGCCGCCTGCGCCGCCGCAAGCCGTGCAGTCAGCACACGGAACGGGGAGCAGGAAACGTAATTCAGGCCTACCCGGTGGCAGAACTCAACCGACGAGGGCTCGCCGCCATGTTCGCCGCAAATCCCCACCTTCAGATCAGGCCGCGTCTTGCGGCCACGTTCGGTGGCCATTTTCACCAGTTGTCCCACGCCTTCCTGATCCAGCGCCGCAAACGGGTCCTGCTTCAGGATGCCTTCCTCCAGGTACGTCGGCAGGATCTTGTTTACGTCGTCGCGCGAGAAACCGAACGTCGTCTGGGTCAGGTCATTCGTGCCGAAAGAGAAGAACTGCGCTTCCTTGGCAATCTCATCCGCTACCAGGGCAGCCCGGGGCAGCTCGATCATCGTCCCCACCATGTAGTCGACTTTGTGTTCCTTCTCCTGAAACACTTCCGCCGCGACCCGGTGAACGATCGCGCCCTGGTTCGCCATCTCTTTCAAGGTGGCGGTAAGCGGGATCATGACTTCTGGATACACCTTCACACCTTGTTTTGAGACGGCCACCGCGGCTTCGAAAATCGCCCGCGCCTGCATCTCGGTAATCTCCGGATAGGTGATTCCCAGCCGGCAGCCGCGATGTCCGAGCATCGGGTTGAACTCATGCAGTTCTTCGACTCGCCGCAGCAGCGCGGGTATGACCTTCTTCAAATCCGCCGCCCCTTTGGCTCCGAACCGCCTGTATTTCTCCACCAGAGACTTCTTCTCTTTCGCGTCCGCGTAGGGAAGAACCGCAATGTCCACCATCAAATCCTCGCGGCGTGGCAGGAACTCGTGCAGCGGCGGATCGAGCGTGCGGATGGTCACGGGATATCCGTCCATCGCCTTGAAGACGCCGACGAAATCAGCCCGCTGCATGGGCAACAGCTTCTTTAGCGCCGCGCGCCGGTCCTTTTCGTTGTTCGCCAGAATCATGGCCTGCATATGTGGAATGCGGTCTTCGGCGAAGAACATATGCTCAGTGCGGCACAGGCCGATGCCTTCGGCGCCAAACGCGCGTGCCTGGATCGCGTCGCGCGGAATGTCGGCATTCGCACGCACTTTCAACTTGCGGAACGGATCAGCCCAACGCATGAACGTCTGCAATTCCTTGTCATCCGGTGACGGTGGCAGCGTGTTCAGCCTGCCCTTGATCACTCGGCCAGTCGTGCCGTCGAGCGAAATCCAATCTCCGGCTTTGAACACCTGGCCCTTGACTCGCATTTCACCGGCCTTCTCATTGACCTCGATGTCGCCCGCGCCGGCCACACAGCACTTGCCCATACCACGCGTCACCACCGCGGCGTGGCTGGTCATGCCGCCACGCGAGGTCAGAATGCCCTTGGCCACTTCCATCCCGTGGATATCTTCGGGTGTGGTCTCGGCACGGACCAGAATCACGTCCGCCTTCTTTCCGAGACCAGCCTTCTCAACCGCCTCGTCGGCGGTAAAGACAATCTGTCCCACGGCCGCCCCCGGCGATGCGGGCAGCCCTTTGGCCAGCACTTCCACCTTCACCCCTTTCTCATCGAGGCGCGGCACCAGGAAGTCGTACAGCTGATTCGGTTCGACCCGGAAGATCGCTTCTTCCTTGGTAATGAGTCCTTCCTCCACCATCTGCAGCGCCACGCGCACTGCCGCCAAGCCCGTCCGCTTGCCGTTGCGTGTCTGCAGCATGTAGAGCTTGCCGTCCTGGATGGTGAACTCGAAATCCTGCATGTCCTTGTAATGCTTTTCCAGGCGCGTCGTGATGTCGCGCAACTGGTTGTAAACCTCGGGCATGATCTTCTCGAGTTCCAGAATGTGCACGGGCGTACGTACGCCCGAGACCACGTCTTCACCCTGCGCGTTCAGCAGGAACTCGCCATAGAATTCCTTTGTGCCAATCGCCGGATTGCGCGTGAAGCCGACTCCGGTGCCGCTGGTGTCGCCCAGATTGCCGAAAACCATGGCCTGCACATTGACTGCGGTACCGAGATCGTCGGAGATATTATTGATGCGGCGATAGTGCTTGGCGCGGTCGTTGTTCCATGAGCGAAACACGGCATCGCGCGCCATCACCAGCTGCTCGTGCGGGTCTTGCGGAAAATCGCGCTTGGCGTGTTTTTTCACGACCTTCTTGTATTCCGCAATGACTTCCTTGAGCGCCTTGGCGTCAAGATCGGTGTCGAGCTTCGCTTTCTTCTGCTTTTTCTTCTCGTCGAACACTTCCTCAAACGCGGACTTTTCGATCTCCAGCACCACGTTGCCGAACATCTGTATGAGACGCCGGTAAGAATCGTAGGCAAAACGGGCATCCGCGCGCTTGGCCAGAGCCTCGACGCTCTCGTCGTTCAATCCCAGGTTCAGGATCGTATCCATCATGCCCGGCATGGAGAACTTCGCGCCCGAGCGCACGCTCACCAGTAGCGGATTCGCACCCTGCCCGAGCGCCTGACCCTGCAGCTGCTCCAGATGTTTCAGCGCTTCTTCCATCTGGCGATCGACTTCCTTCGAGACCGCGTTGTGCCGCATGTATTCGCGGCACGCCTCGGTCTGAATGGTGAAGCCCGGCGGTACGGGCAACCCGGCGTTGGTCATCTCGGCCAGCCCGGCGCCTTTGCCACCCAGCACGTCTTTCATTTTGCCGTTGCCGTCGGCCTTGCCGCCGCCGAAGAAATACACGTACTTCACTTCGCGTTTAGAGGGAACTTCCACTTCGGTCTCAGGGAGAGTCGTTGTCGCCATGATGAGTCCTTTACGGTTTCGAAGATTCTTTGGGTTCCTTGCCTTCGGTCACAATCTCGGAGAAATCCGCGATTGTTGAAAATTCGTTCAGCAATGTTTGCAGCAGCGCCAGCCGGTTCGCCCGAACTTTTGCGTCCTCGGCCATCACCATCACCTTGTCGAAAAAGCGGTCAATCGCCGGCCGCAGCTTCGCGATCTCAAGCAAGGCTCCTTCATATTCGCGTTGCGCCCGTAGAGTTTCTACTTTCTTGGCAGCCGCCGGAAGCTGCGTAGCCAGATCCCTTTCCGCGTCCTCCTGCAGCAGCGCAGATTCCACCTTCGGCGCGACTTCCCTGCCCGCTTCGCTTGCTTGCCGCAGGATGTTCTTTATGCGCTTGAACGCTACCGAGATTGATTCGAAATCCGCTGACGGACGCACTTTCGCCACCGCCTCCGCCCGCGCCAGCGCATCGACCACATCATCGGCATCGGCCGCCAGCACAGCCTTGACCACGTCGTAGGCGAATCCACGCGCATCGCGCAGATAAAATTCCAGCCGCTCGTGGAAGAAGGAACGGATCGCTTCGTCGAAATTGAGATTTGCCGAGAACTTCTTCTCCGCTGCGGAACCTCGATACCGCACGCGCGCATCGGCCATTAAAGCCGACACCTTCAACGGCAGCTTGTGTTCTGCGACCGTCTTGACGATGCCATTGGCCTGCCGCCGCAATCCAAACGGATCCTTCGAGCCACTAGGCACCAATCCCAAAGCAAACATGCCCGCGATACTGTCGGCCTTATCGGCAATCGACAGGACCGCGCCTTCGACGGTCCGCGGTGCGGTGTCGTCCATCGATTCAGGCTTGTACTGATCGTATATCGCGATTGAAATCCCCTGGCGCACATCGTCGCCCAGGTGCTCATCCAGCACCTGCACGCGAGCATAGAGTCCGCCAACGATTCCCTGCAGTTCCGTAAATTCCTTGACCAGCTCTGTCGTCAGATCAGTTTTCGCCAGGCAAGCCGCCTTATGGATGATGCCCGGCCGCAGCGCGACACCGCCCTGCTTCAACGTCTCCGAAAGCCAGCTGGCCAGGTGTTGTGTACGGATCGTCTTCTCGTAGTAGGTGCCGAGATCTTTCTGAAAGGTAACGTGTTTCAGTAACTCCAGACGTTCACGAAGGGATTGCTTCTGGTCGGTTTGCCAGAAGAAGCGGGCGTCATTGAAGCGAGCCCGCAGCACGCGCTCGTTTCCATGCTGGATCGTTCCGTCACGATCCTGATCCGTGTTCAATACCGCAAGAAAATGAGGGGCGAGCTTCCCGTGCTCGTCCTCAATGGCGAAATACTTCTGGTGATCGCGCATCACGGTCACCAGGACTTCTTCGGGCAACTCAAGAAACTGGCGATCGAAATTGCCAAGAATGACCGACGGATATTCGGTCAGGTTTACCACCGTATCGAGCAGCGCCGTATCTTCGCGCCACCGCGCGCCCGCAATCTTGCGCGTGGCAGCGTCCAGCGCTTTGCGGATCTGCTTTTCTCTCTCCTGACGGTTCAGAACCTTGGCGCCAGCCAGTGCCTCGATATAGGTCGCTCCCGCTTTCGGAATCATCACAGCCCCATCCGCGAGAATTCGATGTCCGCGGGAGATGTTTCCGGCTCGAACCCCATCGAACTCGAGCGGAATCACTTCCCCGTCAAGCATCGCGACCACCCAGCGCACCGGCCGCACAAAGCGCTCGTTTGGCTTGCGCCAATACATGTTCTTCGGCCAGTAGATCGAGTTGATCTCTTTCGGCAGAAGTTCAGCCAGAATTTCGCTGGCGGCACGGCCCTTCTTGTTGATTTTCGCGGAGAGGTATTCGCCCCTCGAGGTAGAAGTTCTTTCGAGTTGCGAGACATCGACTCCGGCCTTCTTGGCGAAAGCGTGGGCCGCGGGCGTGGGCTCCCCATTCTTATAGGCGACCGTCACCGCGGGACCGGTGTGCTGCTCTGTAACATCGCGCTGCGCCGCCGGAACACCAGCCGCCATCACCGCAAGGCGCCGTGGAGTATCGAACCCGCCCACTTCGCCGGATGGAGCCAGTCTCTCCCGCTCGAGCAATTTGGTGACGCGTTCGCGCAATTCGCCGGCGCCCGCATCTAACATGCGCGCCGGAATCTCTTCACACCCGATCTCAAGCAGAAAGTCTGGCATTGATCAATCTATCTATCTTCCCAACACTGCGTAATCATGAATGTGATCACGGTCACAGGTAGCGCCGCCATCTTGGCGGCTGTCCGGCGGGCGTCTCGCCCGCTGACCTGAATCGCTATCCCACTGGCGCCGTTTCTTTCTTCCTTCCTCGCGCCTTGCCTGCGGTAATTTCGACCACCGCAGGTTCTTCCTCCGCGGCCGGCGACTCTTCGCTCGACTGCTGCTGCAGGTAAGCCTTAGCAATGCCGACTGCCAGTGCCCGCACTCGCGCGATCACGCCGACTCGCTCCGTGACCGAAATCGCCCCGCGCGCGTCGAGAATATTAAAGAGATGCGAACACTTCAGGCACAGGTCGTAGGCACCGAGAAGCGGAAACCGCTTCCTCTCCGCCGCATCTGCCTTCGCTTTGACCATTTCGGCGTAGCGATCCAGCAGCGCCCGGCACTCCGCTTCGTAGAGCTCAAAATGCTTCCACGTTCTCTCGACATCCGCCGCTTCAAAGTTGTAGACCGAGAACTGCAGCTCATCCGCCAGGCGAACATCCCCATAGGTCGTTGGATGCCCCGTCTCGGGATCGCGTGCCCACACGATGTCGTAAATGGAATCGACGTCCTGCAGAAAAGCCGCGATGCGCTCCAACCCATAGGTCAGTTCGGCGGAAATCGGCAGCAGGTCCACGCCGCCGCACTGCTGGAAGTAGGTGAATTGCGTGATCTCGAGGCCGTCGAGCATCACCTGCCACCCGATACCCCACGCACCGAGTGTCGGCGATTCCCAGTTGTCTTCCTCGAACTTGATGTCGTGCTGCCGCAGATCGATCCCGATCGCACCCAGCGACTCCAGGTACAACTCCTGTACGGTCTCCGGCGGCGGCTTCAGGATCACCTGCAGCTGCGTATGCTTGAACAAACGGTTGGGATTCTCGCCATACCGTCCATCCGCGGGACGCCGCGACGGCTGCAGATACGCCACTTTGTACGGCTGCGGCCCCAGCACGCGTAAGAACGTTTCCGGCGCCATCGTCCCCGCTCCCACCTCTACGTCGTAAGGCTGCTGCAGCACGCATCCTTGCTGCGCCCAGAACGTCTGGAGCTTCAGGATGAGTTCCTGAAAAGTCGGCGGATTGGTTTTTGCTGTTGTCATCAATCGGGATCAAACCAAAATCAAACCAAAATAGTTATCATCCTGAATAGTTGTCATCCAAAATAGTTGTCATCCTGAGCGAAGCGAAGGACCTGCTTTTCGCTGCGAGCTTCGGGACATCCGTTTAAGTAATCAACTCCGGGCTCGCAACTCGAAGCTCTAAATTCTTTCCAGCATCCCACCCGTTACCAGCTTCTTCTCAAGGTGCCGCTCGAGAATCTGCAGCAGGCACTTGCGCAAGTCAGACGCCTTGGCCTTCGGCCACTCCATTTCCGTGAAGCTCTCCACTGGATTCCGAAACATCCTCCCAGCCAGCGCCCGCGAATCACTCGAGATCTCCGACGACGCCAGCCGCTTGTCTTCCACGCACATCAGGCCATCGGCCAGCGCGTGAAAAAATGCCCGGCTGCCGTTGAGTGTTCTTCCGCAGACGACGCACTCCGACAGGTCCGGCAGAAAGCCCACCAGCCGCGTCATCCAGAGGTCGAAGTATGTAATCGGCATCCAGATCTGCGGCCCACGCAACCGGCTCAGCACCGACAACGTGAGCCGGAACACCGCATCGTTTGCTTCCCGATCGGGCAACAGCTCATCGAGCAACTCTGCAATGTGCGCCAGCGCCACGGCCCGTGGATAGCTCACTTCGCTTGCCAGCGGAGACTCCAGCACTTCCAGCGCGTCAAGTCGCGCCAACTCCTGCCGCTCGCGGTCTTCGTAAAAGGCCCGCACGAAGGTTAAAGGCTCGAGTGCGCCGCCAAACCGCTTTCTTGACTTCTTGGCCGCGCGCGCCACACCGCGCACTTTACCTTCTATCCGCGTGAAAAAGGTGACCAGCAGGTCGGCCTCGCGCAGCGGGTACGTCCGCAGGACGATGGCTTCCGACTCCTTCAGTGCCATGGGAGCCTAGCAGTTGAACTTTGATTGTATCGGAAGGGGGCGGGGGACGTCAGCCTGGGATAGCTATCAGCTATCAGCTGTCAGCCTAAACCTGCAAGGATGATTCCGCTTCTACGCCGGGAAACATTGCTCGGTTGGGACCCGTGGTCCAGCCAGATGGCAAACTCGGCGCCTCAAACTTGAGGTCGCATTCTGCGACCTCAAAGCAAAAGGCGCATATCCATAGATGGACGTTGCGCCTTTGAATCCTGTCCTAAAGCCGATGGGATGCGCTGACAGCTGACGGCTGATAGTTA
>Ga0070765_100000632_pt1 | contig 21189 bp, 19 predicted proteins | sample HubBroMetageWFT5_FD_71516 | JGI IMG/M metagenome (GOLD analysis project Ga0070765, IMG submission 71516) | Warmed and freeze-thawed soil microbial communities from the Hubbard Brook experimental Forest, New Hampshire - Hubbard Brook CCASE Soil... | ecosystem: Environmental > Terrestrial > Soil... | reverse complement strand
AAGCGCGGAATATGCGCTAGCGGGAAAGAGCGACGGGTTCCGCGGCCTCCTCGAACTTTTTGTACTCCGGCCGGCGAAGCAGCTTGGCGATATCCACCAGGATGATGAGGCGGCCCTTCAGCTTACCCACGCCCGTAACGTAGCTTGAATCGCCTTCGGTGAAGAGGGTTCCGGGCGCTTCGATTTCGGACGGTGGAATCTTCAGAACTTCGGAGGCTGAACTCACGATCAAGCCAAGAAGTTTGTTGTCCAGTTCCACGACCAGGATGCGATTCTTCTTGTCGGAAGAATCGGAAGAATTGGAAAAACGCTTGCGCAAATCCATTACCGGAATAATCCGGCCGCGCAGATTGATGACTCCCTCGATCATTTCCGGAGCGTTGGGCACCGCGGTGATTTCCGGAACGCGGACAATTTCGCGCACGGACGCGATGCGCACGCCATAGGTCTCGTTGCCGATGCGGAAGCCAACTAGCTGTAGATCCTTCTCCATGGTGTCGCTCCAAAACTAGGAACGGCCTACTTCCGCCAACTCCCGTTCGTACGCATCCATGTTGGGAGCATTTCGCTTGCTGCCGCCCGGGGTTTCGCGCCGCTGGCGGGTCTGGCCCGCGCGATCGATCACGAAACGATCCATGTTGTCGAGCAGGTTGCGGGAGAGTTTGAGCATCTGCTCCGCCGCGGCGGAAAGTTCCGTGGAGCTGGAAGCAGACTGCTGCACCAGTTCGCGCATTTTGTCCATCGCGCGCACAACCGCCTGCGCACCGGAAGCCTGTTCCTCAACCGCAGAATTGATTTCCTGGGTGATTTCGGTGAGCTGATTCGTTGCTTTGGCGATCTGCGAAGAACCAACGGACTGTTCGTTGGTGGCCGCGCCGATTTCCTGGGAGAACTTGTACACTTCGGTGACAACATCGGAAATTTTGTGCAGCGCGGTGCCGAGGTCGTTGCCGAGGCTGAGACCCTCCTCCACGATACGGGTGCTGTGTTCCATGTTTTCCACGGCTTGCCGCGCTTCGCGCTGGATGCTCTGAATCAAGTCGGCAATTTCTTTCGTGGATTGCGTGGATTTTTCCGCCAACTTTCGGACCTCGTCGGCGACCACCGCAAAACCGAGGCCGTGTTCCCCGGCGCGTGCGGCTTCGATGGCAGCGTTGAGTGCGAGGAGGTTGGTCTGCTCTGCAAGGTCATCAATCACTTCGATGATCTTGCCGATGTCATCCGCACGGTGACCCAGAATGTTGATGATCTCCGCGGAAGATTGAATGGCGCGATTCGTACGGTTCAGGCCATCGGTGGCTTTCTCCATAGTGCCGATGCCGGTGACCACTTCTTCTCGAGAACGATTGGCGATATCCAGCAGCACTTTCGCCGTATCGGCGACGCGCTGAATAGAAGTGACCATCTGATCGATGGAAGCGGATGTTTCCGCCACGCTGGATGCCTGCACCTGGGTGTTCTTCACGACGTTCTGCACGTTGATGCTCATCTCGTGCATAGTGCTGGTGACTTCTTCAATCGCGGACGAAGCCTGCACGCTCACCTTTGCGGATTCATCGGCTGCGCCAGCCACCTGGTTGGAGCCCGCGGAAACCTGCGAGGCACCATCGCGTGTGGTACGAACGATTTCCTGCAAGCCGCGATTCATACGTACGAAGGCATTGCCAAGCGTGTCACGCTTGGAGCGCGGAGAGACTTCCACGGTAAGATCGCCCTCAGCGACTGCGATAGATACGGCGGCCATTTCCTTCAGGTACGCGACCATGTTGTTGAAGGTAGTAGCCAGCGCGCCAATTTCGTCGTTGCGATGGATATCGATGTTCTGATCGAGATCCCCGGAGTCGCCAATTTCCTGGGCCACGGTGATGAGGTGCTGAAGAGGCTGGGTGATGGAATTTGAAGTGGTATAGGCCCGCCACGCGCCGAACGCGATGGCCGTCAAGGTTCCAAGAATGATGATGATCAGGCTGTATTTGCCCGCGCTATCCGCGGCTTTCTGTGAGTCTGACAGTGCCCTGCCGATGTCGGTGCTCGCCTGATCCAGAACCGCGGAAGATTTGCTGAGCCAGGAAGCCGGATCCTTCTGCAGGTAGAAAATCTGCAAGTCGGATACAGTGGCATCGCCGGAATCCACCTGGTGGCGCTTGGCAAGCAGTGGCTTGGCAAAATTATCCGCCCAGCTGGTTTCCGTTCCCTCCACCTGAATCAACGCAGTGCGAAGAGATTCACTCTGAGTTTGAGATTGCCCGCGCTTGATGACGTCCACAAGGTCGCTAAGTCCTTTGTTGACCTTGTCTTCGTCGCGGGGATCGCCGCTCAATAGAAAATTGTTCAAATTAAGGCGATTCTGCATGATCTGGTTGCGCACGTTTTCTGTCGTGCGGTAGCCTTCCAATGTGGACGCCGCTTCGCTGCTGGCTCTCTGCGCTTTCAAAAGAGAACCAACATCCACGAGCAAAAGAACGGCGAGGGTGATAAGAATCAACCCGAATCCCCGGTAAAGCTGCTGTTTAATCGTCATTGCGTCACTTCCTCCGCTCCCCAAAACCGTACGGCGCCAAACCGGGCTGCCAATCGCAGCCCGGCCCCATGGCGCGAGATCTACCTGTCCTGCAACTTGAAATCGAACTCTATGATTTGCGTCGTCTCTTCTGGCCCGGCTTCAAACTTCCAGTCCTTCACAGAATCGACGCAGGTCTGAACCAGAATCGGGTGCCCGCCGATTGGCCGCGAACTCTTCACATGGCCATCCGGCGCAATAACGACTTCAATCTTGACTTTGCCGCTGATATTCATCCGCCGCGCAAGTTCGGGCATGGACGGATTCGTTCTCGATTTGATCTTTCGCTTGCCTTCTTCCACGGCCGTCTGAGCGCCTGCCAGTGACAACACAAACAGGCTGGCTGCTGCAGCGACGAGAAGTTTCTTGCCCCAAGTAATTCGCATATCGACCACACCCTCCTCCAGGCGGAAAGTACCCCACGCTAGAGAAGGCAAGCGGGATGCCAAGACCAACTGCAAGATGCGGGTGGTGGTCCAAAACGCGAAAGCGCTGTTAAGTTATTTGTTGCAAGGGAGTTAGCGGCAGCGGAAGCAGAAGTTAGGTTTGATCAATTGCCTCATTGTGTCTCAGAGCCCTACGGAATGGGGGGAACGGTCTCAACAGTGAGACGCCCGAGGGGTGGCTCGCGGGAGACCAGGTTAACGAATGCGTGTCACCGGAACGAACAGCGATTGACTCACATTGAGATTGCTAAGTAGCGTGGAAGGGCATCTCATCTTAAGTTGAGACGCACGCAACGCCCCGAAAGCCCCCGATGCGTGAACGCAAGAACATTTCGAATCGTACGCGTACGGCTGTCCGCGGCCGGGGAACCCCTGCGCCCGCGAAGCCAGATTATTCCCGCGAGCTAATCGACCTTGTTATGGAGGCCGCGCACTCCCGCGAGCTGCCCATATTTCTAGCGAGTTTTGCGAATCGCGTGGCACGAATGCTGGGTGCCGATTGGGCGGGCGTCGCCGAAATTCGCGGCAGCCAGGTGGAGATATGCGGTCCTTCCTTATCCACCTCGACAACTGCGGAAGAGCGGGCCTGGCTGGAAGCGGCGGCCATCCGCAAACGTGAAGACCCGGAAACTTTGCAGATACCCGGAAGCGCAGAGTTCTGTTCCTTTATTCCCATCCGTGCGAGCGACAACGAATTAATGGGAACGCTGTGCCTGGGGCGCAAGGTCGAGGATCTTTCGCAGGAAGACGCACAATTGCTTGGCGCGCTGGCCGCGCACGCTGCACTTTCCATGGAAAAGGTACGGCGCTTTACGCAACTGGAGCGCTCCAAAAAGCAGTGGGTGGAAGATATTGATGCGATCAGCGACTACATTGTTGTGCATGACGAAGCCTGGCGGATCGTTCGCACCAATCGCTCCTTGGCTACCCATTTAGGAATTCCGCCTGCGGCGCTTGTAGGCGGAGCGATGAGCAGCTTGCGACACATCGCGGAGACCGGCAGCGCTCTGCCCTGCCCCTTTTGCAGGAATACCCGGCAGGCTCGAGAAGAATATATCGCCACCGCCGATGGCCGCACCTTCCTGGTGTCGACTTCGCGAACGCGTGGAGTGACGCAAGAAGAGACGCGCACGATTCACGTGTTGAAAGACATTACTGATAGGCGAGAGGCCGAGCGGCGTTATCGCGAACTTTTCGACAGCATACAAGAAGGACTGTTCTTCGCGACGCCCGAAGGCCAGTTCCTGGACGTGAACGACGCGATGGTTCGTATGCTTGGCTATGAGTCGCGCGAGGAGCTACTGCAAGCCGATGTGAGTCCTCATTTGTACCCCACGCCCGCCGCGAAGGAGCGGTTGGTGCAGGCCATTGCAGAGCGTGGTGCGCTGCGTAATTACGAAGAGACGCTACGGCGGAAAGACGGGAGCCTGCTGCACACATTACAGAATGTCAGCGCCGTGCGGGACAACCAGGGGCGTGTGGCACAGATTCGCGGACTGATGCTGGATGTTACCGAGCAGAAGATGTTTCAGTCGCAATTGCAGCGGGAACGCGACTTCAACCAGAAAATCTTGAACACGACGCAGAGCATGATTCTTGTTCTGGATACCGCGGGGCTGATCAGCTATGCGAACAAACGCTGCTACACCGCGGGATATCGCGAGGACGAATTGATTGGCCACCGGCTGGTGAAATGGGTGGAAGCGTCGCACCAGCAGGATTTTGAGGCTGCGCTGCAAACCACCGCGCACGGTCAGCAAGTGGAAAACCTGGAGCTGCGCGTTCGCAGGAGCGACGCGTCGATGGGGCACTTTTCCATCAGCTTGAGTCCGATGCGCGACGAATCGAACCAGGTCAACAGTGTTGTTGTGGTGATGACGGATATTACCGACGCCGCGCTGTTCCAGGCGAAACTGGCGCATTCGGAAAAAATGGCCACCATCGGCAGATTGGTTTCCGGGGTTGCGCACGAAGTGAACAACCCACTGGCGGCGATACTCGGTTTCACGGATTTGCTTCTGGAAAACCCCGACGTGCCTGCGCCAGCACGCGAAGACTTGCAAATCATTCTCCGGGAAACGCAGCGGACCAAGGAAATTGTTCAGGACTTGCTGAGTTTTGCGCGTCAACGTCCGACGCAGCGCGAACCTGTTCATGTAAATGCGGTGCTGCGGCAAACCATCAAGCTGCGCAGCTACGATTTCGCGAGCCATGGCGTGGATGTGATCGAAGAATTCGAAGAGAATCTGCTGCCCGCGCTCGGCGACGCTCAGCAACTACAACAGGTTTTCCTGAACATTCTTAACAATGCCTACGACGCGATTCAGGAATGCGGCAATCACGGGCGAATTCGCATCCGGACGCGGCGCGAGCATGATTCCATCGAGGTCGCGTTCATCGACAACGGCACCGGCGTCAGCGAGACTGATCGCATCTTCGATCCCTTCTTCACCACGAAACAGGCCGGCAAAGGCACCGGGCTGGGACTAAGCATTTGCTACGGCATCGTTCGCGCGCACGGCGGCGAAATCCTGTGTTGGAACAACGAAGACGAGCAAGGCAGCACGTTCGTCGTGCGCCTTCCGCTAGCGGCGGAAAAAACATTCGCAGTGGCTAACAACGAAGGCGGCCGATGAGAGCAGAAGCGCCCACACCGGCATTGGCTCCGATTCTACTGATCGAGGACGAACCGTCGGTCAGCGCATTCGTTCGCGCCGCGCTGGAGCGGCGGGGATATTCGATCGTGTCGGCTGAATCGGGCGAAGAAGGTCTGCGGCGGTTGCAGGACGGCACGTATGCCGGTGTGATTTCCGATATACGGATGCCCGGTCAGACGAACGGCGCGGATGTGCACCACTGGATCCGGCGCAATCGGCCGGAACTGCAGGCCCGCATCATTTTGATCAGCGGAGACACCGCCAACAGCGAAACGCAGTGGCTTTTGAGAGAGCAGTCCACTCCGTGCATCGAAAAACCCTTTCGAGTTCAGGAACTGATTTCAGTCGTGGAGAAAACATTCGGAAAACCATGAGCGACGAGCCAAAAATCAAACTGCTGGTAGTGGACGACGAACAAAGCATCCGGCGCCTGTGCATGACCATCGGCACTTCGCTCGGATTCACGTGCCAGGAGGCCGAGAGCACCGAAGCGGCCATCACGCAACTGGAAACCGAAGCTCCCGACCTGATCCTCACGGATCTGAAGCTGCCAAACCTCTCCGGCGTCGAGCTTCTGAAGCGCATCAAGGGACTCATGCCCAGGGCCGAGGTGGCCATTATGACCGGCCACGGGTCCGTGGAATCGGCCGTAGACGCCATGAAACTGGGCGCGTACGACTATATCGAGAAACCATTCCGCGTGGAGAAGATGCGCCTGCTGATGCAGCGCATGGCGGACAAAGTCCGGCTGGTGAATGAAAATGCATTCCTGCGCGAACGGGTGCATGCCGACGACGATTTGAGCGGAATTATCGGTGCCTCATCCGGTATGCACGACGTGATGCGCATGATCTCGAGGCTAAAGGATACGCACACGCCTGTCTTGATTTCGGGCGAGAGCGGCACCGGCAAGGAATTGGTCGCGCGCGCAATCCATTTTCGCGGGGCCATGGCACAGACTGCATTCATTGCGGTGGATTGCGGCGCACTGGTTCCCACGCTGATGGAGAGCGAACTGTTCGGCTATGAGAAGGGTGCGTTCACCGGCGCAATGAAGACGAAGGCGGGGCTGTTCCAGGCTGCGAATGGCGGTTCGATCTTCCTGGATGAAATTGGAGAGCTGCCACTGGAGATGCAGGCAAAGCTTCTGCGCGTGCTGCAAGAGAAGGAAGTTCGGCCTGTTGGCAGCAACGAAAAGTTCAACGTGGATGTGCGTGTAATTGCCGCCACCAACCGAGACCTGGAAGCGGCTTATCGCAACGGAACGTTCCGCAAGGATTTGTACTTCCGTCTAAACGTGGTCACGGTGCACCTGCCGCCTCTTCGCGAACGGCGCTCCGATATCCCCATGCTCGTGCATCATTTTCTGAATCGTTTCGCACCAGGAGCGCCGCTGCAAGTGACCGCAGGGGCGATGAAGAGCCTTCTACAGTACGATTGGCCCGGTAACGTTCGCGAACTGGAGAATTGCATCGCGCGCGCGATAACCCTGGGCGATCACCAGATCATCGACGTGCAAGACCTACCGCCTTCGATTCGTACGGAGCAGCCGGCCACGGGAGACTCCTCTATACAAGAAGCGGCAGCCCTTTCCACCACGGCACTGGCCGAGATGGAGCGCATGACTATCCTGCGTGTCTTCGAACAAGCCAACGGTGACAAAGCACTTGCCGGGAAAATGCTGGGGATTAGCCGCGCTACGTTGTATCGAAAGCTGAAGCGCTACCACATACCGCTTCGCGGGCAATCCGCGACCGCGGAAAACAGTACGGAGAGCGAAGCTGCGGCGGCCGGGCGCTAAGAGCCCTAAGCGAGACTGTCTCGCCTTGCCCGAACGGAGTCTCTGAGGTTGAGACAACCGCGTTTCAGCGTGAGACACCGCCTCATTTTCAAAGCTCGCAGGAAAAACCTAAGCCCTTCCTTTTGTGTAGTATCTGAAGGTACTCCCCGTCCCTAGATTGTGGCGTTCGGCGTGCAATTCCCTTTCTGGGACATTGCGCCCTGTCTGCTCGGTGTGTCCTTGTGCCGATCCGGACTGCGCCGTGCTCCATGTCGGTCTTGATCGGAGTAGCCCGGATACATGCCAGTCATTGCGGAAGAAACGGGATGTGCAGAACAGCTCGCAAGATTTTTTCCAAAGCTTTCCGTTGTCCGTATTCCCGTGCGTGTGTCGTCCCTCCGGTCGGGACAATCGAAATTGCAGGAATCGACGGTGCTCGAATTCGGAGCCGGGGAAATTGCTATTTTCCTTTCGAACCTGCCAATCGAGTTTGACGATCGAGTGCGTCTGTCACGCGGAGACATGAAGCAGTCCGTGGAAGCAACCGTCATCGCCCTGCAATATCACCAGGGGCGAAAAGCGGTGGCTGTGCGGTTTCTAAATGGTGCGTGTGACTGGGTGAGGCAGCCGTGAACAAACTTATAAACACATTGAATTTGCCAGCTCCGACAAAATCCGACGGCTCGCGACAGGCAGCATGGGAGGAGATTCGCTCGGTCTTCCCTATCTACCTGGCGCTTGCGAAACACCTGCAGATAGAGATTCCCTTTCCGCAAAATAAGCGAGTCTTGCCTTCTCTGGCGGACCTGGAGCTTTTTTCCCAGGCGCAGACCTGGCTGGATTCGATGGATCAGCAGGTGCTGGTGCACCAACTGCGTCACCTTCTTCAGATGACCACGCTGAACGCCAGCGAAAGCGGCTTGCGCGCGCTGATCATGCGTCACCTGCGCAAGAACGCAAAGTCCATCACGGATCGCGACAAAATTGACTTCCTGATGGTGCAGTATTTTGCGCTGTGCGCGCCGGCGAAGATCTACCACAAGCAAATCGAACTGAACGACGTCGCTCAGGTGATGAAGCCGGTGCTGGGCGACACGGATGCCACGCCGCTTTCCTGGTGCGAGCCTCTGGAAAAGATGATTACGGAGCTGCGCTCGTTCAAGAGCTTGCGGGACATTCTGAAAACGAACTTCATCGAGCAGGGCCGCAGGGTAAAAGAGGCGGCCGGCGGAATGTTCTACGACCCAGCGGCGCTGCTGGCCTTTATCCGGTTTAACTTTCTCCTGCGCCGCACACTCATTGAGTTGATGCATGCCGATCTCATTTACATCCGCTTGGGTCTGAGCCATCTCGAAGGCGCAGGGACCAAGACGTTGTCCTGCACTGCGCTGGACCTGAGCGCGGCCGAGCCCCTCGATAAGGTTCGCCAGCTTACCGACGAGTGGAAACAGCCCTTCCAGAAGGAATATACCGAACGTTCGGTTAGCCAAGCGTTTGAAAAGCTGCTGGCGCTACGTTCCGAGGTTGAACAAACGGTCGCGAAGGTGTTGGGCAAGACATTCGACGCCGATGCGGCCAAAGCGAAAAAAACAGCGCCGACAACCAGGGCGGATGATACCGAGAAGTCGGCGGCCTCTGACGAAGCGGTTGGCAAACGCAAACCCGAGAGTACCGCGCCCGCTTTGGATTTTGAAACCTGTATGGAGCAAGTGTGGGAGCAGTTGATCTCCGCTCCTCCCTCCCGTGGACGTTCCATGACCACGGTAAAGATTGGCGGAGTTCGCTTGCTGATGTCTTCGTGGGAAGTGACTGCATTCGTCAGCGAGGATGGGCCTGCGGCGGAAGATCTCCGGCGCGCAGTGGCCGCCAGAGCTCTGGTCACCGCCGCGACGCAGGAAGCCAAGGATACCGGCTCGTCGGATTTGCTGGAGCGTGTTCTATCCATGGCACGCGTGGAAATATCCCGGCTTCAGGAACGCGTGGAAGTGGCCAAGCAAGCAAAGGACACGGAAGCGGCTGTAAACCTGGGCATCAGCACCAAGCGCCTTCTTTCGGCGCTGGATGACGCCGAAAAGATTTGATCCCTACTGCGTAGTTGGGGAGAGCAAGAATACAGTCAGGGAGCTGATTTCCTTTGCGAACTACGAACGCACTCATTCTGACCGATGACAGCGAATTCGCTCGTCTGCTAACCGGTTGCTGGCGAACAGAGCGTCAATTGCCGGATCTCTCCGTGCTGACCAGCGATTTGCTGGCGGAAGGACACGTCGAGTCCGACCTCATTGTCATAGGCCCGCTCAAGGATGGCAAACTGAGTGACGTGCTGCGGCGCACACAACCGGGCGTGGCCGTAATTCTTTGCGCTCCCGCGGAACCCCAGGAACTCTCTGGGCTTCGCAAACGATATCCCCGGTTGCTGCACGTTCCGCTGCGTGAAGATTGGACCCAGGTTGTGCTGCTGGTTGCCGGCGAGTCTTTGCGGCGCACGGAAGCTTTGCGTTTGGCCAAGCAGGCGGAACAACACGCGGCGCGAAACGCTAATCAAGCGACTCTTGCTCGGTACATGATGGACATGAAGCACAGCGTGAACAATGCCCTGACCTCGCTTCTTGGCAACGCGGAGCTTCTGCTGCTGGAACCGGGAGAGCTATCCGCACAATCCTTGGCACAGCTGAAGACCATCCACACCATGGCTTTGCGCATCAATGAAATCATGCAGCGATTCTCACTGCTCGCAACGGAAATGAAGACCGATGAGACGGCTTCTCAGCATGAGACTGTGGAGGCCGAAACGTCGCCCAGCCGCCGCCGTTAAGCACGCCAGCATACGCAGTAAGCCTCTCAGTATCAGTAGTTTATAAAATAAAGACACATTTCCTCCGTACCTCCCCAACTGGCCGCTGACGTGCAATTTTCTTCCTTGGAATACTGCGTCGTGGAGTCAAAGCTCGTGCAGAAAAAAGTACTGATCGTTGATGATTCGCCGTCGCAAGTGCAGCTGATCAAGGGACTCCTTGAGCCCGAAGGCTATTGGCCTGTGGGCTTGAATGATCCCAAGCGCGTCGAGGAGCTACTGGCCTCGGAACGTCCCAGCCTGATTCTGCTGGACGTCGTGATGCCGGAGCGAAATGGTTTCCAGGTTTGCCGGGAATTAAAAGGCAACGCGGAATTCAGCGGCATCCCCATCGTTCTGGTGACTTCGAAAGATACTGCCAGCGACCGTTATTGGGGCGAGCAGCAGGGCGCGGACGGATACGTCACAAAACCTTTTACGCGCGAAGAATTGCTGCGCGCAGTACGGCGGTTCGCATGAACGGGCAGCATGAACAATTTCGTCCCAACGACGAATTCCAGCTCGAGGCTGTGTCTGCGGACGTGGAGTTGGGCGAACTGCTGGAAGCCGTCGGCACCGCGTTGGAGCGTCCTCCGGAAGCGCAGTATTGCGTTTTCCGCAGCGGCCGCGAGCGTTTCTGCCTGCCGGTGCTGGACGTGGAAGAAGTTGTGGAATGGCCGCTGTTGACGAAGCTGCCGCTTTCGCCCGCTTACGTGCTGGGCATTTTCAATTTGCGTGGAGCAATCATTCCGCTGATCGATATCGCGATCACCGAAGGCCGCAAGACCGGCTTGCTGCCCAAGCATGTTGTCGTGGCTTCGCTGCGGAGCGACGGACAACACGAGGATATTCGGCTGGGCATCGCTTCTGACGAAGTGATTGGCACGTATTCGGTAACCGGTGCCGATGATCTGTTGCAACAAGCGCCGGAAAATGTACCGCATTGCGTGGGAATGTTACGTCACGACGACCGTTTGGCTTTGGTGATTGATTTGCGCCGCTTGCTGGAAGTTTTTCCGGGCCCGGCCATTTAGAAGAAAGTTTTTAGTAAATGGTTTTTAGTTATTAGCTTGGAGGAAGTGATGAAATCGCGACTGAGTAGCACAATTTGGACGCTGGTCTTCATGAACGCCGTGGCCATCCTGGTGATAGTTGGCGTGGCGTTCAGCGCAGGGCGATCCGCAAACGGGGCGTCCATGTTTGATTTTGGCGCCATGCCCGCCGGCGCAAGTGGATCCCTGCTCTTCGCAGTGGGTCTCGGTGCCGCGGCCACCATGATCCTTGCGTGGAGACTGGGCGGAGCGCTTCTGAACCCGATCAAGGAGCTTTCGGAGTTCTCCGAACGGCTTGCGGCGGGTGACGCGAAGGCGCGCGCCGATGTCGGCACCAACGATGAATTCGGCTTCATCGCGGACAATCTGAATCGCGCGGTGGCTAAGGTTTCACGCGCCACCAGCAATCAGGAAGCGAACGAAGCCTTGCAGCGCAGCATCACCGACCTGCTGGCAGTTATCAATCAGGTTGCGCGCGGCGATTTGTCGCTGCGCGGCAAGGTCACCAACGACGCGCTAGGCAACGTGTCGGACTCCATCAACTACATGCTCGACAACTTCACTAAGGTGCTCGAGCGCGTCCGTAAGGCCGCCATGGAAGTCACCGCGTGCTCGAACAACATTCTGGTTGCCGCCGATGAAATGCAGGCCGGCGCCACGCAACAGGACCAGGAAATTACCAATACCTCCAGCGCCGTGGAAGAGCTTACGGTATCCATGAAACAGGTTTCGAACAACGCGGAAGCCAGCGCGGAAGCAGCACGCCGCGCATTGGATGCAGCGGAACAAGGTAACCGCGCTGTCCGCGACACTTTGGACGGCATGCAGCGCATACGTTCTTCGGTGCAGGCGACCGCGAAGAAAATCAAGTCGCTTGGCGATCGTTCATTGGAAATTTCTGAAATCATCAACGTGATTAACGACATCACAGAGCAGACCAACCTCCTTGCTTTGAACGCAGCCATCGAAGCCGCCCGCGCCGGTGAAGCCGGCCGAGGCTTTGCCGTGGTCGCCGACGAAGTCCGCAAGCTGGCAGAACATTCCCGCAGCGCGACGAAGGACATTGCGGCGCTTATCAAGGCGATTCAGGCGGAGACGAACGAAGCCGTCGTGGTCATGGAAGAAGGCACTAAGGAAGTGGAATCCGGCGCAACCCTGGCCGATCAAGCAGGCCGCGCACTGGACGCAATTTCGAGCGTGGTTCGCCAGTCCGCTGAACTGGTGCAGGAAATCTCGCTGGCTTCCAAACAGCAGGTGCGAGGTACGGAAGGCGTTGCGCACGCCATGCAAATCATTTCCAACATTACCCGGCAGACTTCGCAAGGCACTCGCGGAACGGTCGCGACCGTCAGCCAACTGGTGAAGCTCTCCGATCAGCTGAACGAAGCCCTGGCGCAGTTCCGCGCCCAATCGAAGCAAGCCGCGAACGCTTCCGAAGAATCCGAACATCGCCCAGTTCCAGCCGGAGCGGTCCGATAGTGCAGTGAATTTTCTCCGGCCGCAGCCCGGGGAGCGAGCGGAACGATCATGAGCGAACCCTTCGGGGCGGCACACGAACTGAGCGAACACGAGTTGAGCGAGATCCGCATGCTCATCGAAGAGCGGACAGGCATTCATTTCGATGTCTCGCGGGAGCGTTTCTTCTCCACGCGCGTGCGGGAGCACATCCAGTCGCGGGGATTTGCACGCGTCGGTGAGCTGTTGCGCGCAGTGCGCAAGACCAACGTGGAATATGAGGCGTTGCTGGAACGTCTGTTGACGCAGGAGACGTCATTTTTTCGCTACCCGGCGGTCTACGAGGCATTCGAGAAGCGCGTGTTACCCGAACTGCACACGAAGAAATTCTGGACCAATCCGCGCACATTGCGAGTCTGGAGCGCAGGCTGCTCCACGGGCGAAGAGCCCTATTCCATCGCCATCACCATCGTGGATTCGCTTTCGTTTGCGGATGCGTGGAACGTGGAAATCCTGGCGACTGACCTTGGGCGATCGGCCCTGAAGCAGGCAGAAAATGCCGTTTACTCGGGAAGAAGCATCGCCAGCGTGAGTGAAAAGCAGCTTGCCGCACATTTTTTGCCGGTTAAGGGCGGTCATCAGGTGAAACAACGGCTGCGCAAGATGGTGAACTTCGCGCAAGTGAATCTGGCTTCGCCGGTATACATGGGCCGGATGGACCTGATTTTCTGTATGAATGTGCTGATTTACTTCACGGAAGCGCGCAGGCACGCGATGATTCAGCGCTTCTACGACGCACTGGAGCCGGGCGGTTATCTGTTCCTTGGACATTCGGAATCCATCTCGAAGATGCCGGTAAAATTCCAGGCAATAGTGCTGGGTGATTGCATCCTCTACCGCAAGCCTACCGCCGAAGAGATGCAAAAGCCGGAGCTGATTACGGAGGGACACGCGTGAGCACTCCTGATCACGACGGCGTGGAACTGTTCCTTCAGGAAGCTGCGGAACACCTGCAATATCTGCGCGAATATGTCGGCGTGTTGCAGGATATTTCTCCGCGGCAGGAAGACATGGAGCGACTGTATATTGCCGCGCACACGCTGAGCGGCACTTCCGCCAGCTACGGATTCCCGCGATTCTCCGAAGTGGCGTCGAAACTTGCGCACGTGTTTCAGTACGCGCTCAACGCATCCTTAGGCTCGGACTTGCACGGACCGCTAACGGAATTCCTGAGTGACGGAATCTCGCTGCTAGAAACCAGCTTACTGGAGATCAGCGACACCGGCCATGAAACCGTGGAAGACGTCGCAGCATTTAAAGAGCGCTACCGCTTTGCGTTTCCGGTCGAGCCGCCGCCGTTGAATCTTGGCATGAGACCGGAAGCCGAGTTGCCTGATCACGCAGGAACGGCCGTTCCACCTGCGGCAAGCGTGACTACCGGCCTTACCGGCTCTTATTACGATGCGCTGGACTCTGACGATGAGGTCGGCGATGAAATCCTGGAATTTTTTCAGCCCGAAGCGGAAGAGCATCTTCAGATCGTCAGCGATTGCCTGCTTTCCCTGGAAGGCAACAACAATCCGGAGGAGATCAATCGGCTCTTTCGAGCGATTCACACCGTAAAGGGTTCGGCCGCGCAAGTTGGACTGCGGCGGCTTGGCGGCATCGCTCATCGCGTGGAGGATCTAATCGGACGCCTGCGCGACGGCGAAATCGATCCTTCGCCCTCGGTTGTGGACCTGTGCCTCGAGTCCGTGGACGTCCTGCGCAAAACGCTGCATCGTGGCTGGACCGACGAGGCAGAGATGCGTAACCGCGTCGATTCCCTGCTGGGACGCATCGCGGAATATGCGCCACAAGAAGTGGAAGAGTCTTCTGCCGTCGGCACAGTCGCGGAAGCGCAGGCGGCCGTTCCTGCGACTCAACAGCCTCGCAAGGCGAGCAAGGCAACACCTACGCAGACGGCGAAGCAGGCTGCAAACGCAAAATCAGTGCGCATCGCGTTGAGCCGCCTTGATCGAATGATGAACACCGTCGGCGAGCTGGTCATCAACCGTACGAAGATGGTTGGCCGCGTGGACGAGTTGGAAAAGTTGATCGAAACGCTGAGTTTTTCGAAGGAACGGTTGCAGGGTAAAGTCAGTGAGTTTCAGGAAAAGTACGAATTCAACCGCCTGCGCAGTTCCCCGATGAATCTGCCGTGGGGCAGCCAGCAAACGCAGCGCATGCTTACCAGCGCCGCGGCAGGCGAAGCGAGCTTCCTCGACGAGTTCAGCGAACTGGAAATGGATCGCTACGACGACTTCAACATTCTTTCGCGTTCCATGACTGAAATTTCCGCCGACGTGAACGAAGTGCTGTCGCAACTCGCGGGGTTCATCAATCGCGTGGAAAGCGACATCGACGAATTCAGCAAGCTCGCCCACCACTTGCAGGACGAAATTACCGCGGCGCGCATGTTGCCCATTGGCACGCTGTATTCGCTGCTTTCCCGAGCGGTGCGCGACGCCGCAAAGTCTGCGGGTAAACAGGTGGAACTGGACTTTTCGGGCAGCGACACGGAATTGGACAGCAACATCATCCAGCAGATCTCCGATCCACTAGTGCATCTGGTGCGCAATTCGGTTGCGCACGGCGTGGAAAAGCCGGCCGATCGCGCCGCCGCCGGGAAACCCGAACAGGGCAAGGTCTCGCTGCGCGCGTATCACCGCGGCAACCACATCTACATTGAAGTCGAGGACGATGGTCGCGGCATTGATTACGAGCGCGTAAAGCAAAGCGCCATGGAAAGCGGCCTGGTTTCCGCGGAGACGGCGGAGCGCCTCACGGAACGCGACCTGCGCGAAATGCTTTTCCATCCGGGTTTTTCTACCGCATCGGTAAAGACCGAACTTGCCGGCCGCGGCGTGGGATTGGATGTGGTGCGCTCCAACCTCAACGCGTTGAACGGAGAAATCGATATTCAAAGCACTTCGAACTCCGGAACAAAGTTCACGCTGAAAGTTCCGCTGACACTGATCATTTCTCCCGCGCTCTTCGTGCGCTGCGGAAATACCCATTTCGCGCTCCCACTTGCAGTCGTGGAAGAAATTCGCCGCATACGTGCCGACGAAATCGAAGACGTGGGTGGAAAGTTGCTCACCAAGGTGCGCGACGTGGTCACCGAAGTGGTGCGTCTCGATACTTATCTCGGCCTGTCTCCCCTTGAGCCCATCAACGGCTACTTTCGCATGGTTGTTGCCAACGCCTGCAACCGTCAGATCGGCCTGGTCGTCGAAGAAGTTCTTGGCAAAGACGAAATTGTCATCAAGAACCTCGGCGAATACATGCGCCGCGTCAAACTTTTCCCCGGCACTACGATTGCGCCGGATGGCAGCTTGATTCTCCTCATCGACCTCAACCGCATGGTGGCCACCGAGCCCAGCGAACGCCGCGCAATTCAAGCCAACGCAAGCGCCGCGCGTGTTTTTGCGCCAGGTTCGACAGCCGTCGCCCGCGGAACGATTCCCAGCGACGCCATCGATCGCGTCGAACAAGAGCGCGTCATTGTCGTTGTCGACGATTCCATCAGCGTTCGAAAATTTGTCGGCCGCATGCTCGAGAAGAATGGCTACCGCGTGAAGCTGGCCGCGGACGGCCTGGAAGCCGCTGAACTTGTCACGCAACAAGGCTGCCATCTGGTGATCACCGACCTGGAAATGCCGCGCATGACCGGCTACGAACTGATGGCGCAATTGCGGCAGAGCCCTGCAACACGGCGCATCCCGGTGATGGTCGTGACTTCGCGCGCCGGCGCCAAACATCGCGATCGCGCGTTGAAAGAAGGAGCTTCCGCGTTCCTCACCAAGCCAGTGCAAGAAGATCAGTTGCTCGCCGCCGTCGAACAATTCATGGGGAAGGAGGCGAATCGGCCGGTTCCGGTCGGATAGCGCGTCATGTCGAATCCTGCTCCCAAAAAGTTTCGCGTGCTGGTCGTGGACGATTCCGCCTTCATGCGGAAAGTCCTCGAGGGAATTTTCAATGCCGACCCGCAGCTGCAGGTCGTAGGCCACGCGAAAGACGGCCGCGAAGCGATTGCGCTCGCGGAATCTCTGAAGCCTGACGTGATCACCATGGATTTGAACATGCCGCACATGGACGGCTTGCAGGCTACTGCGCAGATCATGACCAGCAACCCCCGGCCAGTGGTGATCGTCAGCTCCGAAAGCAAAGAGGGCGCGGACAGCACGCTGAAAGCCCTGGAACTGGGCGCCATAGAATTTGTCACCAAACCATCTTCGGGAATCGATTTGGACATGCAGAGCGTGCGCGAGGACTTGCTGCGGAAAGTGCGCATGGCTGCCAAGGTTCGCGTGGTGCGCACAGCTTCTACTCTCGCGAAGCAAGTGCAGTCCGCGGGATCGGCTGCGTTGTCGCCAACTAGAATTCTTCAAACTCCTGCGCCGAGCGCTCCTCCGCAAGCTTCCGGCGATCTTCGTTTTCCAGTTGTTGTGCTTGCTGCTTCCACCGGCGGGCCAGCAACCGTGATGCGCCTGGCGCCGGGATTCACGCGCGATTTTCCCGCCGCAGTTTTTCTGGTGCAGCACATGCCTGCGGCATTCACCACGCAATACGCGCTGCAGCTGGCCGAATTCACCAGCATCCGTGTGAAAGAAGCGGAAGCCAGCGAAGCGGTCCAGCCGGGAACACTTTATATTTGCCCCGGTGGCCAGCATCTTCGCGTTTCGCCCATGGGAAGAATCCAGCTCGACAGCGTTACGGGCCGCATTGACGGCTACCTGCCGAATATTGACGTCACTATGGAATCGGTCGCAGCCTTTGCGGGTGCGTTGAGCATCGGCGTCGTCCTTACCGGCATGGGCAGCGACGGCGCACGTGGCTCAAAAGCAATCAAGAACGCCGGCGGCCTGGTAATCGCTCAGGACGAAGCCAGTTCCGTGATCTTCGGAATGCCTGCCGAAGCCATCAAGACCGGCGCGGTGGAACAGGTCCTCAACATTGACGATATCTATCCCGCGATCGAAAAGCGCGTTCTGGGATTGACGCGTGCGTTGCCCGCCGGGGTGCGCTGATGACTTCGCCAACCCCTCTTCGGTCTACTCCGCTGCGCACCGAACAGATCATTCTGTTTCGCAGCAGCACGCAGATATTTGCTATCTCTTCGGGTTCCGTCCAGGAAGTGCGCAGCGTGGATAGCCTCGCTGGCTCCGCCGCGGAACTCGGCGACTCGTCCGTGAAAAAGGTGCGCCATGTGCTCCGTCGCACCGACCGCACGCTGTACGTAGTGAATTCGGCGCTTCATTTTGGCCTGCGCCCCTCCCCCGCCGCTCTGATTTTTCTGCTTCGCCGCTCGCGCGCGGCATTGCTCGTGGATGGCATTGAGAAAATGACCACGATGACGCGCCTGCAGGCGTTGCCGCCCGCATTCTGCAACGAAGAGCGGCTCTGGTATCGCGGCTTAACGGTGCTAGACCAAAACGTAATTCCGGTCGTGAACCCATTGGGTTTTCTCACCAACGAAGAACTATTACAGCTGGATGCCATCGCGAATCCGGTCGCGGCAGGGACTTCTCCTGCGGTGAATGAAGCGGGGCTCAGCCTGTGAGCGGTCTCGAACAACTCGATTCGCGCTCCTGCGTGCTGCTGCGTTTGGGTGATCGCCGCTTCGCGCTCACCGCCGACCAAGTCGTGGAGCTCGTCGCACCCAGCCGCGTGTTTCGCTTCCCGAATCGCACGAAAGAGCTGGATGGCGTGATTCTGCGCCGCGGCCGCGTGGTGCCAGTCTGCGACATTTCCGAACCGCTCACGGGAAAGCGCATGGGGGCGCGGCGTTTCTATCTTATTTCGTCGCGGGCTACTGGCCTTCCGGGAGATTCCGTCGCCGTGCCGGTCAGCGGTGATTGCGAGCTGATCCATGCCGATCTGACGCCCGCGGGATCGGATGATTCGCCTCATGTAGCAGCATGGCTTTCGCACAACGGCGAAGTGATCGAAGTTTTGAATCTCACGGCGCTAACCCCGGCCGGTCCGCACACAGTTCTAAGTGAGGCAGAAACGGCCATGCCGGAGGCACGCGCATGATGCTTCCGGGACGCGCCGCAAGAATTCTGCTGATTGACAGCAACGTGCTGTTCGCCAAGCGCCTGGGCGACGCCTTGAAGCGCGAAGGCTTCGAAATCACCGCAAGCACACAAGCTTCTTTCGCTCTCACCGCGCTGGAATATGACGCACCGGCGGCAATCGTCTGTGCAACGAACATGCGTGAAATGGGCGCGCTGGAATTGGCTAAAATCGTCCGCGCCGACACCAAGAACAGTTCCCTGCCAATCATCGCCATTGGCGACGGAAGCCAGCGCGCGTTGATGGAAGCGTTTCAAGCGGGCTGCGACGATTACATCGATCGCCATCTAACGCCCGCCGTGATTGCCGGCCATGTAAAAAACATTCTCATCAGTAAGATTGACGGCTTCCAGCCCACGCAAATGCTGGGTCAGGCAGATACCAGCCTGAGCGGCAATCTTACTCATCACGATTTGACCGGAGTGATGCAAATGCTCGGCCAGGCCCGGCAAACCGGGGCCCTCACCATCAACGCTGGAGAAACCGACGCTGTGCTGTTTTTCGACGCGGGCGAGGTCACCCACGCGGAGTGCGGTTCGCTATTCGGCGACGAAGCGGTTTTGTACGTCCTGAAAAACTGCGTGAACGTGGGCGCCGGAGTCTACAAATTTGTGTACGGCGCGGCTTCCGCGCAACGCACCGTGCTGCGCTCCGCCACCGACCTGATGCTCGACGCCATGCGCGAGTACGACGAACAAGTTCGAGACAGCGATCACGCGCTGGCTCAAAGCGAACCGGCCCCCGATGCACACGATGCAGATGTAACGGATGTATTGGATAAGACCGAAGTGGCCGACCGCGCCACTGCCAACGAGGAGGTCCAATGAGCGAAGTAATTACCATGCCGCCGCTCGGCGAAGCGGAGGTCAAGAAAACGCCGACCGTTTATTTTATCGATGACAGCGCCACCATGCGCGAAGTCATCAAGATCGCCTTCCGCCGCGAAAATATTAACGTGATCACCTGCGCAGACGCTGCCGCGGCCTTGGGACAATTCGCGGAAAATCCGCCCGACGTGGTGATCACCGACGTCATTATGCCGGACCAGGACGGCTATTCGGTTTGCAGCCATATCAAGCAGAGCGAGACGTATTCAAAAACACCGGTGATCTTGATGTCCGGTGTGGTCAACAAAAGCGTCGCGGACCGCGCGGTCGCCGTTAAAGCGGATGAACTGGTTCGCAAACCGTTTCAGCCGCAGGAATTGATAGGCCGAGTGAGAATTCTTCTCGGCGGTGGTTCGGCCGGTCCTGCAAATGGAACTCCGGTTATGCCTTCGGCTTCGGAACGCCCCTCGGCGCCTCCAGCGGGGTTGAGCAGTCTGTTTGCGCCACCCGCAAATCGCCCGGTACCCGTTCCGTCCCCGCCGCCAGCTCCTGCAGCTCCTTCAGCAAACGAAGCCGTTTGGTCTCGCGCGCTCGCGGACGCGTTCCAGCCGCCGCAAGCGCCTCCGGCTCCGACTGGGCCAGCCGCAAATGCTCCTGCACCCGTAAACGTCGCGGCGCTTCACCGGCCGCCTTCGTCAGGCTCCGATGTCCAGAAGCTGAAAGCGGAGATTTCCCACTTGCAATTGCTGATCAAGAAATTGCAAACGGAACTGCAAATCGAACGCCAATACAATCAAGCGCTCGAATTGCACGTGCGCACGCTCACGCAGGTTGACTAAAAAACAAGGCTGTCTTCGTTTATTCGTATGGGGATACCCGGACGAATCTAGCGGTGTCCTTATTTTTCGCCCACCAGTCTCCCCGCGCGCGTCTATTCTCGGCAGTTGGATCTGCATTTTCCGGCAAGGGAGGATTCTTCACCATTTCCGACAAGGACTTGAACAAAGCGCGGTTGAACATGCCGTAATCGGGATTGACGTTTGCGTCCATCAGCGTAGTCATAGCCTTCTTCCCGCCAATAACCCGCAACTTGAGGATCGCTATTTGAAAGGCGTTCGTTTGAACTTCGTGTTCGATGATGGCAAACGCCTCGGCATCACCCCACGCGGCAAGAGCGGTTTCGATGTAGTCGTGGCGAAGCCAGATATACGGAGCCCTGGTCCCCGCATAACCTTCAAACGGGTAGCCCATGGTTCCAAGATTATGAATAATGGGCACCGTTCGCGCATCGCCCGTAGCGCCCAGATCGATTATCGCCATCGGAAATCCCCACTCGATTTTTCGACACAAACACCGCAAATAGGGTTCTTGAAAATCCCCGCTGATGGAAAGAGGATTGGGTTTTAGTTTGCCGTGCTTCCACCAGCTCACCCAATCCTCAATGGTGCCTTGATATTTT
>Ga0070765_100000629_pt1 | contig 21204 bp, 16 predicted proteins | sample HubBroMetageWFT5_FD_71516 | JGI IMG/M metagenome (GOLD analysis project Ga0070765, IMG submission 71516) | Warmed and freeze-thawed soil microbial communities from the Hubbard Brook experimental Forest, New Hampshire - Hubbard Brook CCASE Soil... | ecosystem: Environmental > Terrestrial > Soil... | reverse complement strand
AGGGGTGTATTCTCTCTCCTCTCCGCCACTTGCCAATATCCCCATTTTTGCATGCAAAACTGGAAACCGGAACGATGATGGAATTTTCTTCCGGCCTTTCAGTCACCAGTGCCACCGAAAACGGATACGGCTTACTATCGAATTCCTTTACATACACCCATTTCGCGCGAGACTTCGGATTCTCTACCCAAACTTCGTCGGGTTCGCAAATTGTCAGGTGGGCCGATCGAAGATGTCGGGCGCGAGGCTCCCCCACTTCATATAGACCGAAATCGGTGTCTAAACCCAAAATCTTAGGTTTTTCATCTTTCATGAAAAGTCTTTCTACCCCCTCTACTGTGATTGCAGCCATGTGGAAAAAATGGTGATCAAAAACAAAGATTGTGTGCCCACACGCACTTTGAATACACCCAGAATTTCCTAAGAATATCTCCTCGAACGCCAGATATAGTTCGCGCATCGAAGTGCAATTCACATTAGCGGGCCGCGACGGTGACGCGCGGATTGATCAAGTGCGTCGTTTTCAGGTTGTTCATAATTCGTCCGCCCCACCACCCTCAAAATCATGTTCGATCGTTGATTGGAGCGGGCGGGAGTTTGTGGATTAGAACTCAATCTTTTTGCGCAGTCCAGAAATGATTTAACCTAATCGGCACTAACCCGAATGCTTACCATCCCTCAAATCGAAGCGCTGCGGCGCACGAATCCGCAGCTTTACGAAGCGTTGAAGCGCCTGGCCAATGCTTCGCTCGGCCCCAATCAGGGCTGGAGCCTCGACGACCAGGTTACAGACGGCGTGAATTACGCGCGCGTCGCCTCCGGCGCGCTCACCTCCGGCAAGATTGATCCCACAAAATCCGGCGTGCTGATGAAAGGCTCCGTGCCGCCCACATGGTCCGGCGCGTTCACCTACGTTTCCACCACATCGAGCATCACCTGGAGCTGGAGCGGCCTCACTATCGCGCGCGCTGACGGCACAAGCACGATCGTCCCCAACGGCTCGCTCGCCGTCTCAGCGCTCATCGCTGCCACCACATATTATTTTTACCCGTATTGGGACGACGCGCTTCTCGCCATCGGCTGGGTGGCCGGTGGCGCGGGCACTCCCGCGAATGCGCAAGGCGCAAAAACAAACGCGGCCGCGCAGCAGCAATCGCTGCAAGCGCGCATCCCGCTCTCGCAAGGCGCGATGATTGCGGCGACCACCTCGAGCGGCACCGGAGGCGGCTCCGGCGGCGGCAGCGGAAGCTGCCTGCGCTCCGGCAGCGTGGTGATCACGCGCGAACGCGGCACTGTGGCCATCGAAAGTTGCAGCGAGGGGGAGCATCTTCGCTGCCCCATGTCCGCGGAAGGCGAGGGCTGGACGCGCATCCGCCTCCTCGAGCTTCGCCATGCGGACACGTTCATCCGCCTGCATTTTTCCAACGCGGAATCGCTCGACGTGACGCCGCACCACATCTTCACGCTCGCCGACGGCTCCCCCATGCGCGCCGAGCGGCTGTGCCTTTCAGACATTCTCGTGGGCCGCTTCAACAACGTCACGCTGAAGCGCATCGAAACGATCATCGAAGCCGGAGAAAAAGTCACTGTGAGCTGCGAGCCCACGCACCAATTCTTTGCCGGCCGCTCCGGCGCCACCATCCTGACGCACAACTATACATTCAGCTCGTAGCGCTTTTTGTTGCGCGCGCACCACCAGCGGAAGCAGCCGTCCAAATTTCAATTTCTTTTTTCGCTTTTCTATTTTCTCTTTTCCATTTTCTATTGTCGCTTTTCTGTTCTTCATTTTCCGTTCCACATATGACAGGAAAACTCTACTACCGCGCCACACTCGATGCCTGGCAACGCCACGCGCACCGCTTCGCCGCCTCGCACTGGATCGCGCTGGGGCAGGGAACTGCTCCGCCTGAAATTCCCGCGGCGCCCGCCGCCACAGCACCCATCCTTGTTCTCATCGAAGCGGACGAAGGCGCCCACCTCGCACTCGAAGACGATCCCGCGTTTGAGTCGCTTCCGCATCCGCTCTCGCAAACGCCGCTCTCGCCCGCAACGCAATCCGCGCTCGCGCTCCATGGCGTCCCGCCCGGCGCCACAATGTTCGCCGCCGCCGAAGCCCTCGCGCGCGTGCATCCGCTGCTTCGCCACCGCGTCTTCTAACTTGCAGCCAGGCCGGACTTGCTGGACTTGCTTAACTTGCTCATCCGAGAATACACACCCGCCGATCTCGAAGCTCTGCGCCGCATCCACGCGCAACAAGGTTTCGATTACGCGTTCCCAAACATCGCGGATCCCATCTTCATTTCAAAATTAATCGTCGAAGGTGAAAACGGCCGCCCCGTGATGGCCTCCTTCGCGCGCCTTACTTGCGAAATGTATTTGCTTGCCGATCCGCAGGCGGGAACTCCGCGAGAGCGCTTCGATCGCCTGCTGGAGCTGCACGGCGCGGGTGAACGCGATCTCCTCTCGCGCGGCCTGGACGACGCACACGCTTGGCTCCCTCCGCCAATCGCAAAAAGATTTGGCCGCCGCCTGGAATCGCTCGGCTGGATCCGCGACGACGCGTGGACACCCTATTGCCGCCGCCTGCCCGGAGCGTGACGAGCGGAGTTTAATTCTTCCTCCCACTTTCTAAATTTGCTTTTCCAATTTCCACTCCGAAGGAGAAAACATGTCACGAGGAGCGCAACGCACCGTCCGCCAGGAAACCGAGCAGCAGCTTGGCCAGACCGACCAGCTGATCTCGCAAGCCAATCAATCCGGCCAGCAGGACCGTTCGCTTTTGATGCCCACCATCACGAGCCTGCTGAATAGCCAGGGCTACACGCCCGCGCAACAATCCGCGATCACGCAGCAAAGCCTGGGCGCGGCCAACACAGCTTTCGACGCGCTCCGCGAGCGAGCGGCCAATCGCCAGGCCGCCACAAATAATTCCGCGGGCTACGGCGACCTGATGGCTCAGCTCGGCCGCGAACAGGCGCAAACCGACGCAAGCCAGGCGCAGCAAAATCAAATCACCTTCGCGAACCAGCAGCTCAAGGAACAACTCGCCGGCCTCAGCGCGCTCGGCCAAACCTATGGCATTGACACAAACCTGCTCGGCCGCGCCATGGGCGTCCCCTCGCAGCTTCTGGGCGTGCAGCAACGCGCCGCCGGCGGCTCGTCCACGGCCGGATTGGGCAGCCTTGTGGGAATGGGCTCCAGCATCGCCAGTCTATTTGGATAGGAGGCCGAGATGCGCGAATTCGTCGATTCGAACTGGTGGGCCCTCAGCGTCGGTGCGATCGCACAGCTCGTGCTCTTCACGCGCTGGTTCTATCGCCGCATTCGCAACGAAGAAGTGAATCGGGCTTTTGTCAAAGATATGGCGTTGCACCACCTGCCGCACATTTACGAACTGCTCTTAAAACTCGCCGAGAAGCAGGGAATTGAGCTCCCCGTGCCGCCCCAAATCCAGTGGATCGATCTCAACGGCCACCAAAAATGAACGCTCCTCTGCCACCACCTGAATTCCTTTCTCTTGCACGCGACGCTGCCGCAAAACATTCGCTTGATCCCGCGCTGGTCTGCGCCGTCGTCGAACAAGAATCCGCCTGGGACGCGCACGCCATCCGCTACGAGCCCGCATTCCGCACGCGATACGTGGCGCCACTGGGTTTGCCGCCCACGGAGGAAATCGCGCGATCAATTTCCTGGGGATTGATGCAGGTGATGGGGCAGGTCGCGCGCGAACACGGCTTCGCGGGAAAATTTCTCAGCGCGCTGTGCGATCCCGCCGCGGGACTCGACGCAGGTTGTGCCGTGCTGGTCAGCAAAGTCGCCGCGGCTACTGCGGCCGCACAATCGCATGGGGCGCTTCCCGACGCGTCTGCTCTGTCCGCCGCCGCGCTCCAGCTCTGGAATGGCGGCGGCAATCCGAATTATGCCGCCGAAGTCCTGGCCCGCATCGCCAATTACAAATGACGCTTCACTCGAATCAATCGCTCGCCTGGTCGCTCACCGATTTCCGCCGCTGGTGGATGTCTCCTGCGCGCCTTCGCTGGCGTCGCGCACTCGTCGCGCTTGAAGCAACGCGCCTGACCAACTTCGGCGACCTTCTTTAATTGTGGCCGCGTGGCGTATCTCAACCGCGGATTCCCAGGCCAAATACCACTCCCGAAGATTCGAAGCTCAACGAGGTGCGGGTGGCCGGTAGATCAGTCCAATCACGATTCCTGTGACCACCCATTCAATGAAGTACATCACCGATTGCTGCACCGTCAGTTTCGAGCCGATATTCAAGTTGACGTAGTTGTGAATCACAAACGCGCAAATCGCAAACACGCCAATCAGCGCCCCAAACTGCGCTCCCTCCAGCAAGCCCGACCCGCCCCTGTAAACCATCGAGTACAACACCGCCAGCACCACCATCCCAACGAAAATTGCCACCATCCCCGCCGGCATCACCTGCTTGATTCCTTCCTGCGAACGGTACACCGCGGGATATTTGCGGAACTCCTCTTTGAACGACGTGATCGCAAACGTCATCCCCCCAAGCACAAAATAGGCCACGAAAGCTCCCAGCGCCGCCAGGGCAATCCGCGTGTAATTCATCTGAATTCCTCCCGAAATGCGTGGGGTGATTTATCACACCGCGCCCCGCGCGCAAAGCCTCGAATTCATTGCGTCCGCACGCGCAAATCTTTCAAAAGACCGAATTGAAGCCGCGGAAAAAATAGCACGAGCGGGGTTTTTAAATTTCGCGCGCGCCAAATAGGCGCGCACAAAAAAAATCTCACCCCGGCCGCGGGAGCGCCGGGGTGAGACGCATTGCTTTAGAACGCAAACCGCAGAGCAAATTGCATGAAGCGCGGCGTCGTTAGCGTCGAGAGGTACCGGCCAAATTCGGACGGGCTGTAGGAAAGCGACGGTTGGGCAACGCGCACGTCATACCGCACCGAGTTCGTCGCGTTGAACGCCTGCCAGCTGAACTCCAGCTTTTTGCCTTCCCACAGATTGAAATCCTTGCTCACGCCGGTGTCTATGTTGAAAAGGCCTTCGCCGATGATGTTGTTGCGAACGCCGGATTCACCCGGCCACTCGGGTCGGAAAGCTGCTTCCGCCGCGGCGGGATCTTGGAAAATGTCCGGCCCGCTCACACCGTCCAAAACCACATTTTTCGGATTGGTCGCCGCGGGAAGCGTCGGCCCGATCGGCTCGGCATCGCCTTCGATGTTCCAGTTCGTTGCCCAAGTGAAGCCGTTGTCGATCGTGATAGGGAAGCCGGTGTTATAGCGGAGCACGCCAGAGACTCTCCATCCTCCAATCAAAGCATCGAGAATCGGGCTTGCGTCGCCCACCCAGCGTTGTCCGTGTCCGAAGGGCAGATGATAGACCCAGTTGGAATTGAACTGGTGCTTCGCGTTGAAGTCAGAAAGCCCACGCAATGCCAGTGGATCGTAAGAGTTGATCACGATACCGCCGCCGTTCAGGTCGTTGCCGGTCCCACCTGTGCCCTCGTAGGGGCCAATTCGCTCCGCGGCTGAGGCTTCATCCAACGACTTTCCGAACGTGTAGTTGAACTGCCCTTGCAGGTTCGCACCCCAGCGGACGTTATAGGTCACCTGCAGGGCGTTGTAGTCTGAAGTGCCGATATTGCGCCATGCATAGAGCGAGCTGAACTGATCGTGATAGAAAGCGTAGGGGCCCAGCTTGCTGTTGGGAAGATTCGCTATGCCCGTGATGGATCCGGGCAAATCGAGATCCCTTAACGTCAAAGTTTCGTTGTGCGGGAAGCAGTACCACATGTCGTAGATCGCCTGTGTGGCATTTGCAAAAGTGGTTGACGAGGAACTCCCCGGCGCGCAATTCAACGGTGTTCCGCTTGGCTGGTTGGCCAGTTGGCTCACCGTCACGTTTCCATTTCCCCAGGTGGAAAACATGTCCTCGAAAAATGGAATGGCCTGAATTTGCGAAATCGGCGTCGCCGCCGCGGCCTCTTTCGAAAGCATGGTGGCCGCCTGGAAATAAGTCTGACCGCTCGTGGGATCAGTCAAGTTCGTGGGCATGGCCATATCCACCTGCATGGGCAGCCGCCGGCCAATCGTGCCCACATAAGATATCTGAAGTGAAGAGTGGGAGCTGAATTGGCGAGACATCGTGACGTTGTAGACGTGCGAATAAGGCGTCTTCAAAGTCTGGTCTAGGCCCCAGTTGATCGCGAACTCTTGATTGCTGGGCGTAACCGGGAACCCGCCAACCGGCTCGGGGCCAAACAGGGTACAGCCCGGGCTCGCGGCGGATCCGGATGTGCATGGGAAAGGCTGGGGGAGGCAGGATTGGCCCGCTGTCGGAACCAGGCATGTATAGCGCGGGGCGGTTGACGCCGTCACCGACCCGGCGGAATCGCCGACGTCCGTCGAGAGACCGAACGATCCGTGCTGATCGAAACTGTTTACGATGGGGATACCGAAGTGGTCGTACATGATGCTGTATCCGCCGCGAATTGAGAATTGATCCTTGCGTCCGAAAACTCTGGAGAGCAACCCTTCGCCCGTGTCCGGCGACCACGCAACTGCTATGCGAGGCGAAAAATCGTGGTGGTCCCAGTTCCACAGACCTGGACCGTTATTCTTCGGCCCGCCCAGCACAAACGTAATTTCGCCCGCATTGTTGGCAGGCAATCCCTCTGACGCGAGTTTGGCTGATGTATTGAACCAGTCCGCTACGTTCTGATTGGTGCAGCCTCCGCCGGAGGCTTCCACGCAAGGCGCTACCTGCAAGCCGTTGGTTTCGTATGGCGGAGCTTCGAGCACCCACCGCAGTCCGTACGTAATCGTCAGCCGGGGCTTAATGCGCCAGGAATCCTGGCCATAGAACTCGTAGTCGTTGATGGCGTAGCGCCGCTTGACCGCCGCGCCCTGGGCAAGCGCGTTGCCCTGGCGGTCGAAATTGTAAATGCCGTCGCCTTCGGCAAAAATGCCCAGCAGGAGCGCGGTCGCGTTGTCGTAGTTCGGGCCGAAGTTCGTGGAGACAGCTGGATAGCCGTTATTCGACGGATCGAGCGGACTGGGAGTATTCGCAATGCCACCTGTGTCCAGATAGACCACGTTGGTCGACACGTCCGAAAAGGAGTCGCCATAACTTGAGTGGTTGTTGCGGATCAGGAACACATCTCCACCGAACTGCAGCGAATGATTTCCCCGAGTCCAATTCAAGCTGTCGCTAAGCTGATTGACGGGCACAAAGAAAATGGTCGAGCGCGTGAACGGAACAAAGTTGTCGATGCCGTCCAGATATACTCCCGGGTCCACGTTGTTCGCTCCAGCATCCTGTCCCCCTTGGCGGATGTAGCCCCAATGAAAATTGTTGATGAGCGTCGGGGAAATCAGGGAGGTGAGACCGACAGTGATGCCCTTGCTGTCGTCCAGGATCGACGTTGCCGGAGCCTGTCCGGGAAACTGCCGGGCTCCCGGCTCCTTGTCGTTCTGCGTCTGGCCGCGTGCGAATAGCGTCTGCGAGCTATTGATATGCCAATCGAACCGGGCGATGTAGGTGTTGAACGACGAATCCGCTGGAGAGGAGAACCGGTAACCAAGCGTGTTGAGTCCATCACCGCCGTTTGCGTTGGACGCCACATATTGGTTGAGGAGTGTCACGATATTTGGATCGGCGCCAATTCCGAGCGGGTCCATATCGGCGATCTGGTTGGGAGTAAGCGCGTAGTCGCCCGATGGAACGCCACTCACCCCATTCACGGTCCCCCCGGGACACGCCGATGGGCCGCCCGCGCATTCGTACTCCAAAATACCCGCGCGTAGGGTGGCGCTCGGCACGGTTCGCAATTCGCTGGCGCCTTGCGCGTCGCGGCGTCCTTCATAGTTCAGGAAGAAAAACACCTTGTCGTGTACGATCGGCCCACCCACCGTCACACCGAAGACGTTGCGGATTAGTTCTGGCGCCTGATTGGGCACATCCGAGGCGCCCTGCGACGCCTTCAGAAAGGGATCGTTGGCGCTGAAGTTAGTCGTGCGGTTGTACTCGTAAGCCGAACCATGAAAACTGTTCGTACCGCTCTTGGTTACCAGAGAGACCTCGGCCCCGCTTGAATAACCGGAGTCCGCATTTGAGTCGGCTGTGGTGACGCGAAATTCCTCGACCGAATCGGGAGGCACAGTCAGGATGCTCGTAAAGGCGTAACCGTTATTCTGGTCGTTGACGCCTATATCGTCGAGCGTGACGTTCGATTGGTCGCTGCGGATACCATTTACAGCACCGCTCCGTGTGTCCGTAGTCGGGTCAATTTGATTTCCCAGGTACGCGACACCGGGCTGAAGGCTCAGCAGCTGGACGACGTTGCGGTCAGCAATCGGCAATTCGGAGATTTGGTCCTGCTCCAGCGTGTTGCCGAGAGACGCATCAGTACGATTGATCAGCGGTTCGGTCTCCTGAACCGTCACCGACGTCGCCACTCCCGGAAGCTGCAGATCAATATTGATGGAGGATGGCGTGTTGACTACCAGCGTGACACCCTTCGCCGAGTACGGCGCAAATCCCGCGGCTGTTACAGCGAGACTGTAGTCCCCCGGGGGCACATCCAGGAATTGGTAATTTCCCGACCCGTTGCTGGTCGTATTCCGCAGCAATCCGTTCGCGGTTCCGGTCAGCGAGATTTTCGCGTTGGGAACCCCGGCGCCGGAAGGATCTGACACTCTCCCGTTGAGCGAGCTGCTGGCTTGCGCCGATGCCACGGAAGGCAGCAATACGAGCGCGCACAAAATCAAGATCGCGCCAAGTGTGGCCGCTGCGAAGCGCATGCCTGCGCGCCGCCGGAGTTCGATTGCCATCGTGCTTATGCGTACATCATTTGATGCCTGATGAATCCGTTTCATGGACATAGCTTCCCCCAGGGTGAAGCCGAGGCGCAGCAATACGATGCACGGAAAATGCGACACGTACATTCTCTCTGCGGCACGCTCGTTTGCGGCTTCCCGATTTTCGATAGTTCGAGTTCAACAAAACTCGGACCTTTTCCGCCCCATGTGCGCGCATTATGCCAGAACTTCGCCCCGCGCGGCATCCAAAAAACTGATAGTTCCGTTCACGTTTCCTGGCGTCGCGATCGTGAATCAGCTCTGCCGCCGGTTGCAGTCACGTAGCACATCGAAAAACATAAGGTGGCGCGCAAAGCGGAGAAGGGAACTGGCCGTTAAGTGATTGTGTGAACGAAAGGAGAGGAGTACGATGCGCCAGAAATCGGGCCAATAAATTTGTGCAGATGGGCCTGCTCCCACCTGGCACGCAAAAAAGCGAGGATTGCATGCTCAATGCCCTTCGACGATCTTTCTCCGGGATGTGGAATGCCAGGCGCAAAGTTCTAGCGGCACTGATATTGCTTGCCGCGGCGCTCGGCGCGGCGCAGCCGGTTTGGTCGCAAGGTGTTAAGCATCCGCTCGATGCTCTTTCCTGGCGCGAGCTTTGGACCACCTATGAAGTGATTCACGCGGCCGGAAAATCCGACGACAAAACCCGCTATGCCTTTATCCACTTGAAAGAGCCTCCGAAAGAAGAGGTGCTGGAGTGGAAGCCAGGGAAGCCGATGCGCCGCGAAGCCTTCGCGGTGCTCAAGCAGGAGACGCGGTTATTTGAAGCCGTCGTGGATCTGAACGCGAAGAAGCTGATCTCCTGGACGGAAATAAAAGGCGTGCAGCCGCCCATGTGGCGCGATGAGGCGGTAGGTGCTGTTGACGATATCGTGAAACAGGATCCGGAAATGCAGGCGGCTCTGAAGAAGCGAGGCCTCACGGATTTCAACATCGTCTTCTGCGGCGCTTACGGCAAGGGCTTTTACGCCTCTCCCGATGAAAATGGCAGGCGGCTGCTGCGCGCCGAATGCTTTGAAATCAGCGACGCGCTGGAAGGTTACGGAAGGCCCATCGAAGGTTTGACCGCTCTTGTGGATACGGACGCGAAAAAAGTGGTGCGCGTGATGGACACCGAAGTTGTGCCGGTGCCCCAGGAGTCTGGAAATTATGATGTGGATTCCGCGGGCCCCCTGCGCGAGCCACTGAAGTCCATGACGGTTGAGCAACCCATGGGGCCGGCCTTCCGGCTCGACGGGCAGACCGTAACCTGGGACAAGTGGAAGTTTCATTTTCGGATAGACAGGCGCGTGGGCCTGGTGGTCACCAATGTGGGTTATCAGGATGGCGACAAATTGAGGTCCATCCTGTATGAAGGATCGCTTTCGGAAATTTTTGTCCCCTACATGGATGCAGGCGAGGATTGGTTCGCCAGAACGTTTTTCGACGCGGGAGAGTTTGCAGGTTTTTTTGTGAGCTCGCTTGATACCGCTGGCGATTGCCCCGAAAATGCCGTCTATTTCGATCAGATTTTCTCCGATGCCAAGGGCATCCCACAGATTACTCCGCGCGGCGCTTGCCTTTTCGAGCAGCCCACCGGTTATATGGCCTGGCGGCACGATCAGGGCGGCGTAATCGAGAGCAGGAAGGCGCGCGAGCTGGTTCTGCGCTCCATCGCCAACGCTGGAAATTACGATTATGTGTTCGACTGGGTTTTCCAGCAGGATGGAGTGATCCGCGTGCGCGTGGGCGCCACCGGGCAGGACGAAGTGAAAGCGGTGAAAAGCCGCACCGCGGCGGAAGACAAAGACGGGCAGGACGGCATGTATGGCAGGTTCGTCGCCGATAATATCGTGGGCGTGGATCACGATCACTTTTTTTCGTTCCGCCTGGATTTCGATGTGGACGGAACCCAGAATACTTTTGTGCGCGATAAGTTGGTGGTGAAAGAATTGCCCGGCGACAGCTTGCGCAAAAGCTTGTGGGTCGTGCAGCCGGAAATCGCGAAAACAGAACAGCAGGCGGAAACGAGCATGAGCATGAGCCAGCCCGAATATTGGAGGATCATCAACCCAAACGTGAAAAGCCCTCTCGGCTATCCCGTCGGATACGAATTGATGGGCGGCGAGAATGCCATGTCACTCCTTTCGCCGGGCGATTTTCCCCAAAAGCGCGCCGGTTTTACGGATCATCAGGTGTGGGTAACTCCCTATCGCGATAACGAGCGCTATGCCGCGGGCGACTATCCCATGCAGAGCAAGGGAGGCGACGGCCTGCCCGCGTGGACAAAAGCGAATCGGCCCATCGAGAACACAGATATCGTCCTGTGGTACACCATGGGCTTTCACCACATTCCGCACGCGGAGGATTGGCCCGTGATGCCCACCATGTGGCATGAGTTTGAACTGCGGCCGGTAAATTTCTTCGCGCGCAGCCCGGCGCTCGATTTGCCAAAGCAGTAGGATTTTAAAGCAGCGCCGCGGCCTCAACCGCGGCCTTCAGCGGGACGTGCGACGCCGCGGTTATCTGCGTGGAGTTTTGTGGCCCAGAAAAATTGTGTGGCGAGGGCCGCCCCTCTGCAGGCGGCCGCGCACGCGCTCCACTTCCACTTCGAATCTGCCGTGGCGCAATCGTTGCTCGAATTTCTTGTCTTCGCGCGCGGACCACACCGCGAGCATTCCGTCCATTTTCAAAGCGGCGAAGGCCGCGGCGATTCCGCGATCGTCATAGAGCGCGTCGTTGGTGGACGCGGCAAAGCCGGCCGGCCCGTTGTCCACGTCAAGCAGCACGGCATCGAATTCCGCGCGGCGTGAACGGAGTGTGATGGCGACGTCGTCAATTTCAATTCGCACGCGCGGATCTTTCAGCGGATGCGCCGCCAGCGGCCCGAGCGGCCCGCGATTCCACTCCACAATTTCGGGCACCAGCTCGGCGATCACAACCACCGCATCCGGCGGCAGCAGATCGAGCGTGGCGCGCAGCGTGAAACCCATTCCGAGTCCGCCAACAAGCACGCAAGGTTTTTGCTGCTCGCGCGCCCTTCGGCAGGCAAACGTTGCCAGCGCCTCTTCCGAGCCGTGCATCCGGCTGGACATAAGGCTCTTCCCATTGGCGAGAATAATGTATTCGTCCGCGCGCCGGACCAGCTTTAGCGCGGTGCCATCTCGAGAGAGTGCCTGCCCCAGCAGCTCAAAGGTTTTCACGCTTGAATGTTACAGCAGGGGAATCCTAACTAGAAATAGCACGCTTCCTGATTCGAACGGCAGCGGCATTCACTTCTCGCCTCTCAACGCCACCCCGCGCCCAAAAAATGCGAACACCAGCAGGGCCGCCGCGGTAAACCATCCGCCCAGGATGAATGTAGAGGGCAGATACATTCCAATCAGCCACCCTCCTGCGACTAACAACCCAGCCAGCACTCCGAATTCCGGCATTCCGTAAAGAAATATGAACGGCAAATAGTGGGCGCCCACAACGATCATGAACGCGGGATAAAACCAGTTCAGCCGGTGCAATGTGGCCGCCGCAACGAGCGGAAAACTCAAGGGAACTGTGAATGCAATTTGAATCGCAAGTGCATTCATCGGGTGCCCCTTCGGCAAAGAGCCCGGCCGTCCCATCAACTTCAATAGCAATTGGGTCAGCGGAAAAATGAAAAAACCTCCCACCACAAGAACCCAAATCGCGGACCTCGCTGAATACCACGTGGCGAAACCGGCGGACGCAAACCACACCGCGCCAGAAACCAATTGGCCCGCAAATCCGCCGAAGTATGCAGTTCGCACGTCCCTTTGCGCGTCTTTGATATCCACATTCACTCCAACCGGCCCGCTATTATTCTTCCGCCGGGATTCACTCTCGCCTTCGCCGCGATTCCAGAATGCGGTCGATCATCGGGCTGACCATTGTAAACTTTTCCAACATGCCGAGAATGTCGTCCTCAAGGCTCTTCACGTTAACTTCAATCCAACCCTGCATCAAGGTCAACGGTCCATAGTCCACGCTCGCGTTTGGCCAGGCGCCGTGCATGGATACAAAACGTTTTCTGAACTCGACGGCAAACTCTCTGCTCGCAATTGTGAAACCCCGCAGTCGCCTCAGTTTCAAAGCGTGAATATTGTAATTCGCGCGCTGCTTGGCCGCTGCCTCACGGTCAATCCACACGGAAAAGAAGATTCCCGTCTCGTTTCTCACCCGATCCATGCGATCGTTCGTCCACGATGCCTTCTGCAGCTTCAGCACATCGCAGTGATCGTAAAATCCCTGCTTGCAGATGAGTCCGTCGCGCTCCACTGGCCGCGCCTCATACCTTGCCTTGATCTTCAGAAATGCCGCGCGAAATGTTTTCACGCCGTTGGCCTCCCGGGCTCGGGCGGCAATTATCACTCAAGTGCGCTGGACTCCGCCACACGGCAGGGAATCATCCGCGCATTCGTTGCGTAAACGTACGAATTTTCGGATGGCATCGCGGAGCCCAAGAAGTTCATCCTCTGGATTAATTCCTATGCTAACAATGAGGCCGTATTCACGTCAGAAAGCCAAAGGCGCATTCGCGTCTGCCCACTGACGCGCTGCACGCCGAGGGGGGATCTTGTCCTCATTCGTCCAAGACCTGCGTTACGCTCTCCGCATGTTGCTCAAAAATCGTTCCTTTACGATTGTTTCCGTGCTGACCCTCGCCTTGGGCATTGGCGCTAACGTCGCCATCTTCAGCGTGGTGTACGGCGTTCTTCTGAAGCCGTTGCCATTCCCGCATCCGGAACAACTCGTCCGCGTCTTCGATGACCTTCGTTCCACAAACGAGCAGGACATTGGTATGTCTGCCCCTGAACTTTGGGATTTGCAGGATCGCTCAGGCGTCTTTCAAGAAATCTCGGCGGTGGCGCCCAGCAATTCGGCGGTTGGCGGAGGCGACCGAACGGTTCGCGCCGAAAGTCTCGTCACTAGCCCCGACTATTTCGCTCTCTTAGGAGCCAAGGCGGAACTTGGCCGCGTCTACACGCCGCAGGACGCTGTGCCTGGATTCATGCAGACTGTCGTAATTAGCGACAGCTTTTGGCGCGGCTATTACGGCTCCGACGCGAAAATACTCGGCCGCAAAATGCGGCTCGATAATGACGTCTACACGATCGTCGGTGTGATGCCCGCCGGTTTTCGGCATCCAGGTCCTACGCTGGATACTGACGTGGAAGTCTGGATCGCTACCGGTTTCAGCGGTCAGCCGTTTCCTGTCCCTCCGGTACGCTCGCAGAGATTCATTCCCGCGGCCATCGGGCGCTTGAAGCCCGGCCTGACGGTCGCGCAGGCGCAATCGGAGCTCGACGCCTACACTTCGCAACTCGCCCGTATATATCCAAACGACTATCCCGCCTCCGGCTCATGGGCGCTTCGCCTTGTCCCAGTGAAAGAGGATCTCGTGGGACCACAGCGCGCCGAGCTGTTCCTGATTCTTGGGGCGGTGGGATTCGTGCTGCTCATCGCCTGCGTGAACATTGCGAACCTTCTGCTCGCCCGCTCTTCAGGCCGCCGCCGCGAATTTGCAATTCGCCTGGCAATCGGTGCGAGCCGCCGCAGGCTGATCAGCCAACTCCTGACGGAAAGCACGCTTTTGTCGCTGATTTCCGGGATTTTCGCGCTGATTGCCGTCGTATTCCTGAAAAACGCAATCCTTAGGCTCGCTCCCGCGGATATTCCCCGGCTGAACGAAGTCGGCGTCAGCCCCGGCGTTCTTTTTTTCGCTTTTCTCATCTCGGTCTTGACGGGTGTCCTCTTTGGCCTGGTCCCCGCGCTACAGACCGCCAACGCCGACCAGATTGAGAATTTGAGGGAAGGTGGCCGAGGTTCGGGAATCGGCAGACGCCACACGCGCGTCTCGCGGGTTCTCGTGATTTCTGAGGTGGCGCTCTCGCTTGTTTTGCTCGCGGGTGCGGGCCTGCTGCTTCGCAGTTTCTGGCGTGTGCTGGCCGTGAACCCGGGGTTTAACTCCGACCATCTGACTACGGTTCAAATCTGGATTCCGTTATCGAATAATCCGGCCAATGACCCATACAGTGTCGAGGAGAAGCGCGCTGATTTTCTTCTCGAAATCTCCCGCCGCGTGGCGGCGCTGCCCGGCGTCCAACAATCGTCCATTTCCGGCAACGATACTTTACCGATGAACTCCGGACGAAACTACTCTGTCTTTTCCATTCAAGGGCGGGCAACGGAGTCGGACCGCAATCCGGTTGCAGACATCGCCGTGGTGGATGCGCAGTATTTTCGCACAATGGAAGTCCCTCTGATTTCGGGACGAAACTTCACCTGGTCCGATACCTATCAGACAAAACCCGTTGCCGTGATTGACCAGACTCTCGCCCGGCAGTATTGGCCGGGGAGTGATCCAATCGGGCAGGAAATCAAATTTGGGTTTGGACGAGGCTTGCAGGGACTTACGGTAGTAGGCGTCGCCGGCGATATCAAATCGGATGGTTTTGAGTCTCCCAGCGTGCCGCATATTTATGTCGCCCTGGGGCAATTCGCTCCGGTCAACGCGGTAGTCTTCCTGCGAAGCAGGGCGTCCGACGCAGCGCATCTTGGAGAGGCCGTGCGGCAACAGGTGGAAGCCATCGATCCCAACGTTCCGGTGCACAGCATCAGCACCATGGACCAAATCATCGCGCGGTCCGTGGCAGACCGCCGCTTCGCTCTTGAGCTTCTTGGTGTTTTTGCCGTGGTGGCGCTTTTGCTTGCCGCCGTCGGAATCTACGGCGTGATGTCCTATTCCTTCAGCCAGCGAACGCACGAAATCGGTATTCGCGTTGCTCTCGGGGCCCAGCGCCTCGATATACTCCGGCTGGCGCTCGGTGAAGGCATGAGGATTGTCGCAATCGGTCTGGCTTCAGGTCTCGTCGGAGCAGCGATCGTCACGCAAATTTTTCGGTCCATGCTTTTCGGGGTCGGCGCGGGAGATCCAATAACGTTCCTTACCGTTTCGACTGCTCTCGCCGCTGTCGCCTTTTTCGCCTGCCTGATTCCGGCGCGGCGCGCCACCTGCGTTGACCCTCTCACGGCTTTGCGCGAAGAATGAAACGCGGCTGGCGCTTTATTCCGCGATGCGGCCGCGCAGCACGATGATGGAAGCTTTCGGCAGCAAATAAACGGCGTCTGCGCCGCCCTGCATTGTGGTCCTCGTGGGCGGCCCATCGGGATCGGCATGGCCGCCGCGCGATTCGCCGGTGTGCCACTGGTATTCAGCCTCTCCAAAAGTGATGCGGTCTACCAGGCCTGAAAAATGGCGGGTGCTTTTTGCGCCGGCGCGGGCGTCAGCGTCCGCGAAGCTCACGCTTACCGTGTGGTCGTTGTCGTGATCCTTGTTTACGAGCATCACGGACCACTCCCCATCCGGCCGCTCCACGGCATAGGCTGTGACCAGCAGATTCGCATTCTCATCCGTCACGCCACTGGAAACGCGGAATAATTTGTGCGGCGCGTCTACGGACTGCACCCACTCCTTTGTAATCATCTGCGCCGCCAGATACTGAGGCGGATAGCTCGTCACCTTGTAATTTTTGTCCAGCACCAGAAAATTGCCGCGGCCTCCGGGTGTGGGCATGTAATGAAAATAATATGTACCGCCGGCGCCTTCCGTCAGCATCGCTCCCACGTAATCCGCCAGCCACAGCGCGCTTTTCACGTCTCGCGATCCGCCGCCCCCGCCCATGTTTCCTTCGGTCATGAAAAACGGCACGTCCGGCGGCAGACCATTTTCCCGCCACGCCTGCACCACGTGATGAACCAGCCCGGGCTCGAGGAACAAGTCGTTCCATGATGCGATGCTGTTTAAATCCATAAACGGATAGTGCTCAAACGAAAAAAATGTGAAGTCGTTGATGTGCCCGTGCGCGCGCAGGTAATCCAAAAAACGCCCCAGAAACGAAACGCGGCCCATGGCGTCCGGCCACACCTGCACGTCGCCAAACGTGCCCTCGAATGCCGGGCCGCCCAGCTTCGCCTGCGGCACAAGCTTGTGAATCGCCGTCGCGAATTGTATGTACAGCGCGGCGTAATCTTCCGGCAGCATGTGTTGCCCATCTGCCTCCTCACCCATTTCGATCCATGAAATCGGATATTTCCGCTGGTAGAGATAAGCAATTTCCGCCGCCGCGTCTTCGGGAGTGGCGTAGATCATCGCGATCGGGACCATGGTGGGAAGGCCGCGCGTAATCCCGCTGGAGAAAAAAAGATCGAATCCAATTTGATCTCCGCGGCCGTAATCCAGATCGCTTTCCGCGTGCCACGGATCTACTGACGAAGGCCACGTCACCGTCTGCCGCCGCGAAGGCACATGCTGTACCATGTCGTTGAAGCTGCCGCCGGCCGAGAGCGTTCCTACGTACAGCTCATTGATCGCGTACCCAACGCAATTCCGAATGTCCGCCGAACCGTGCGTGTCGCAAGTGTTGGAGGATTCCGTCATCCAGATGCGCAGGTACCGCGCTGAAATCGTCGCCGCGGCAAGCCGCAGAGTTACCGTGCCGCCCTTTCCTTCGCTTACATATCCTTGCGGAAACGTCTGCCACGTTCCGTTCATCGTGCCGTCGTAGAACGGCTCCATCGTGCCGGTCCAGAACTGCACCGCGTAGCGGCGCGCATAGGGATTCGCCCACTCGATGCGAATCGCATTCACGTCCACTTTCGCGCTCAGATCAATGATCACCCACTCCGGATGCAGCGAGTCATCTTCTCCGGTGAATGCCTTCGTCAGGTACGGATTGCTTTTCCAATAGCTGCTCGAGTCGCCGTCCGTCAATCGCGACCAGCCGTTGCCATCGCCGCGGCTGAATCCACGGTGCGGCAGCGGGTACGCATACGAATGGCGAATCGCGTCGCCCGGCGTTGCGCTGCCGGTGAAATAGCCTTCTTTCTTTTCCGCGTTGCTCCACGTACCGGCGGCATTCCAGTGCCACGCTTCCACCATCAGCTCGGTATTCTGGCGATAGCTTACCGTCTGCCATCCGGCGCCCAGGATTGCGTCCACCACAGGACGGCTCAGCAGCGCATCGGTATTTTTGTCCACCTGCTCTTTGCTCAGGCGCGTGCCGTCATCTTCGCTGCCGGGCGCGCCGGTTCCTGCGCGCAACCGGTCAATCGCGCCGCCCAGCGCGTGCGGTGGGCTGAACGTGTTCACCACATGGCTGGGCGTGGCATCCACAATGATGTTCTGCGCTCCGTTGTTCCCTGCGACGCTTACGCTTTGCGCAAACGTACTGCCGGCGCATCCGGCAAAGAGCATCGCGCCCAACGCAATTCCCGCGCGCGCAAACGACCGTCGAATTTCCTTTACCATGAAACGCTCCTCCGAGAATTCTGCAGAAGGGTACACCAAAATTGTCCTGTTGGCTCGAAAGGGAAGGGAAGCGCGCGAATTGGCGCTGTAGCTAAGCCCCGCTCGGGTTCATTCCGGAATGTCGCAGTGAATTACCCTCAAATCAACGCTGGTAGTTTTTCCCGCCTCGATCGTCACAAGAGTCGCGCGCTTGATCCATGGTTCAGTCTCTGCGGGATTGTGCCGGTCGAGCAAAATGTCGTCGTCGGTCGCCCACGCGAAATATCTGCCCGGAGCCAATCCTTCAATGTGAAATGTTCCGTCGGCGGCCGAACTTCGCGGATAAAACTGGTTACTGTTCGCTTCTTCCGGCAGAAAATAAATCCACGCGGCCGCGGTTTTCTCTCCCTCGCGCGTGACGCCTTCCACGATGCCGCCCTCGGCCAGTACCACTTTTATGGGAGCATTGGCATGATCGGCCGCCACCACCAGCGGCTCTTTGATCAAGTCCGTCGTTCCGCTGGTCACCGACGCGGCATACACATTTGACGAGCTGACCAGCGTTACTCGAAATTTTCCGCTTCCGGGCCCGATGTTTATCTGCGGATCGCGCTGATGCCCAAGGGATATCGAAGAGACGACCGTTGGCAGCCTGCTCTCCGGCCCTGACATCGGTCCTTCGAGGTCCAACATCGGGAAACCGCACTCCACCAATTCGATCCCTCCGCACGGATCCGAGGGATTCGCGCCCCGCGCCCCGCTGCTGACTTCGACGGGAATATCCACCGCCTTTACCGGCGCCATAGGGATTTCAATTCCTGAAAGGTCGGAACCAGTCACCTCAAAAGAATCCCACCCCTCGAAGGTGTCAGCTCCATTATTTTCAGCGTTTCGCACCTCTATTGAATAAGTGCCGTCGGGCAGCCAGGATTCAAAGGCTTCCTCTCCGGGCTGGGCCTTCAGGATATAGGCGGCACTTTCATTCGCGTCCCGAAGATTGGTGGAGGTGGTAGGATTGCGCATTCCGGGAATCGTTCCCGAAACGCGATACAGCCGGGCCTTGCGGAAATGAAAATCCGCGCGTGCGCGCTCGCCTTCATGGAGGCTGAAATACATGGAATTATCCGCGTCAGCCGAAGCCGGGAATCGAACCGGAACGTATCCGACGGCATTTCCCTCCGCGTCCCGCGCGGGGGAATCAGTCCACGGGATCGCGTGCGGGGGATCGGCCACCAGATAATATCGCCCGGGCCTCAGGTCTGGAAATGTGAATGACCCATCCGGATGAGTTTCCGCATTCCCTGCATATTCGATTCTCAGCCAGCCAGCCCACGCAAAGCGCGAATAGAGCGCCACCTGCACGCCGCCGATTGGCTTTTCGTTTTCGTCGCGCGCAATTCCGTAAAACGAACTAGTCCCTACAATCCGCAAAGTAATCGGGCCTGCGTCGCGCCCAATCTGAAATAATCCTATCTGAGGATTCGGCAGGCGGCGGAGCTCATCGGCGCTGAAGTAATGCTCCTTGGTGGCCTGTAACGTCACTTCCACCGCCGGAACATCGGGAAACGCGAACGCTCCTTCATCGTCAGTCTGAACACTTTCGGGACCGTCATACTTCAGCCTGTCGTCAGGCTCTTTTCCGCTGCACGCCGCAGCAAAAACAGCAAGCCGCACCTCGGCGTGCGCAATAGGCCTGCCCGTTAGGTCCTCGACCACTCGTCCCGTCACTCGATATCGCGAAGAGTCGGTCGGCGGAGCCTGAATAACGCAGTGAGCGTCAGTGTCCTGCGCCCGTGCCGACGCAGCTGATGAAGCACAGATTGCGGCGGCAATCAGCCAAGGAAATATTCTGAAACTGGCCACCTTTTCCATTTCACCACCCCGCAGGACGCGTTTGGCCTGGAGGGTCAATCGTTCCCAGGAAGCGCGCCGCCTGCCATCAAGGATGAGTTCCCGCCGCAAAAAGATGCACGGCAGACGGAAACAAGAAGTAGCTCGCCTCTTCCGAGCAGAGGCATTTGTGATCTCACATGGAGAGCCGAGTACGGGTTAGCAGTAGGGAAGTGAATCGTTCCCTTGGATTCGGGACGGGTGGTTCACTAGCAACCAGTCACCCGCTGCCAATCACTCGCCACTGAAATTCCAAATGTCTTCATCGATCACCACTCACGGTTTCAATAGGAGATTCCTCAGATGACACGCCGAACCCTCGAACTCGTGGGCTTTATTGCCGCACTGCTACTCGCGACACTCGCTTTCCACGCATGGCTCGCCTCTCACGACGAGCAGCAGCGCTTGCAAGCTACACTCGCCGCACAAAAGCAGCTCCTCGATGCTGCTGACGTGCGGGAAAACGACCGCAACGCTGCCCTCAACTCGACTCTCGCACAAATTGCCAAACTCAAAACTGCCTCTCTTTCGCCCGAGGAAATTCTCCGCGATCTTCAGCAGGAGCTTTCACTGCCTCAGCCGATCACCCTCGCCGCTCAGCGCGCATCAGCGTCCGCGGAATCGAAGCCAACTCCGATCGCCAAGAAATTTGCGGGCGCCTCAAGTGAATTCCTAGCTTCATCGTCCATCACGTCCAGTTCCGCGCCATCGAACGCCAATCGGCAGGGAACTGCGACTGCCGAAATCACCGTGCAGCCCGCGCCTGCCGCCCCGGCTCCAGACCGCTCCACTGATCTGCGCCAAATCCTTCCCAGTGCTCCGCAAGCCCAAATCCCCGCCGCCGACCTTAAACCCCTTTTCGACTTCGTTCAGGATTGCCGTAGCTGTCAAGCTCAGATAGCCGTTGCTAAACTAAATGCCGCCGACGACGCCGCAAAAATTGCCGCCCTCACGCGGGAGCGCGACGCTGCTTTAACAGCCGGCAAGGGCGGATCATTCATGCGCCGCCTGCGCCGCAACGCTGAATGGCTAGCAGCCGGGGCAGCACTAGGTTACCTCGCCGCCAAGCGCTAACCCCAGCGCCAAAGTCACCCCACGGGGAGGCCCCTAACTCCAGTTCCGCTTGTTCCCGACCCAGCCTCAAATCCAGCCATACTTTTTGCCTCACCAATG
>Ga0070765_100000627_pt1 | contig 21226 bp, 14 predicted proteins | sample HubBroMetageWFT5_FD_71516 | JGI IMG/M metagenome (GOLD analysis project Ga0070765, IMG submission 71516) | Warmed and freeze-thawed soil microbial communities from the Hubbard Brook experimental Forest, New Hampshire - Hubbard Brook CCASE Soil... | ecosystem: Environmental > Terrestrial > Soil... | reverse complement strand
CATGCCCAGTGCGCCGGATGCTTTGAAGTGGAATATTTCGCTGCGGCTCGCGCTGTCGGCTGTTGCGATCCCCGCCGAAATCCGCGGACTGCCTGCTGCTAGCATTTCGCTCGCATGGTTTGGCGATGAAGAAGAAGGGAATCGCTGCATCGAGCGCGCGTTTTCGATCGGCAAGCACTATGCGCGAACGAAAGATACGATGTCGTTCCTCGCGCTGCAGACCATGGCCGATGCGGATTTTCCGCATGGGCGCCGCTATTACACGAAATCGGGTTACTTCATGGCCCTGGATGATCGCAGCGTGCAAATCATGATCGACGCGCTGCCTTCGATTCCTTCGCCGAATACACAGATCGAGCTTGCGTATCTTGGCGGAGTGGCCGGGCGCGTCGCGGCATCAGAGACGGCGTTCGGTGATCGTAGCGCGCCCTTTATCATGAATTTGCTGGCGGATTGGGTAGATCCTCGGGAAGATGCCGCAAATGTCGCGTGGGTGCGCGGAGTTTTCGCGTCGCTACGGCCAGCCATGAAGCCAGGCGTTTACGTGAATTTCATGAGCGATGATGAACAAGAACGCGTACCCGAGGCATACCATGAGCGGTGGGAACGCATGGTAAAAGTGAAAAGCCATTACGATCCCAAGAATTTCTTCCGATTGAATCAAAATGTACTGCCCGCAAATGTCTCCCCGAAAATCGAACTGTCCTAGTTTGATTTTCCGTTCCTGAAATCAATTGTAATTCGCGGCGGCTCGCAGTAGTGTCTGGGAACTTAACCGAGCAGATAACTTACCCGTTGAGGGGGACCTATGGCCAATGAGAATGTGGCATTGATGCGTCGTTGGTTTGAAGAAGTATGGAATCAAAGGCGGCGAGAGACGATTACGGAGCTTTTTGCGGAAGGCGGAGTCGCCCACTGGATTGATGAAACGGGGCGGGACTTGACCGGGCCGCAAGAATTTCTTCCGTATTACGACCGCCTTTGCAGCGCGTTTCCGGATATCCGAATGACCGTGGACGAGTGTTTTGAGGCAGGGGACAAAGTAATCGTGCGTTGGTCGGCGAAGATGCGCCACACCGGCGATCTATTGGGAATTCGCGCGAGCGGGAACCCAGTAGTGGTGAACGGAATGACCATGGCGAAAATCGCGAATGGAAAAGTGGTTGAGGGCTGGGACTGCTGGGACAAATTGGGGATGCTGATGCAGATTGATGCAGTCGAACTGAAGATGGAGAAGGCGGCGGGTGAAGGATCGGGCTAGAGCGCCCAGAGATTGACGGCGCGCCGTCAGAATTATTTTTTCATTTCGTGAGCGGCTTTCAGCAAGTCGTCTGGCCTGCCGAGGTCGCGCCATTCGTATTGATCTGCGCGGAACGCTTGAATGTCTTCCCCAAGGGCGGCCAGGCGCAAATACGTCGCGATGATGGAGAAGGCTCCATCTTCGGCGATCATTTTCAATAGCCGCGGCGAGATCACATGGATGCCCGAAAACGCCAGCGGCTGTAGAGTTTTCGACGGCCGAACGATTTCATCCCTGCCGGCGGGCTCAGAGCGACGGCCGCAGAGCTCAAGCTGTTCATCGAAGAGCAGGTACCGGGATGTTTCGCGGTCTTGAACAGCGAGCGTGGCTAGCGCGCGATTTTCGCCGTGAGATTGGACCATGCGGCGCAGATCGATCGTGCTGATGACATCTACATTGTGCAAAATGAAAGGCGCATCGAGTGCGCTCGGATCCTCGAGAAAGAAATATGCCGCTTTTTTCAGGCCGCCGCCGGTGTCGAGAAGAACTTCTTCGCGCGAAATCTCGATGCGCATGCCAAAGTTGTTTCTTGCCTTCAGGAAATCGATTACCTTGTCCGCGAAGTGATGGACATTGATGATCACCTCGCGAACTTCGAAGCTTCGCAACCGTTCGAGCGTGATCTCCAGCAGCGTGCGCCCCGCGACTTCGACGAGAGCTTTTGGGCGATCGTCGGTGAGCGGACGCAGTCGCGTGCCGAGCCCGGCAGCCAGGATCATCGCCTTCATTTCTTCATGCTCTCCAGCCCGAGATGACGCAATTCGACCTGCACTCCGCTGCGTCCGCTTAAGCGCTTGGCCAGTTGTTCGGCGAAATAGACGGAGCGGTGTTGCCCCCCCGTGCAGCCGAACGCCACCGACAGGCTTGTAAAGCCACGCGACTGATAGGTTTTTATGCTCGCTTCTACGAGCGCCAGTACGTTGGCGAAATATTGATGCGCGCTTTCTTGCTGGTTCAGATATTCGATCACCGGCGCGTCCTTTCCGGTGAGAGCTTTGAATTTTTCTTCCCGCCCGGGATTCGGGACGCTGCGAGCGTCAAAAACAAATCCGCCACCGTGACCGGTTTCGTCTTTCGGAATTCCGTGGCGATAGGAAAAACTGCAGATCTTGACGGCCAAAGTTTCTGCCTTGGAAATCGCAGGGTGCGAGGTTTCTGGAGCCGCTAGCTGATCCAGTTTTTCCGAAGCCGCCATGCGCGCGAATGCGTCCATTAGCGTGGGCAATGCCAGCGGAAGCTCTACATGTTGAAGCAGCCAACGCACGTTTTCCAGAGCGTATGGAACGCTTTGCAAAAAATGTGGTTTGCGTTCGTAAAACCCGCGGAAGCCATACGCGCCGAGGGCCTGCATGATGCGAAGGTAGACGTAGGAATAGTAATGGCGCATGAACGCTTCGCGATCGAGCCTGGTGAAATCAGTGAGCCGCTCGAGATAGAGATCGAGAAGTTGCGCGCGCAGTTCCGGAGGGAGGTCTGCTTTGGCGTCGAACAAAAGGGACGCGATGTCGTATTGCAGAGCACCTTTACGGCCGCCTTGATAGTCCACGAAGAAAGGCTGGCTGTCGCGCAGCATGATGTTGCGCGATTGGAAATCTCGATAAAGGAAATAATCGAGGTCCGCGGTCAGCAGGAATTTCGTCAAGCGGCTAAAATCATTTTCAAGCAACTGTTCGTTGAAGGGAATGCCGGCAAGTCTCAGGAAATAGTATTTGAAATAGTTCAAATCCCAGGCGATCGACTGGCGATCGAACACCGCGCGCGGATAGCAAACTGTGTAATTCAAATCGCGGCCAGCCTCTACCTGGAAGCGCGGCAGCACGGCCACGGCTTTGCGATAGATTTCGACGGCCTGCGGCGAAATATCTCCGCCTTTACGATTTTTCGATAGAAACTCAAAGAGCGTGGTGTCCCCGAGGTCCTCTTCGATATAGGCGCCCTGATTCAAATCTTCCGCGTAAATCTCCGGCACGGGCAGCCCGAGCGCGTGAAAGTGTTTGGAAAATTCCACAAACGCCACATTTTCTTCGCGCACATCGTAAAGCACACCAATCGCGGTGACATTGCCGCTGCCCGTCAGCCGGATGAGCTTACGGCCCGAGGCGCCCAGCTCGCCTTGTATGGGCTGAACTCGCTCGACGGGCGAATGAAAATGCTTTTCAAAAAGTGTTTTGAGGACGTCCATCAGGATCCCGTGCGACGTGATTTCATGCAAAAACAAGTCTAGTCGCTCGGAGGCTCGTGTGGCGAATCACGGACGGACAGGAGGGCGAAAAAGGCACTTCTCTGCGGCGCAAAGGAAAGGTCTTGAAACTGGCTTTTGCTGCAGAGGCCGCTCAGTTTGACTCAGATGGCGACGCGGCCTAAGATGCTTCGCGTTTGCGTTTTGTCGGATTCTTGACTGCAAAAGTACTTCCGGAGATTCCATGATTGCGAATCGTCAAGTGCTTCTGAAGGCCCGTCCGGTGGGCGAGCCTACGACGGACAATTTTGAAATTGTCGAAAAGGAATTGTCCGCGCCGGCAGACGGAGAAGTATTGGTGCGAACTTTATTTCTTTCGCTCGATCCTTACATGCGCGGGCGCATGAATGAGGGTCGGTCGTACGCGGCTTCGGTAATCGTCGGCGCCGTGATGGTTGGCGGTACCGTCGGCGAAGTTGTCGAGTCGAACGCTCCAGGTTTTGCCAAAGGAGATTTTGTCTCAGGCTTTGCAGGGTGGCAGGAGTATGCGAATCTTCCCGGCAAGACGCTTTGGAAATTGGATGCGAAGGCGGCGCCGCTCTCCTACGCGCTCGGAGTTCTGGGAATGCCGGGATTGACCGCGTATGTGGGATTGCTCGATATCGCGCAAGCAAAAGCCGGAGAGACGGTGGTGGTTTCGGCGGCTTCTGGGGCAGTTGGATCGGTAGTGGGGCAGATTGCAAAAATCAAGGGATGCCACACCGTCGGAATCGCCGGTGGAAAGATGAAATGCGAACACTTGGTGAACGATCTTGGTTTTGACGCTTGGGTGGATCATCGCGATCCGGAATTGTTTAAGAGCCTGAAAGCCGCATGTCCCAAAGGGATTGATGTGGATTTCGAGAATGTGGGCGGAGCCGTGCTGCAAGCAATCTGGCCGTTGATGAACGATTTCGGGCGAGTGGCGCTTTGCGGCTTGATCGCGCATTACAACGATACATCGCTTTCGGCAGGGCCTAGCTGGTTATATATGCTGGCGCGGCGTTTGACGGTGCGGGGATTCATCGTCTCGGACCACATGGATCGAATGAAGGATTTCCAGCGCGATATGGGCGGATGGTTGCGCGAAGGGAAGATCAAGTATCGTGAAGATATTGTGGACGGACTTGAAAATGCGCCGACAGCTTTCCTGGGAATGCTAAAGGGGAAGAATTTCGGCAAGCTCATTGTGCGCGTCGCGCAGTAAAAACGGCGAGAGTGAGCCACAGGGTGTGGCTGCGGACGATTTTGGATTTTACTCAAATATCGCGGTTGTCGGAAGGCGACGGGGAAGCTGGCGCTACTGGGATTGCGCGAAGATCGGAGATAGGTCGCTGCGTTTCGAGATGGAATCTATTTTTGCTTCCTTTTGAATGTCGTCAGCCAGTTGGCGGGCCTGCTTGATGTGGCTCGCGGCGTCGGCGGATTTTCCGGAGAGTTGCAGCGTGCGGCCGAGTAAGAACTGGCTTTGCGCGAGAAGGACCTTGAGGCCGAGCTTGTCGCTGCGGCTTATGGCGCTTTGCAGTTCTTGCTGCGCGTGGGCGTAATCTTTCATGTTCATCAGCGCTTCGGCGCGATAGATCGAACATTCGACAGCCAAATACTTCAGCCCGATGGAATTCGCATCGTCGGAAAGTTTCTGTAGAGAAGCTGCGGCGGCGGGATAGCGCCCGTCCTTTACGGCCAGCTTCGCGATATTGATCCTGGCGAGGAGAGTCATACGCGCATCGGTGGTTTTTTGTGCCGATTGCAGCGATTGATCGTAGAGTCCGGCCGCAGCCTTGTAATCGCCGCGATAAAAAAGATTATCGCCGAGGAAGCCTTGAGCCGTGGCCACGCTCGCGTCGTTTTTTAGCTCGCGGGCGACGCTCAGTGATTCGTCGAGAGCTTTCTGTGCATCGTCAAATCGCGCGACTTGCGCAAGGCCACCGCCATAGACGGCGAGGACCTGCTGAAACCAAAGGCTGTGATCCTTGAGATCGCGAAAAGCCTTGACCGCTTCTTCTTCGGAGCTGACGGCGGGACCGAGGCGTCCCTGATAGCCGTAGAGAACGCCGAGGCTGGACGATTCGATCGCCGCGCCGCGTTTGTCGGAAGCCTTTCGTCGCAAGTCGAGGGCGCTGAGATATTGCTGTATGGCCTGATCGTACTGGCCCAGGCCCGTGAACGTGTCGCCGAGATTGTGCTGCGTGTCAGCGATGTCTGTTGGGAATTTTAACTTTTCGCGAATTTGCAATGCCTGGGAGAAAAAGATGCGAGCGTTTTCGTAATCACCCTTTGAGAGGTACGTGTCGCCGATATTGTTGAGCGCCAGGCCTTGCTGATTTTCGTCGCCGACGTCCACCTGCACTTGCAGCGCTTCCTTAAAAAGTTTCAGGGCCTGATCGTATTGGCCGCGGTCGCTGTAGAATTGGCCCAGATCGTTGAGGACGTCGCCGGTTCCGGATTTGTCGCCGATTTCTTTTCGGAGCGCAAGCGCGTCGTTGTAATTCTTCAGGGCGAGATCTGGTTTGCCGAGAGCAAGCTCGGTTGAGCCAATCATTTCAAGGCTGTCGGCGATTCCCCGTTTCATGCCGAGTTTGCGCTTGATTTCGAGCGAATCCTGGACGCTTTTCAGAGCATCGTCTGGCTTTCCGAGCACAGAAAACGCAACGCCCATAGCTTGAAGAATGTCGGCCTTGTTCTCCTCATTGTCGAGCTCTTTAGCGAGAGTCAGTGCGTGAGTCAAATCGTCGAGGCCGGCCTGCGCGTTGCCGCTCTCGATTTCCGCGCGGCCTTTGGCGAGGATGCCATTGACGCGCTTGGGATCGAGTTCGACGACGCGAGTAAATTGAGCGAGAGCTTTATCGTACGCGCCAACCTTTTCATACATTCCGCCGAGTTCGAGCAGCACGTCGGTGTTATTCGGCGAAACTTTTGCCAGATTTTCGTAAGCTTCGATGGCCTTCGGATAATCCTTGAGGATGCGATCGTGACCCGCCTGAATCAGGAATTTTTCAGGTGGCGGGAGGGCATCGCTCAGCGCGACCGCTTTCCGCGAAGCGTCTTCGGCATCATTATCCTGGCCGAGCTTCGAATAAGTTTGCGCCAACTGCGAGAAAGCGAGCGCGAAATTGGGATCTTCTTGCGCGGCGGAATCGAATTGCTTGACGGCATCCAAAAGCTTGCCCTGGCGCTCGAGCTGAAGCCCCTGGTTGTAATCGCGCAGTGCCGGGACGGAAGTGGTGGAAGGCTTGAACGATTGCGCTTGCAATTCCTTTACGCTGCTATCGGAAAGCGAAAGATTCTTGCGGATGTCGCCGGCCAGGCGATCGAGAGTCGCCTGAATGTCTTTCTCGGCGCCGGACTCCGTCACTTTCGTAGCATGTCCGCTCTTGATGCTCTGCACAGTCGCATCGATGCGAATCTGATCGCCGAGCCGCGCGTATTGGCCCCACACGACGTTGTCCGACTTGCTGAGATCGGCAAGATTCTGGATAGTCGGTGAATCGAGGGCCGTGTCCGGCGAAATTTTCAGATCGTGCAGCATCTGGCCCACGCGCTCGGACGACACCATGCGCAGGCTAGCGGATTCGCCCACGTCGGTACTGAGAACTTCGGCAACGGTCGAGCCCAGCCAGTCGAGCGATTGATCTCCGGACGCATTATGAAAAGGAATGATCGCGAGCGAAACAGCTGGCGCAACGGGTGCGCCCGGCGTCGAGTGCGAGCCGGATCGCATGAAGAAAAATCCGCCGGCAGCGAGAAGGAGCACCCCTGCGACACCCCCGCTGATTGCTTTCCACGAAAGCGCGATTCCGGGAGGACGCTGGAATGCGATCGTCTGCGCGGGTTTCGCGCCGCCGCGCCAGGCATCGAAATCCTGCAAAATTTCCCGTGCCGATTGATAGCGAGCTTTTGGATCAATTTCGAGGCACTTCGTCGCAATATCGCTGAGTATCTTCGGAATTTCCGGATTCACTTCAATCGGCGGCTTCGCGCGCTCGCGCGTGCGCTTGAACATCGTGGCCTGAACCGAGTCCGCTTTATACGGTGTAGCCCCGGTGAGAAGTTCGTAGAGAATCACGCCGTAAGTAAAAAGGTCCGAGCGTGCATCCACTTTTTCGCCCATCACTTGCTCGGGGGACATGTAATCGGGCGTGCCAACGAGCATGCCGGTCTGGGTCATGGTCATCGCGCCGGGTTCGATGGAGCGCGCGATACCAAAATCCATCACCGCAGCTTTGCCCGACTTGTCGATCATGATGTTCTGCGGCTTCAGGTCGCGGTGGACAACGCCTTCCGCGTGCGCGGCTTCGAGTGCATTGCCCACCTGATCCATGATGCGAACGATTTCTTCGTAAGGAAGCTTGCCCTCATGGGTCATCAGGGCCTTCAAATCCTGCCCCTCGATGAACTCCATGGTGATAAACTTGATGCCGTCCGCTTCGCCAAGATCGAAAATGCGAATCACGTTCTTGTGCGTGATTTGCCGCGCCAGAATGAGCTCCTGCTTGAAGCGATGCAGCGTCTCCGGCTGCGCAGCGAATTCCGGCCGAATTACTTTCAGCGCCACGAGCCGTTCAAGCTCGCGATCCTTGGCCTTATAAACGGCGCCCATGCCGCCCTGGCCAAGCAAATTGATGATTTCATAGCGCGTTCCGAGGATCACGCCTGCCGCGATCTGCGCGGCACTACCGGCGGCTACGCTGGGATTGGCGATCGACCAGCCCGATGGCACACCCGTGGCCGGGGTCGTAAGTCCACCGGCCGAGCCTGTTCGCGACATCGGCGCAGTGATCCCCATCGTCGCGTCGGACATTGCATCGGGAGTGGAACCTGGGGGCGTCGCCCCGGTGGGCATCATCGTCGGCTGCGCAATACCAATCGTCGCGTCTTCGTAGCCGAACGAGGCGTTACACTTCAAGCAGTGCGACGCGTTCGCGGGATTCGTGGAATGACATTGGGGACATTCCACTGTGTTCGGCGTCATGCTGCCCTGAGGCCTTCCAGCCGGACAGAAATTGAACGAGAGGTACGGCGCTGCCGGCTAAGTTTGGGGAACACAACATACTACACCAGCGCCGCAGCCCGATACACGTCGTACAAGCGACAAAGTGTCGTTGCGGACTATGGCTTGGTGGTGAGATAGAGACAGCGTGAAAGCCGCTTTTCGGCGGTCAGCGCATGAACACATTGGAGAAATCGCTGCAGCCCCTCGAAATTCGCTTCGCCTTCGATCGCCACAAGAACCGACTTTTGCCGCGCTCGTGCATCGCTCCAACGCTCCGCGATTGCTGCTGCGGCGGCCGTGGTGTCGTCGCTCCGAACTAATTTGAAGCCGGCTTTAGCCAGCAGCCGCTCGTTTTCGCCTGGTGGCACGAAAAGATAGCGGCCGATCGAACTGCGCGCGACGAATTCTTCATTGGTGATGGCGCCGGTGATTACCAGCGCATCGCTGAAAATCATTCGGCCGCCCTTCTTCAGCACGCGCAAACATTCGCCGAGCAGGGCAAGACGATCGACGAAGTGGCAAAAAGCATCATTCGAGAAAATCGCATCGAATACCGCGGGCTCGAATGGAATGCCTTTTGAAACGTCGTGTTCCCGGAAGCTGGCTCGATCGCCAAGTCCTTTGGTTTTCGCCAGCGCGTTGGCTGCCGCAATTCCTTCGCAATTGACGTCCAGTCCGGCCACTCGACAGCCTATAGTTTCGGCAAAATAGGTCGCGCATCCTCCCGCGCCGCAGCCAATTTCGAGCACATTTGATTCGCGTCGCAGTTCCAGCGCACGAGCGATTTCGCGGTATTCCTCGGAAGTGGTCCAGCTCGTCTGACCGAAATCTTCGCCATAGGTTTCGAGGCGAACTTGCCGGTACGCCTCGAGCGCGGAATGTCCGTAAGAGGTGTTGTAGAGGTCGACGCTCGACACGCGGCGCATCCTATCACAGCTCGATGTCCAGCCGTTCGGCGCAACCGCTGATCTCTCCAAGATAGCAGGCGCAAGAGAATCGCCTCGCGGCGGTATTCCGAGGTTGCGCCGCGCTGCGACACGTGTGATAACTGCTGGCCAATATGACTTTCACTGCGCTCGATTGGGTCGCGATTCTCGCCTATTTCGCGATCACCTTGTCGCTCGGGTTGTTTTTCCGCCGCCGGGCCGGAACGAGCACCGAAGATTATTTTGTGTCTGGCCGGAAAGTGTCCTGGTGGCTCGCCGGGACCTCAATGGTGGCCACCACTTTTGCTGCAGACACTCCGCTCGTAGTCGCAGGACTGGTTTACTCGCAAGGGATCGCAGGGAATTGGATTTGGTGGGCTTTTTTGCTCTCCGGAATGATGACGGTATTTTTCTTTGCGCGTTTGTGGCGCCGTTCCGGCTTGATGACGGACGTGCAGTTTGCCGAAATGCGCTATGCAGGAAAGCCCGCGGCTTTCTTGCGCGGATTTCGCGCCATCTATCTCGGCCTTTTGATGAACTGCGTGATTTTGGGTTGGGTCACTCGCGCGATGACCAGCATTGTCTCCACCACGCTCGGGCCGACCATGGCCAAATGGACCTGGCTCGGCGGATTCGCCGATTTTCTGAGCCGAATCTTCGGCGCGTCATTTGCCGGCACCGATGGTCAAGCGCTGGTCGTCTGCATTTTCTTCTTAATTCCATTTACCGGCTTGTATGTTTCGCTCGGCGGATTGTGGGGCGTCCTCTGGACCGACCTATTTCAATTTGTACTGAAGATGGGCATCGTAATCGGCGTGGCGTTCTACGCAGTCAGGGCTGCCGGCGGCTTAGGAGCCATGACCGCGAAGCTCGAAGCCATGCGCGCGGTGAATGGCGCGTCCGATCCGTTGGCATTTTTTCCGGATTTTTCTCGCGGATTTGCCAGCGAAGCGGTGTGGACGCTGCCGGTGATCACCTTCATCGTCTATCTCGGAATTCAGTGGTGGGCGTTTTGGTATCCGGGGGCGGAGCCCGGCGGCGGCGGATATATTGCGCAGCGAATTTTCAGCGCGCGAAGCGAGCGCGAGGGTCTTTTCTCGGTGCTGTGGTTCAATATCGCGCATTACGCGCTGCGTCCCTGGCCGTGGATTCTCACTGCCCTCGCGGCGATTGTCCTCTATCCCGGCCTCGCGCATCCGGAATCAAGTTACATGATGATCGTCAACGATCACGTCCCGCACGCCCTGCGCGGCGTAATTCTGGCGGGATTTCTGGCCGCGTTTATGTCCACTATCGCCACGCAATTGAACTGGGGCAGTTCCTATCTCGTCGCGGATTTTTACCGCCGCTTTTTGCGTCGCAATGAAACCGAAAAGCACTACGTGCACGCGTCCCAAGTAGTGACTCTGTTGCTGGTCGTTGCCACTGGCTACGTCTCGGCGCAACTGGCTTCAATTCGCACCGGCTGGCAAGTAGTGTTGGAATTGAGCGCCGGAAGTTGCAGTGTCTATCTGCTTCGCTGGTATTGGTGGCGCATCAATGCTTGGAGCGAAATTTCCGCGATGGCAACGTCTCTGTGCGTCGCAGTGTTGTTGCGCTGGGATGGCTTCTGGGCGGCGTTACTCCATCGGCCGCACCTCTTCGAAGGCTCAAGCACGGTGGTATTCGCAAAGAGCGCGCTGACAACGACGCTGGTCACCACGATTGTCTGGCTCGCAGTAACATTCTTGACGCGCCCGGAACCAGAAGCCACCCTCGAATCCTTTTATCGCAAAGCGCGTCCCGACGCGACCGGCTGGCAGCGAGTGGCAGCCCGCGCTCCGGACGTGCCGCAAACTCACGATCTGGGCGCGAACACACGCCGTTGGATTCTAGGCTGCGTGATGGTTTATTGCGCGCTGTTTGGAGTAGGCAAATTATTGCTAGGTCATCCCACGCTGGGAACCGTGCTAGCGGTAATATCGGCAGGCTGTGCGGTGGAATTGTGGCGAGAATTGCGTTGAAAGCGTACCGCCTGCTCGTCCTGACCGAAGCCGAAGGGCGTCTCTGCCGGCGCTTTTTCGCGCCATAATCTGGATCGCTCGCATACCTCAAAGATACTTTGCAGATGTGCGCCGTTCCGCAGCCACAGCCTCAAGCAACTTTTCGCTAGAAAGCATCGCCGTAGTCGGAACATCCAATTTCGGCTTGATCCGCGCGGCGATCTGCTCCGCCATGAGGTAGCGCACATCCGCCGGCAAGGCCTCGCGCCGGTTCAAAAATGTTTCAACCAATGAAAATTCTTCAGCCGAAAGTTGCGCCGCCCCATAAGTGACCACCGAACTACTCGTCGGCGCCTGCCACAGCGGACGAAAATCCCGCAGTTCCTGTTCACGCACCACAATCGTTCCTGCCACAAAATCTCCCAGCCGCTTGTTCTGCCGGCTGAGCAATGCGCTCGTAATTCCCACGCCGTACAAGATTCCCGGCATCTGGTCCACCAGCCGCAGCAAATTTCGAGCCACCGCTTCCGAAGGATTGATCGGCCGTCCGGTATCCTTGATCACGCGTATGTTAACCAGGCGCTTGCCGGGCGTCTGCCCGTTCCAAACCGATTCGAAGATTGCGAAATATCCGATGAAAATCACAAACAGCAGTAATGCCAGCAGCGCGATAGCCCAGGTAGCTCCGGCGGCAAACGGCATCAGCTCGCGAAATATGATCGCACCGCCAAGCCCGAACACCAGAGCCGCCACAATTTGAATCAGCGTATCGAGCGCCAGCGCCAGAAACCGGCTGCCAACTCCGGCAATGCTGAATTCGAGGGCCGTTTGCTCCGGAGTTTCAATGGTAAGCTTGTCGGCGTACGGCTCGGAATAAGGCGCCGGTGATGGCGGAATCGAAGACATGATCTCTACTCGCTGGCTTGAGAAGCGAAAGCCCTATTGGTCGCGGCTTGAAACGCTCACGAATCAATCGCGGGCCCGCGGAATTGCGGCGTTGAGCCACCGCGAGCTGCAGGAACTCGGACTATTATATCGTCAGACGGCTTCGGATCTGGCCTCGGTGCGCGAGGACGTTACCAGCGCGCAACTTGCCGCGTATCTGAATCAGCTTCTCGGTCGCGCACATAATCTCATCTACATGGGCCACAAAGCAAAAATGAGCGGCCTGGTGCGCTTTTATCGCGAGACTTATCCGCAAGTTTTCCGCGAGACGCTGCCCGAAACCACGCTGGCATTCGTGATTTTTATGCTGGCGGCGATTGCGGCCTGCGCGGTCACGTTGCGGGATCCCGCGTTCGCGCATCGCGTCCTCGGCGCGAAGATGATGGAAACGATTGAGCGGCGCGAAATGTGGACGCATTCGATCGTCACGGTCAAGCCGCTCGCGGCCTCCGCGATCATGACGAATAATCTCGTCGTTTCGTTCGCGGCATTTGCATATGGCGTCACCGCGGGAATCGGCACCGTTTGGATGATGCTTTTGAATGGCATGATGATCGGCGTTGTTGGGGCGGCGACCTGGCACGCAGGAATGGCGGAACAGCTTTGGAGTTTTGTGGCGCCGCACGGAGTCCTCGAATTGCCGGCCATCTTTATCGCCGGAGGCGCCGGCTTGGAAATCGCGCGTGGAATGCTTTTTCCGGGACTTTTGCCACGCCGCGAATCGATCGCGAAGGCCGGCGGCCGCGCATCAAAACTGCTGCTCGGCACAATCCCGATGCTTTTCGTCGCCGGAATCATCGAGGGATTTCTTTCGCCGTCGGATATGCCGCCGTGGACGAAATTCGTTTTTGCCGGAGTGATGTTCTCTGCGCTGGTCGTTTACCTTAACACCGCTCGAAGGCCTCAGCCCGCCTCCGTAGCCTAATTTTAAAGAAGATTCCGCTCTTTGATATCCAAATATTGATTGACGATCGAGCTGGCCAACATTTCCGGCATAACTTCGAGCGTAAGAACTCCGCGTTGGCGAAGACTGCGCAAAAGCAGATCTCGGCGCTGAACGATTTCAAGCGCGGCGGCATGACGGTACATTTCATCTTTCGATTTCGGAGTAGCAGCGGCCAACGCGTTGAGGTCTGGCTGCGCCATCGCAGCGAATAAAACCAGATGACGCGATGTCAGGTGCATGGCGTATTCAATTACGTCGGGGATCGTAGCGGTTTCCGCGAAATCGGTGAGCCAGACTACCAGGCTTCGCCGCCTCTGCGTGGTCATGAGCGTATGCGCGGCGCGGCCATGATCCGCTTCGAGAACCTCGCCCTTCACTCGCGCCAAAGACTCGAGAATCGCTCGCACTTGCCGCACTCCGCGCGCAGCGTTCAAGTTCTGCTGGATGCGGCGCCCGTAAGCGAGCAGGCCAACACGATCGCCACAGTGAAGCGCCACTTGAGCAAGCGAAAGCGCGCCCGTGACGGCATAATCAAGCTTGGAAAGCCGCAACTCACGCCCCGGCTCCTGCACTTTCGCGCGCAAGAGCCGCCCCGCATCGAGAACGAGCCACACAGCCTGGCTCCGCTCAATCTGAAAAACGCGAGTGACGAGATGATTGCGCCGCGCGGTCGCAGTCCACGAAATATCGCGAATCTCGTCTCCTTCGCGATAGTCGCGCATGCTGTCAAATTCACGGCCTAATCCACGTTGGTGCCGGCGCCGCTTTTCGAGCTCCACCTGCCGGCTGCGAATTAAATAGAGCGTGTGTTTTTTCGCTTCCTCGATATTCGGTAGAACGCAGACGACTTGCGAAGTTTCCGCCACGGCCCAACGCTCGGCGAGACGCATCGGACTCTGATAGCGCAAAAACGTGCGGCCCAACCGGACGTCACCGCGTTCGCCGGGCAGGATCGGATATTCGGCGGAGGCCATGCGGGGCCCGCGAACGAAGAGATCGATCGTCGCCGGCTCAAGGCGCAATTGCGATGGGGCCTCGTCCACGATCGCCGCGTGAATCGCCGACTTGCCAGCGTTGCGGAGTTCGATCGTCACTGATGCGGGCACAGCAAGCGCAGGACGTAGTCGCCAGATTCTTCGCACCTCAAGTTGGCCGGCGCGCGGCAGTTCCTGCAAATCCCAAAACCAGGCAGCCAGCAGAAGCGCGTCCCAGAGAAACATTGCTGCGATCAATCGCGGAATCCACCAAGCCGGGACTAGCCAGGCGAGGCCGAGCAGAAGCGCTACAAAAAAACGCGGGCCAAAGCCAAACGGAATTTTTCCATTCGCTCGCGCTATCGCGACCGCCGGCGGCGGCACGAACGGCGTTTCAATCATTATTTGGGCACCTGCACCGCCGCGAGAACCTCCGCAATCGCGCGATCGGCGGTTAATCCTTCCAGATCGGCTTCGGGCTTGAGCAGAATGCGATGGCGGAGAACCGCCGGGGCCGCGGATTTCACGTCGTCAGGGATCAGGAAATCACGGCCCTCCATTCCAGCGAGCGCGCGAGCGACCGCGAAAAGCCCGATGGCTGCCCGCGGGCTTGCTCCGAGCGAAATTGCCGGAAAATCACGCGTGCGACGCACCAGATTCACGAGATAGGTGTAAAGCGCCGACTCCACGCGCACTTTTGCAACTTCCTGTCGTGCGGCGTCGAGAGTGCTTCGCTCGATCGGGACGATCGGCACATCGTCAAGCCGGCGCGGATCGAATCCCATCTCGTACCGCCCCAGAATTTCGGCTTCCTCTTTTTCAGAAGGATACGCGACGCGAATTTTCAGCAAAAAACGATCGAGCTGCGCTTCAGGCAGCGGATACGTCCCCTCGAACTCGATCGGATTCTGTGTCGCCAGCACGGTGAAGTCGCCGGAAAGCGGATAGCGAGTGCCATCAATCGTAACCTGACGCTCTTCCATCGATTCGAGCAGCGCGGCCTGCGTGCGGGGAGATGTGCGATTGATTTCATCCACCAAAAGTAGATCGGTGAACACCGGTCCGCGATGCAGCGAAAAAGTGCTGGTAGCCATATTGAAAATATTCGTGCCGATCACGTCGGCAGGCATTAAGTCCGCGGTGCACTGAATGCGCTGAAACCCAAGCCCGCAAATTCGCGCCAGAGTTTTCACTGCGAGCGTCTTGCCGATGCCAGGTACGCCTTCCATCAGCGCATGTCCGCCGCACACCAGCACGAGAATCAGCTGATCCACCACTTCGCGCTGCCCAATTATCACCTTTGAAAACTCGCCGCGAATATGCGCGGCCAGGCGTGACAGATTTTCCACGGTTGCAATTTCTCCTATGATTTCTGGCGCTTCAATCCGAACTGCTCTTCGTAAGCCTCGAGGCTTGTAACAATACCGAAAGCTTCGGCGGCCGGCACCTTCACGGATCGACTCGCCGCCGCAGCCTTTTGCATTGTGCGCACAAAATCCGAGCCGTTCGCGCCAAGCCGCTGCGAAACCGCCTGACCCAGGTCGGTGTCGGAGACGGCAGAAGAAATCCGCAACTGGCGAATGAGCGCGGTGCGTAGCCGTTGATACACGATTCCGACCACTGCCGGTTCGGCGTGCGCGCGCTCATAAAGCCCGGCGAGCGTGTCGACAAACTCCAGCGGCGACAGCCTCGAAACAACAGGCGGCATCGCGATCGGTCCGCTGCGACGCCCAAATGTAAATATCACCGCGATCGCAATAATCGCGATCTGTAAAATTCCCCAGGGCAGCGGCGTCTTGCCGATGTATGCAGTCAGCGAACTGCGCTCGCCATGAAAATATTCGTCCCAATAAATGCTCGGCTGTTCATCCGCCGGCGCCGCAGGATCACTCACCGCGTCAAGAAATAGCTCAAGATTATTTTCCGAAAGAATTCCGGCATTCGTAAGCGGCGTCGCGCCGGCCCACCACAAAATCGTCCCTTTGCCCACTCGCCAGCTCAATACCATAGGCGATTCCGCGGCTCCATAGAGCGCCATCTGCGTATCGCCGACCTCCAGCCACTCTGCTTCCTGACGCATGCTGATTTTCGGCGCCCCGCGCGTGAAGCCACTCGGCACGTTGGCCGTGAAGGTTTGTGGTTCAGAATCGGCTCCCGTTTGCGTCGCCGCAGAATTCGCGTCCTCGAAATAGGCGCCGGCTCCGGGCCCGGTGAAGAGAATCCTCCCTCCCTTCTTAACAAATTTCATCAGCGCCGCTCGTTCCGCATCGGTGGGCGCCTGCACGGGATTGGCTAGAATTAGAACCTGATCGTCTCCGTCGTCGGGCAAATCGTTCGGCGGATCCTGCCACCGTGAGACGCTGCGATGCATTTCCTGCAGCACGGAGTAGGCTGCCAGCGCGCCGCCCGAATCGGCCGCGTACGACGACGGCGTAGGCTCAGCGCGTTGGGTAGCCTGCGGCGAAACCAGCGACACCAACACCACCAACACGAACAGCACAGTGCCCGTGATGATCAGCAGCTTGCGATCCGAATCCGCTAGGAGACCCGGCATCCCAATTCCTCAGCCCGTCGCAGGCAATCTTGAAAATCATCCGCTCCGGCAGCGCGATGCCCGTACCACACGCGCTCAAGAGAAACCGTAAGCGCCGCGAGCGATTCGCGTTGCTGCGCATTCGCGCCGGTTCCCTCGTTGGCAGGGGGATCGGCCAGCACGCGCAGAGATTCGCGCGGCGTTCGCGCGGGATCAGGCGCGAGCGCCCCAATCGTTTCGAGTCGCACAATCCCGGCCCAGTAAGTCGAATGAATCGCCTCGCGAAAATCGCCCCGCGCAGCCGCTGCTCGCGCCGCGCCGATCCATTCCTGCCACGGCCGCCGGTACGCCACCGTCCCGATTTTCTCGATGGATTCAAACTTGGCGCCGCGCATCCAATAGCGGAACAGCATCATCGAGAGCCAAGCCACCACACCGGCAACAATCAGCCAGAAGAATGTTTCCGTCGCAATCGGATGGCGGCCAATCCGGTCGAATAGCCACGTGAACAGCCGCGCCAGCCATTCATTTATCCTGCGTTGCAACATGGCACGTGGATCTGCCGCACCCACGCCGGCAAATTCGCGGCGCGAAAGTATCTCCCCCGCTTTGGAGCGGGCGCTTACATTTTCGCCCACTGATTTCGCGGAATAGGCCTCAACCTGCTCGCTCAAATTCGAGAGCCACGCGCGCGCAGCTTCAATTTGCTCGCTGCGAATTTTCGGCGTGCTCTGCGCGATCCGCAGCATGGAGACCAACGGCTGGCTCGAAATCGAGTAATGGCGCTCCACCGAATCGACTTCCCACGAACTGGGGATCGATGCGCGCACCGCCGCGATTTGTTCGCTGGAAATACTTTTGGAACCGAGGCGCTCATCCAGTTGGCGAAGTTCGGCCGCGAATGTGGCAGGAGTAGTCGAAGCACTTTGCGGCGCGCCCGCGGGAAGATCGGTATTTTGCGCGCGCGTTTCGCCGGGCAGCGCGACGAACGCCAGCACCGCGGCGATCAATACGAATCGGAAAGGAATTCGCCTCATGGGCCCGGCCAATTTCCTTCGGGCGTCTCCGCAACCCGCGTCAGGAGAGCACCGTGGGAACGCCGCCGCCGGCAGGGACGATGCCGCCAGGACTCATCAGCAATTGCAGATCGAATGCTTCTTTCCTGACGCGCAGATCATAGTAAAACACGGCGCTGGCGATCGTCACGACCGGCATCACCAACACGTTGGCAACAAAGCCGCCCACTTGCGTCATGGCCAGCCAGAAGGTCATCAGTCCGGGGCTGTTCTTCGAAAACAGCACGCCGATTTGAAACGGGGCGGCGAATAGCATTGCCGCTCCCATCGCCAGCGCGAAATAGAGTACCAAAATCAAAAAAGAGCGCCCGGCGTTATCCTTCGTCAGTGCGAAGCTGCGCTCCATCGACTCCACTGGCCCAACATTTTCAGAAAGCGCCGCCGGCACGCAAACCATCAGCCGGCACATGACGTAAATTCCAGGAATAATCAAGAACAGGAATCCGGCCACGATCGCCAGAAAATTCAAAATCAGCAGGCCCAACAAAGTTCCCAGCTCGCTACGCACTCTTCGAAACGATTCCGCAATAGTGATCGAGCGCCCCAGATAGATTTCCGAAACCGCGATAATTGTCGCGCCCTGCGAAAGTATGATCACCAGCAACCCGACCACAAACGCCAGCGTGCCGATCACCATCATCACGCCCAGCATTTTGAGCATCGCCTCGGGCGCTGCCGGCGGCCGTTGGCCGCCCACTCCTCCCATCGGAATTCCCATGGGAATCAGAACGAAAACTTGCGCAAGATTCAAAATCAGCAGAAGCACGCGCGGAATCGCCGAAATCCCCACGAACAGCAAGAAATAAGAGCGATACAGCGTGAACGTGCGGTCCAGAATTTCGCCGAGCGAAAGAGGGCGCAGATCGAACGTATTCATCGAAATCTCCGCTGAGCCTCGTCGACGGGGGTTGGCTCGCCGGGCACTTTATCAGACATTTAGCAAAAACGAAATTGCAGCGCCCACTCCTGTTTCGACAGCGGCATCGATCCCTCGTTCAAGCAGCAAGCCGCGAAATTAGCAAGTGAAAAAACCGTTCGGGGTCGACATCAGCGGCTACTTTCGCATTCGGCTTGAAAATTTCGTCGGTGCCCTGTGGCGGAGGCACGGGCGCCTCAGAGTCCAATGGAGCTGACTGCCGCATCGGAGAGCGGCGGTAACCCACAGATTCTCCCGCCGTAAGTTGGCCCGCTGTTTCGATATCCACAAAATAATCCTGCAACGTTACGACCGCGCTATCGATCATGCTGGCCAACGCGAGCGGATCGTGCATTGTTGGACCGCCCGGGAACCCAGTTTTGCGATAACGTTCCATAGTGCTGCGCATAATCCGGCCGGCGGCCTGGCTCGAGGGGTTTTTGCCTGCTTCGAGCGCGGCCACATGCTCGTCGCGTAGCTGCACTTTGCGCGTGACGTCCAGCCCGACCATCGTGATCGGAATTCCCGAATGAAAAACGATCAGCGCCGCTTCCGGGTCCACGTAGAAATTAAATTCCGCTGCAGGCGTCACATTTCCGCCGGATAGCGAACCGCCCATTAACACGATCGCAGGAATCAACGCGGGAAGTTCGGGATCGGCGCGCAAAACTGTAGCGATATTCGTGAGCGGGCCGATGGCGACAATCGAAATCTCTCCAGGACTGCCACGAACGATACGGCGAATCATTTCGGTCGCAGTTTCTTTTACTGGTTTGATCGAAGGAGGCGGAAATTCCACGCCGCCGAGGCCATTTTCACCATGCGCATGAGTGGCGGTCACAAGGCGGCGTACCAGCGGAACGCCGGCGCCGGCCGCGACGGGAATATCGGTGCGCCCCGCAATCTCGACCAAGCGCAATGCATTCGGCAATGTAAGTTCGAGCGGCACGTTGCCCGAGACCGGCGTAATCGCTTCCACCTTCAGCTCGGGCGAACGCAACGCCAGCAAAATCGCCATGGCATCGTCGATTCCGGGATCCGTATCGATAATGATCTGGCGCGGCGCCGACTCCGGCGCCGCCAAAGAAAAGGGACTGCAGGACAGATTACTTAACCCGCGCCCATGATCCCGAACTGTAAAATTGCCGAGCATTCCTGCGACAGCCATGCCGGCCGAACTCGTCAAGAATTTGCGACGGCCGGACCCCTTCAGCTTTTCATTCACTTTGATACCCTCGCCTTTCACATATCCGAACGGCCGTTCCGCTTGCGGGGCGGCGTCCTTCAGGGCGGCATACTGCCCTCGCAAGTGAGAATTCGTTTTTCCTAACTCGACTGCGTCGAGCATCCTACCCCATTACCGTACCGATTCCGTCCGGCCAAATTTCCCGACAAGATTGCTTTCCTCTCATCCGCAGGAGAAAATGCAACCGTCCGCAATACATACAGTGCCCGGTGACGCTGCAAACTGGATCGCTCCGGGAAAAAATCAAGGGGGTATCGGTGGATGGACGGAAACGCGATCTCGAACTGGGCATGGGCCGCGCGATCACGCGCCGCGATTTTCTAAATGGCTTCAGCGTTGCCGTAGGAAGTTCCCTCGTCTCGTCGCACTCGAAATGGTTTGATGCCTTCGGCCTTCCGCAGTCTCCGCTCGACCCGGAGAAAGATCCCAAATACTACCCGCCTTCTTTAACAGGGATGCGCGGCAGCCACGAAGGTTCCTTTGAGGTCGGACACGCCGCCCGCGACGGCGAAGAATTCGCCAATCCCACTCCCGACAATGAAAAATACGATCTCATCATCGTAGGCGGCGGCATCAGCGGGCTCGCGGCCGCGCATTTCTATCGTAAACAGGCCGGCCCAACCGCGCGGATTCTCATCATCGAGAATCACGATGATTTCGGTGGTCACGCCAAGCGCAACGAGTTCCAGTCCGGCGATCGATTCCTGATTGGTTACGGCGGAACACAAGCGATCGCATCGCCAAAACTTTACAGCGCCGAAGCGATGGGCTTGCTTCGTGAGCTCGGCGTGGAAGTCGACCGCTTCGACGAATACTTCGATTCGAATTTCTTCAAATCGCGCGGCATGAGCCGCGGCGTTTTCTTCTCGAAAGAAGTATTCGGTTCGGACCGGCTTGTGACGGACGTTGGAAAGCCGTCGTGGCCGGAATATCTGGCGAAAACGCCGCTTTCGGCCGATGCGCAGAAGGACATCGCGCGTCTGCAGGCTGCGAAAGTCGATTACCTGCCGGGGATGAATCGCGAGCAGAAGAAAGTCCACCTCGCGCGAACCAGCTACAAAGATTTCCTACTCAACGACGTGAAAGTGCATCCCGACGTGATCCCATATTTCCAGACCGGAACGTACGGTCTCTATGGCGTCGGGATCGACGCGGTTCCCGCCGGCGACGT
>Ga0070765_100000626_pt1 | contig 21239 bp, 17 predicted proteins | sample HubBroMetageWFT5_FD_71516 | JGI IMG/M metagenome (GOLD analysis project Ga0070765, IMG submission 71516) | Warmed and freeze-thawed soil microbial communities from the Hubbard Brook experimental Forest, New Hampshire - Hubbard Brook CCASE Soil... | ecosystem: Environmental > Terrestrial > Soil... | reverse complement strand
CACGCCCTCCATCAGGTCTCCGTCACCGCAGATCGCGTAAATGCGGTAGTCGAACAGGTCGTGGCCGTCGCGGTTAAACTGCGACGCAAACCAGCGCTGAGAGATCGCCATTCCAACCGAATTGCTGACACCCTGGCCCAGTGGGCCGGTGGTGACCTCCACGCCCGGGGTGAGACCATATTCCGGATGTCCGGGTGTTTTCGATCCCCACTGGCGGAAGCTCTTGATATCGTCGAGCGTCAAATCGAAGCCGGTGAGGAACAACATCGAGTAAAGCAGCATGGAGGCGTGGCCGTTGGACAGGACGAAGCGGTCGCGGCCCGGCCAATGCGGATCCCGAGGATTGAAGCGCAGGAAGCGGTCCCAAAGCACAAACGCAAGAGGAGCCAATGCCATCGGCGTGCCAGGGTGGCCACTGTTGGCCTTCTGCACGGCATCCATGGACAGAGTACGGACCGTGTTGATGCAGAGTTGTTCGAGTTGCTGCTGCGCTTTGGCGTCAGCGATGGCCTGCTCTTGTTGCTGCGCGGGTACTGCGGTTTGGCTACTCACCGGCGGCTACCTTTCTATTGCATAAGTTGGGTTTCACTTCGTGACTTCGACCTGGTAATCCGTGCCCTGCCACTGCGACTGTTGCGGCCAGTAAAAGGTGAAGCGTATAGGAGCGGTCTGCGACGGCGCAACCCGGACATCAGCGTATTCGATGCCGATGGAAGTCGGGGTGGACGAGGTGTCGCACTTAGTGGTCCACTCGTCCTCAGTCCAGTGCAACAGGAACGGCGACGATGCCACCAGTCTCAGCAAGCCTCCGGCAGAAATGCACTTGACCTGGCGATTCATTTTCCATACTTCGATGCCGGGCCGTGGCTTGTCGTTGCAGTAACGTTCGGCAACGGAATCGACGAGATCGAAGGCCTTGCCGTCTGCCACCGAACGCAACAACTTGACATATTCGGCGTGGGCCCACATCAGCGGAATGGCTGCTCCCGTGGCCTTGCCGAAATACATATGCGCGTGGGGAAGGTCAGGGGCATCCCATATCTGCTCGGGAATCAGTCCGATGCCGGTAGAGAAATTCGTCGCTGCTTGCAAGTAGATATCAACGTCACGCCCAGCAGCCTGCTCGTAGGTAGCGCGCTCCAGAGTGAGCAGCGGCCATGGCCTTCCCACCCCCCAGCCTTCGAACGAACTTCCATCGTCACGCTGACCGTAGCCGTCGTGGTTATATCGCTTCCAGCAGGGGCCGCCCGGCGTGTCCACCTTGAGCACGGCGTCGATGACTTTCAGAGATTGCTCAATCAGCGGGTCTCCGGGTTTGCGAATTCCCAAGCGAACTAACTCAAGGAACCCGGCATCGACGATGTCCTTAGCCGGATACTGGTATTGCGCGCCGGGAGGTTGGTTGGACAGAGTCACCACGCCGAGGTTGGGATCTTCATCGCCACAGGATCCGTGAGTACTGGTGGCGGGATTGATGCGAATGTAATGAGTTGTAATTCCCGGGACCAGGGTTCCCTCGGTTGTGACCGTCCACTTTTCGACATGGGATTCGAGAAAGTCTGCGTGGGTGCGAACAAATTCGGCCGTGTCTTTGTCGCCGCGGGCCTCGATGAAGTCTGCGGCGCAGATAAGGCCGGCGATGTTTGAGGCTAGCGTGGAAGGAGAGTAGCCACCAGCTTCCTCCCATCGGTCTTGTGCGGTGGCAGGCCCTTCGCTGATCAGGAAATTGCACGCGCGTTGCACCGTAATGTAGGGATCGAAATTCTGCAGCGCGTCGGCCTTCCACATTCGCCAAGCTAAAAGGATAGGGAACGAAACTTCATCGAGCTGTAGCCCCGTCCAGTAGGGGCGGCCGTCGATCCAGAAATTCTGATAAAAGCCGCCGTCGTCGCGCTGGCTGATGGCCAGATAGACGAGGGCCCGCAGCGGGGTCGAGAGATCTCCGGCGGACAGAAGCGCGGTCGCGCCTTGCACCATGTCACGCGTCCAAACCAGGTGATAGCCGCCCACGTCGTCGTCGCCTTTGTCTTCTCCCCACGGAATGCTGAGACTGGCGATCATGGCGCCCGGGAAGACCTTGTCCTCGTGCGCGAGCAGCAGGTTTACGCTGCGCTCGTACAAAGTAGAGTCATGCGAGGCGATTTTGGCCAGGAGGGCGAAACGTTTGCTGGTGCGATTCCATTGGTCATTGAAGTGACTCAGGTGGTTGTCGAAAGGTATGCACAAAGACTGGTAAAGCGTGGTGGTGGCGTTGTGCTGGGTGTGTCCAAAGCCCACGCCGAGCGTGAACTCGGTGCCTCGGGAGAGATCGATCTCACCAGTGAGGGCGATGTTTCCATCCAAGGCCGAGTCGTATGTCCAGTCCATTTTGAGGTTATGAGCGAGATCGGTCCAGCCATCGTTTACCCCGACGTAGCCGCACGAAAGGCGGGAAAATGGCAGAGTTGCGGCGAGGGCCAAATAAACGCTGTCGCGGTAGGCCATCAGGAAGCGACGCCCCCTGCGCTCCACTATTTCGCCGTTGTTGTGCATTCCGCCAATCTGCAAGTGAGGTGCGCACAGGACATAGAGGTGGAGCTTGCCCTGCCATGCCGGAGCCACATTGAAGCGTGTATGCACCAAGAGGCAGTTGAGGTGCGGGTCACCGATGATTTGCTTTTCGATGCTGTAACGCCCTTCGCGATCGGAGTTGGTGATCTTGAAGCCCAGGCACGCCGCTTCCACGCAGTCTAAGTGCGTCTGCATGTGGCGGCGCTCATCGTGGAAAAAAGTCTCGCCGTCACTAACCAGGTACTGGATATCGCGGACTTGGGGGGTATCGATGGTGGGGTAGTAGAGCTCGGTGATGACACCGTTCGCCAAGGTGTACCAGACACGGCTGGAAACCGCATAGGCAGTACCAACTGCATCCTTGGAGCCGCGCGTCCATCGGGGAGAGATCCCCGGACCACCCGGCGCTGGATTGTTGCCTGCCATGACAGTCTCTCCGTGGTTTATCCGACACTACTTGAGGCACACCGTTAAGATTCACCGGCGGCAGGAACCAGGGCATTAGTGTAACCCGACACCTTTGCAAGACTTCCGCTGACGCGCGCGAGCATTCAATGAAATTTCACAATCCGGCCGAAGCTGAAACGAAAACGCCCGCCTTACATATGTTGCGGGCCAGAGGAACTGCGCGATACGAGTTATTTCTGCGGCGCCGCCGGCTTCATGGCCTTCGACTTGCCGCCTGGTGTTCCAGTCAACTCATCAGCCAGGGCGTCGGCGTGATAGATCTTGCGCAGCGACTCCATAATGGCGCGCGAGTCGGTCGAGACGGAGCGGCCAACCACATCGTCGTATATGAAGTTCCAGGGAAGCGATTCGATGTTGCCATCAAAAATAATGCCGACGACTTCGGCATTCTTGTTGATGACCGGACTGCCCGAGTTGCCTCCGATGATGTCGGGCGTAGAGGCGCTGTCAAAGGGCGTCTTCAGATCGATCGAAGACTTGGCCTTGATCCAGCTCTCCGGCAGCTCGTAGGGAGGCTTACTGCCGTGCTGAGCCGCGTGCTCGTAGGCTCCACCCATGGTGGTAAACCAGGGGACGTGTTGGCCGTTCAGTTCGTAACCCTTTACCGCGCCATAGCTGAGGCGAAGGGTAAAGGTGGCATCGGGCGGAACGCTGAAGCCGCCTTTCGCAAACAGGGCTTTGCCGATATTGCCGCCGTTGCGGCGCAGGACTGACTGCACATCGTCCTCATCTCGCTGGTGGAGAGCGCTGGCGGTTGGCTCGATCTGGCGCATCAGCACGATCAAGGGATCGTTGCTGGCGTCGACTGCGGCTTTGCCGCCTTCATAGAGCTGCTTGCGGACGGCGACGTCGTCCAGCTTGGTGCCGGCGATCAATTCGGCGGCGCGGTCGTCCGGCGACTTCCCAGCGAGAGCCATCTTGACCACGTCATCGTTCGCGCCCAGTTGCTCCTGCATCTCGGCGAGGCTATCGACGAGCTGAACCCGGTCCAGAGACTTGTAAACCGGAGCAGTAGAGAACAGCCGCTGCTCGAGCGTAGGCAATGCCGAGTCCTGAAAGCCACGAATGCGCTGGTTGCTGGGTCTCTGCTTCTCGGTGGTAGCGCGCACGATGGTACGAGCGAAGCGCGGCAGGTCGCCACGAAAGCCGGCCATGTTATCGACGTAAATGAAGGGCAGGAACATTTCGTTCTGCACGGCGACGGCCTTGTCGATTTCAGCCCAGGGATCGCCGAACTCCTGCTTCAACTTTGCGTCAGCATTGACGAAATCGCGCAGGGCCTTCTCGTCAGCTGCCTTCTTGGCCATTAAGCTTTTGTCGAGCAGGCCCCCTTGGTAGCCCGAGATAGCCTTATAGCTATTCTGCAGACCGAAGAAGTCGCTTTCCGCTTGCTTGGCGTTTTCTTCCGATGCAGCACTGTATTTCTGCAACAGGTCAATGCGGCGGGCCAGCGACTTGATCTGCCAGGGATACTGCACATCACGCAGGAAGGCCAATTGGTCCATGGTCAACAGTCGTCCCGTACGGCCGGGATGACCGGACACAAATACCAAGTCGCCCTCTTTGATGCCCGTCTTCGACCATTTCAGATACTCCGGCGTCTTCGCCGGCTGGTCGTTCTCATAAGCACGGAAGAACGAAATGTCGAGGTCGTACCGTGGATACTCGAAATTGTCAGGATCGCCGCCGAAGAACGCGATGCTGAATTCCGGCGCCATCACGAGGCGAATGTCGCTGTACTTTTTGTACTTGTAAAGGTGATAGAGCGCTCCCGAGTACAAGGTGACCACGTCGCAACGGAGTCCGTTGACCGAGCACTCGGTTTCCAGGTTTGACATGACTTCGCGCTCCGCCTTGCCGGCATCGGCCGATGACATACCGGGTTTCGAAGCGGCGTTCACCTTCGCCGTGACGTCCTCAATGCCTTGCAGAACGACAAATTCAACACCAGGACACTTGGGCTCTTCCGCTCGCGTCGGAGCGTAGAAACCGTCTTTCATGTAGTCCTTGCCGCCGACCGAGAGGTCGTGGATACACTCCTGCGCGATGTGATGATTGGTAAAAATCAGGCCATCGGGAGAAACGAAGGAGGAAGATCCATTCGGAGCCCGAGCTGAAGAAAGCCGGACGTGATCAAGCCACCCCTGCGAGACCTCAAATCCGTACTTGGCCTTCACTTTGTCTTTGGGGAAAGCGTTAAACAGCCACATTCCCTCGTCGGCGAAGGCTAGATTCGCCAGCGCAAGGATAAGAAGTAGGAACAGCGCAAAAATGCGTTTGGTCATGTTAGCTCCGGACGTGGCTAGGCCACGAGACAACTGGGTCCGGCTCCTGCATGAGCTCGGACGCGACAGGCAAACCACTAAATATAGTCTCCTCTGAGGTGGGCGGCAATGAAGTGTGACGGATAAACTAGACTGTTGCGCGCGTGGGGAGTACAAAAGTTGGTTGCGCAATTTTGCGACTCTGCGGAGCCCGAGGGCGCGCGACCTGCCCCTAAAATCTACATACTGCGGTTCGACGGAACTGAGCGAGGGATTTATGTCCAGTATCGTTAATACACCGAAGGGCCTGGAAGGGGTCACGGCGGTCAATTCCAGCGTCTGCTACATCGATGGCGACCAGGGCGTGCTTGCGTACCGTGGCATCGATATTCATGAGCTTGCAGACGACTCCACTTTTGAAGAGTGCTGCTACCTGCTGTGGTTCGGTCACCTGCCCAACCGCGCCCAGTTGCAGGAATTGAAGCTGAACCTCGCGCGCGAACGCAAGCTCGACGCCTCGATCATCAGCCTACTGAACCAGGCACCCAAGCACGCCCTTCCGATGGACGTGCTGCGCACCATCGTCTCGGCCCTGTCGTTCTACGATCCGGAGGAGAAAGTAAACGACGCCGAAGCCAATCTGCGCAAGTCGATCCGGCTCACTTCGCAGATCGCCTACGTGGTTGCTGCCTACGATCGCATTCGCAGGGGCAGGCCGATTATCGAACCTGACCGCACGCTGTCGCATGCAGCAAACTTCTTGTACCAGTTGAATGGCGTGGTTCCGAGCCCCACGGCTGAGAGGGCGCTGGATATCGCCCTGATTCTGCATGCTGACCACGAACTGAATGCTTCGACGTTTGCGGCGCGCGTGGTCGCCGCCACACTGAGCGACATGCACTCAGCGATTACGGCTGCTATTGGCGCTCTCAAGGGTCCGTTGCACGGTGGAGCGAATGAAGCCGTGTTCCGCATTCTCGAAGCCATCGACTCTTCGGGAGCTGATCCGGTCGATTACGTGAAAGGCATGCTGGCGCAAAAGAAGAAGATCCCCGGATTCGGGCACCGCGTTTATCACACGGAAGACCCCCGGGCCACGCACTTGCGGACGATGTCGCGTGATCTCGGCAACTCCAGTGGGATCGCCAAGTGGTTCGAAATCTCGCGCAAGATCGAGGAGTTCGTGGTTGCCGAGCGCAAGCTCAACGCCAATGTGGATTTCTATTCGGCTTCGACGTATCACACGCTGGGTATAGATATTGACCTGTTTACCCCGGTCTTCGCGGTATCGCGTATCTCCGGCTGGACGGCCCACGTGATGGAGCAGCTGAGCGACAATCGGCTCATCCGTCCACGTGCGGAATACCAGGGACCGATCTACCCCAACAAGTACGTTCCCATGGAACGGCGATAGTTTTATCGAATTGACTGCAGGCCCGCGCCGACAGGCGCGGTTTTTTGTTGCCGCCGCAAACCTGACGCAGGTGGAATTATTCTTCCCGAATCGATGCGTTTATCTTCGGAATCTAACTAACACGATAAAATGGGTTTAGCCATGCGCAGGGTGTATCTCGACAACAATGCGACCAGCCCGCTTCTACCTGAAGTCTTCGAGGCCATGAAGCCCTACTTCCTGGAGAAGTTTGGCAATGCCTCGTCCATTCATCAGCAGGGGCAGCAGTCGCGCGCGGCTGTGGAGCAGGCGCGCGAGCAGGTGGCTGAATTGGTGAACTGCCGCCCGGCGGAGATCGTGTTTACCTCCGGCGGAACGGAAGGTGACAACCTCGCGTTGTTCGGACTGGTGAAGCCAGGCGACCACGTGATCACTTCGGCCGTCGAGCACCACGCTGTTTTGAATGCCTGCAAGCGTTTGGAGGAAATCGGTTGCGAGGTCACGTATCTTCCTGTGGACGGATGCGCGCTGGTTGATCCGGACGATGTGCGGCGGGCGATTCGTCCCAGCACAAAGCTGATTAGCGTCATCTTTGCGAACAACGAGACAGGTGTGCTGCAGGCTGTGAACGAGATCGGAAAGCTTGCCGCGGAAACGGACGTGTTCTTCCATACCGATGCGGTGCAGGCCGCCGGTAAGGTTCCGATCGACGTGAAAGAGATTCGCTGCGACCTGTTGACTTTGACGGCGCACAAGATGCATGGCCCGCAGGGAGCAGGCGCGCTGTATGTCCGCAAGGGAACGCTGCTGCAGCCAATGTTTTACGGCGGACGCCACGAGCGCTCGCGTCGGGCCGGAACCGAGAACCTTGCCGGCATCGTCGGGCTGGGCAACGCGGCGGCGATCGCTCGCGAAGGGTTTGGCGACGGAAGCGTTGAGCGCATGGCTGGACTGCGTGACCGGTTGGAGCGAACCATGCTGGAAACCGTCGACCAGGTTGGTGTGAACAGCGCGGGTGCGCCTCGTGTTCCCAACACTACGAACATCGTGTTCGACTGCCTTGAGGGCGAGGCGATGGTGATCGCGCTCGATCTCAAGGGATTGTCAGTTTCGACCGGAGCGGCGTGTTCGTCGGGAGCCATTGAGCCGTCGCACGTTTTGACCGCGATGGGGTTGTCGCCGGACCGCGCGCGAGCGAGCTTGCGTTTCAGTCTTGGTAAGCAGAACACTACTGAGGACATCGACTTCGCGTTGCAGTTGATTCCAGAGGTAGTAACGCGGCTGCGAGACCTGAGCCCGGTGTATAGGAAAGCCGCCAAATCGCGAGCGTAGTGTCGGGTTTCCGTTTGACGCAGAGACTTCAAAAGAGATTGGATAGTTTGATTTGAACCACGAGAACCAGACCATTGCCGTAGCGATGTCGGGAGGCGTCGATTCGTCGACCGTCGCGGCCATGCTGTGCGAACGGGGCTACAACATCATTGGCCTCACTATGCAGCTCTGGAACCAGCGCAGATTGGCCGGTCATGAGGGCATGCCTGAAGCAGTGCAGGGTCGATGCTGCTCCATCGACGATGTGTACGACGCGCGGTATGTGGCCGAAAGGCTGGGCATTCCGTACTACGTTGTGAATCAGGAGTCGCGTTTCGAGCAGGACGTGGTGCGTCCGTTCGTCGAAGACTATCTTTCCGGACGTACTCCGATTCCGTGCAGCCTGTGCAACAACCATCTGAAGTTCGACCAGTTGCTGATTACCGCGCGCCAGATTGGCGCGGACCTGCTGGCCACCGGACACTACGCCCGCAACGAGTACGACGAGCGCATCGGGCGTTGGGTGCTTAAGCGGCCGGCAGACCTTGCCAAGGACCAGACATATTTTCTCTTCGGCCTGACGCAGGAGCAGTTGAGTCGGACGCTGTTTCCGCTGGGTGAAATGCGCAAGCCCGATGTCCGCCAGGAAGCGAAGCGCACCGGTCTGCGGCTGTTCGAGAAGGCGGATTCGCAGGAGATTTGCTTTATCCCGGGCGGCGATTACAAGAAGTTTCTCGATGCCTATCTGGAGGAGCAGGGGGAGGAGATTCCCGACACCTCCGGCGAGCTGGTGACTACGACGGGTGAGGTCGTGGGCACCCACAGCGGCATCCACAACTTTACCGTCGGCCAGCGCAAGGGCCTGGGAGTTGCGACTGGATCACCGCTTTACGTGCTGGAAATTCGCGCTGACAAGCACGAGGTCGTGGTGGGAGCCGGAGAGGCGTTGCTGTCTCGGACGTTGCGCGCCAAGCGGATGAACTGGATCGCCATCGACGACCTGCGGGAGCCAATGCGCGTACAAGCCAAGATCCGTCATCGCCACGAGGCCGCTGCTGCGACTGTCGAGAGGAATGGCGACGACGAAGTTCTCGTAACGTTCGATGCGCCGCAGCGCGCCATTACACCGGGGCAGGCAGTGGTGTTCTACGACGGCGACGCCGTGATCGGGGGTGGCTGGATTTGCTAGTTTAGTGCCAGTTCAACGGCGGCTGCTACGGTAAAAGAAAAAGGCAGCGTCAATGCGCTGCCTTTCGTTTTCAACAAAGCTTCGGAAGTTCTAGATAAACATCTCGTCCGACGGCCCACCATCACGCTTCCGCTTCTGTCCGAAATACGTTCCCAGTCCAGCAGTAATCCCCTGTACCAGGCCACTGGCATGTTTCACCGGGGAGGTCACGGTGTGGGCGACTTTTTCCGTCGTGTCTTCCACTGTATCCATCGCGCGAGTGACCATCTCGTCCGCGCGGATGACCTGCAGGCGCGCACGATCGAGTATGTCGTTGACCGTGCTTTCGACGCGTCCAATGCCGGAATGTGCGGTGGTGGAAATCTTGGCGGCGTTGTCGAGGACCAGTTCCACCTTGGGCGCCGATGTCTCCAGAATCCTTTTGATATCGGCCTGCAGGGCTTTCCCGTCTTGCAAAAGAGGGAAGGCCTGCGCCTTGATTTCATCCACGGTCGATTTCAGGTGCGTACTGAGGGCGCGCACGGTAAAGAACATACCCGCCAGGATGAGCATCTGTAGCACAACTGCAGCCGAAGTGATCGCGATGAAAATTGTCAGCTTTTCGTCCATGTCGTTCCCGGTCTGCGGAGCCGTGGCCCCGAAGCCATCTCGCTAGAGTTTCGTGGCTGCCGTATCGCCTTCGTCGGTTGTGGACTCGCGATAAGCCTGGCGTCCCGCCTCGTACGCTGACCGGATCTGGTCTTTCTGTGAGTTCAGGTAATCGCGGCCCTTGTCGGCCCACGTCCCAGCCTGTTCTTTAGCCTGTTGCGCGCGCTCTTTCACCGCGTCGCGTCCCTGTTCGGCGGCTTCGCGAATTTGTTGGCGAGTTTCCTCACCAGTCCTAGGCGCGTAGAGAATTCCCAACGCCGCTCCGATACCCAATCCGGCCAAAAACCATAAGATTCCGCCACCGTCGTTATCAGCCATAAATGTCTCCTTACTAGAAACCTCACGAGTCCGGATGTTAGCACCCGCATTGTGGAATTACAAACCCTTCACACCGTACTTTCGGTTGCAAAACCCCTTAGAATCGCGATTTGTCCGGCGTGATAGAGATGGTGTTGAATGACTCCATGCACCTCGACATAGATCGACTTGTCGCGGCCTAGAGCTGCCTGATCGAGTCGAGCGGGATCGAGTTGTGAAATGCACTGACGGAAGTCAAGATTGGAACGACGAAAGTCAGCCAGCGTAGATTGCCAGTGCTCTTCTGTCGGCTCCGGCATGGCAGGGAAGTTCAGCCCTTCCGTAGGCATTTCCGGAAGGTTGTTGATCCGGCGATAGACCTGAGTCTCCCAAAACGTCATGTGGGCCACAAGTTCCCATATGGTGTGCCGTTGGGGATGCACGCGACTGGCCGCCTGCTCGGCCGAGATGCCTTCGAGGATCGTCCAGACCGGATCTCCATGCCATGCGTCTCCACTCACAGCGCGCCCGTACTGATCGAGGATGCGATCAACTTCTGTCATCGAATTGCCTCCCTAACCGGTAAACATGATAATACAGGTTATGGCTTCTGGGTGGGTCGGAGCAGGACTTCGCTGACGAAAGACTGAGGTCGCTGGGTCACCAGCATGCTCACCACATGCGCGACATCTTCGGGCTTCAGCATCCGGTCAGCCGCTTTACCGAGGTGGGGACTAAACTCGGTGTCCACCGAACCGGGGCATACGACGCTGACGCGAATGTTGTACGCGCGCAGTTCTTCCGCGACAGAGTACGTGAGTCCGTTCAACGCCCACTTCGAAGCGGAATAGGCCGCGCCCCGCGGCAGGGGGTTCTTGCCAGCGAGGGAAGATATGTTCACGATGTGCCCGCGGCCGGCAGCGATCATCAACGGAACGATAGCGCGCATGACGTAGAAAGCGCCGCGGACATTCGTATCGAAGATGGCGTCCCAGTCTGCGGGATTGAGTTCGTGGAGCAGGGAAGCGGGGCCGCCGATCCCAGCATTGTTGACCAGGACATCGACGCGGCCATACGTCTCGCGCAGTTGTGCTCCAAGCTCAGTTACGGAGGAGAGATTGCTGACGTCGCATACAATGCCTTCACTCTTCAATCCCCGCGAACGCAGTTCACCTGCGGATCGATCGAGGCGTGCTTTGTCCCTGCCGGTGATAACCACGCCAAATCCCAAGTCTGCCAACGCGGATGCGATGGCGAGGCCGATTCCCCGGCTGCCGCCGGTGACGACCGCGACTGAGTTAGAGCCTGCCAAAACCTGAGCTGACTGCATGAGTAGTTCCTCCTAAAGTTGTATTTCCCTGATCGGTTGCCGCCAGCTTATAATCGCCTGAGTCGGGAGTCCGTCCTGCCACATCGCTGAGGGCGCTAGAGTTGCGTGGAATCGTGAGTAACTTGCCTTCGGCGAGATACCTACTTATAATCCCCCTCTCCGCAATCTTGTATGAATACCTCAGCGTGTAGCGTGGAATGCGGACGAGAGAATGCCTTGATCACCCAGGTCTGGTGTCTAATTAGGCTGGATCTGACCGCGTGAAGTTGTGTTTGAGACCCGGCAAGCGTCATCATCAGGTTCAAGACTCTAAGGAGCCAATCGAATGAAGAAGTTGCTAGTAATCATGTTGCTGGTCTTTGCAATCGCCGGAACCGTAGTCCCGCAAGCGGCAGGTCAGGCTCCGGCTGCACCAGCCGCGCCGACTACCCAGAAGCCGCAGATTAAAGATCCGGCCGAATACAACGCGTATGTCAACGCGGTGCAGCAGCAGGATCCCGCCGCCCAGGCCCAGGCCATCGAAGCTTTTCTGCAGACCTATCCGAACAGCGTGATGAAGGAAGATGCGCTGGTGTCGCTCATGGGCGCCTACCAGAAGGCCGGAAATGCGCAGAAGACAGTCGATACCGCCAATCGAGTGCTCCAGGCCAATCCCAACAACATTCGCGCTCTGGCGTTGCTCGCCTACTACTACCGCAGCCTATGTGCCCAGGGCGGAGCTGATGCGCCAAAGAATTGCGACCTGGCGACTCAAAACGGACAGAAGGGATCGGATGCGCTTCCAAATACGCCAAAGCCGGAAGGAATGAGCGACGCCGACTTCACCAAGTTCCACAATGAGTTGGGCGCTATTTTTGAAGGCGCGGTGGGTTTCGCAGCCTTGCAGAAAAAAGACTTGGCGACGGCACAGAAGGATCTGCGGGCGGCTGTGGGAGACGAGTCGCAGCCGAACATCGCGGATATCTACCCGCTGGCGACCTCCGACCTGGAGGCTAAGCCGATGAACCCGGAGGGATTCTGGTTCATCATTAAAGCCGCTGGACTTGCACAAGGTCCTGGACAGCAGCAAATTCTCGACTACGGACGCAAGAAGTACAGCCGGTATCACGGAGGCGAAGATGGGTGGGCTGACCTGGTCAAGCAAGTGCAAGGATCGACGAGCGTAATGCCGCCGGCTGGGTTTACGGTTGCCGCAGCACCGCCGCCGCCGTCGCCAGCCGAACAGGCTGCCGACCTGGTGAAGAGCAAAGACCCCAAGCAGATGACCTTTGCGGAATGGCAACTCGTCCTGTCCTCGGGCAACGCTCAGGCCTCTGACACGGTCTGGACCGCGATTAAAGACAAAGCCGTGAAGCTTGTAGCGAACGTGATCAGCGCTTCGCCCACCAAGTTGACCCTGGCTGGAAGTGCGGACGATATCGACGACAAGAAGGCGGATATCACGCTGACCATGGCAAAGCCGATTCCGGCCAAGCTGGTACCTGCTGTAGGCACGCTGACACAGTTCCAGGCCACCGTTTCCAGCTATACGCCGAGTCCTTTCATGCTGACCATGACGGATGGTGTGCTGCTGGACAAGGCGGGCAACCCGATTGGGACCGCAGCAGCTCCGGCACACAAAGCACCGGTAAAGAAGAAGTCGCAGTAGTCAGGACCTCAATAACGAAAAAGAACGGGAGCCTCGCGGCTCCCGTTTTTCATGCTCGAAAATATCCGGGGTTGAGTGGAGGCCTGGCGCGGCGCCCACGAACTCTAGCGGGCGGACCGCTTGTCGAAGGTCGACGGACGCACGCTCCTAGGTGGGCGGCGCGCGCCGTGACGCAAAACCTTTATGTCGAGGTCAAGTTCGGCGATGGTGCGGCTGAGAGTGTTGCGGTGCATACCCAACTGGCGTGCAGTCTTGCACTGGTTGCCCTTATTTTCCTGCAGTACCGTGAGGATGAAGCGCTTCTTGAATTCGCGAACCGCCTCCGAATAGAGGATTCCGCTTTTGTGCATCTGCAGTATCAGGGCTTCCAGTTGGTCTTTCACAGTCCCTCTCTCTTTAGCTTTCCACGATCGAGCAAGTAGCCCGATGTATTAATTCTTGTCGCCGCCGTGCTCAATATGTTCCGGCACGGTCCGCAGCAGATTCCATCCGTCGCGGAAGCGTTGCCGCAACTCTGCGGGCGCCGCCCAAATCAGCGCGCGGCCGGTGACCAGCATGAACGGAGCGATTCGCGAATCTTGTATCCAGGGGCTTGTAGGATTAAACACCGCCAACGCCATTACGATGACGGTGCACACCCCAACACCCTTAAGGAATCCGAACAAGCCCCCCAGAAGACGATCGATCCAGCGCAGACCGATCCCTTCCACTGCCCACCTGGCAATCTTGCCAGCCACGTCACCCAACACCAGAACGACGAAGAAAATTGTCAAAAACCCAGCAATGTCCGCCGCCCACGCTGAATTCACGTAGTGCGAATAGAACACGGCCACCCGCGGATACTCCCATGCCGCCAGCAGGTATCCCAGGATTACGCCCGCGAACGAAAACAGTTCGTAAAAGAACCCCTGTCCAATCGCACCGAGGATGTTCAGCAAAATGGCTAGCAGAATCAACCAGTCGAGGACCGAAAATCCTAACATTCGGCGTTCTCTCCTCAGGCTGGAAGCGGATGCCCAGTCAACTGCGTGTACGCTTCTACATACTTCTCGCTGGTCTTTTCAGCAACGTCCTGCGGCAGCCCCGGTGCGGGCGGCTGCTTGTTCCACTTGATCGACTCGAGATAATCACGAACGTACTGCTTGTCGAATGACTCCTGGGCCCCGCCCGGATGGTACTTGTCCATGGGCCAGAAGCGCGAGGAATCGGGAGTCAGTACCTCGTCGGCCAGCACCAGCCCCTTTGGAGTGTGGCCAAATTCAAACTTGGTATCGGCAATGATGATGCCGCGGGTCTCCGCATAATCGGCGGCAGTCTGGTAGATCCTGATGCTGAGATCGCGGAGCTTTTCGCTCAACTCTTGTCCAGCCAGGCCAACCATCCGGTCGAACGAAATATTTTCGTCATGTCCGCTGGTCGCTTTAATCGCGGGCGTGAAGATCGGCTCGGGCAGCTTGTCTGATTCGCGCAATCCCGCGGGCAGCTTGATACCGCACACTGAGCCGCTGTTTTTATATTCCTTCCACCCCGAGCCCGAGATGTATCCCCGCACTACGCACTCGATGGTCACCATGTCGGCACACACCACCAGCATGGATCGCCCACGTAATTTGTCAGCGTACTTCTGCAGTTCGGCCGGATACTGCGCGATGTCGGCGGTGGCCAGGTGATTGGGGACGATGTCCTTAAGGAAATCGAACCAGAACAAGGAAAGCTGCGTCAGGACGCGGCCCTTCTCAGGGATCCCGGTGGCCAGCACATAATCAAAGGCCGAGATGCGGTCGGTGGCGACGAACAACAGGTGATTGGAATCGACCTTGTAGATATCGCGGACTTTGCCGCTGGCGTGAAGCTCAAGGTCGGGAATGTCGGTATGGAGAAGTACTTTAGATTTTGTCGTCTGTGTCACTGTCTTGCTCTGATCGGTTATTTGAGTTGGCGTAATTGTATTTGCCCGGCGATGTTTGTCAACGGAGTCCAAAAAAACAGAAAAATGCTTGCCAGCGATTTCAATGAAAAGTTCTTGACAGAATGCCGTGTCGCGCGAAACGCGCATGGACAGTGGCTTTCGTCGAAATCACACATTGCTGGAAGACGCTCGCGTGGCGCTGAACATTGCGAGCGTCAGAGAAATTGTCAGGAACAAACCTGCGGCTGCCTGTCAAGTATTTTTCTGCAGGCTGCCGCGGAAGTCAGATCAGTCGGCAGCCGACCGGCGCACGGTGCGTGCATCTTCGAGGAACCGAACGTCAGGGTCCCCGACCACCCCGGCCTTCTGCATCGCTTGCTTGAGGTCTTCGGAGCCGGCGAAACGGCGTGCACGTTCAAGGCTGTCCCAATCGAGGAAGATTGTGACCTCGCGAGGGTCGTCCACTGACTGCAGGACACGGTAGTCGGTTTCACCCGCTGCCTTCCGCGTATTCAGATGGGCGTCAAAGGCTTCCTTCCAGCGAGAATAGTCCGCGACTTTATGCCGAATGATCATGTGAACCATGTAAGGGTCCTCCACATAGGGTGCGAGTCAAGCATACGAAATATGAGTGAGATTGTGAACCGTCAAGTGAACGTCGTCTGTGTGACGTAGGGCACAAAACTACAGTTGCGATCGGCACCGCCGCGATCCGGCCCCTGTTTGGCACTTCTTCGACCGTGAGTGCTCCCTGATTACGCTATACTTCGGATCAATCCTGTTCGGAGGGGTCGTAGTTTGCCACGCCTGATTACTCGCTCTTCAGACATTCATGCCGCCGGCTGCTTTGCGCTGGAAAACATACCCGAGGGCACCGTCGTGCTGGAATACACGGGAGAACGCATAACCAAGGAAGAAGGCGATGTGCGCTACGATGGCCGTCCCTTCACGTATCTGTTTGGGATTGGAGACGGCGCTATTGTCATTGATGGCCACGGAATGGCGATGTTCGTAAACCACTCGTGCGACCCTAATTGTGAAACAGACGAAGTGGATGGACGAATTTTTATCAAGACGCTGCGAGATCTCAAGGCCGGCGAGGAGATCACCTACGATTACTGGCTTTACGACGGAGAGGATGAAGCGCCCTGCCACTGTCGCAGCAAATCTTGCCGGGGTAGCATGTACTCGCCTACCGAATTAAAGCGAATGCAACGGGTCGCGGCCAAAGAAGCCAAAGAGAAGAAGCGCGCAGAGATTGCCGCCCGAAAGAAACGCACCGCCTGAGACAACCGTAGTGTGGTGGGTTGTACAGTGTGCGCTACAAGTAATTCCTTCGTGTTGAGCGTCTTATCGCCAGCCGGTGGAATTGGACCGACCGCGTTCGTGCCTGACTTTTGAGAAACTCATGAACCTTTTGTTTCCCAAAAAGCATCTGTCTTGCATCATCTGTTAGCTGGGGAGTTACTGTGAAAAGTGTTATAAGTTTGGCGTGCGCCGCCCTCGTTCTATTCGCGATGCTGGCAACGTCGGGATGCAGCAGTACGGAAGCAAAGCAACCTGCGCAACAAGCGTTACCGGTGAAGACTCAGACCATTAGCCTCGAACCCGTGCCGCGGGCGGATGAGTATGTTGCCACAGTTAAGTCGCGGCGCTCGGCGAGCATCCAGCCGCAGGTCGATGGCACCCTGACTCGTATTCTGGTGAAGTCGGGCGATCACGTCGCCCCCGGACAGGTGCTGATGACCATCGATCCGCTGAAACAGCAGGCGACTGTCGATCAACAGCGGAGCACTGAGGCGCAGAAAAAAGCAATATATGACTACAACAAGATCGAGTTAGAGCGGCAGACTCTGCTGTTCCAGGCCGGAGTGACCAGCAAACAGAGCTACGATCAGGCGGTCCAGGCGTTTGCCAATTCGAAGGCAGACTGGGAAGCATCCACGGCTGCGAAGGTTACCCAGCAGCGCCAGCTTGCGTACTACAACCTCACGGCGCCATTCGCCGGCGTTGTGGGCGATATTCCGGTGCACCTGGGAGACTACGTCTCTTCGCTGACTCTATTGACGACGGTGGATGAAAACAAAGAGCTGGAAGCGTACGTCTACATCCCGACGGAACGTGCCAGCGATATCCGCATGGACCTGCCAGTACAGATCGTCAGCAGCACCGGGGAGCTGATCGAGAGTACAAAGATCTACTTTATTTCGCCGCAGGTCGATAACGCTCTACAGGGAGTGCTGGTAAAGGCGCCGATACACGCTTCGCTCGACCGGTTCCGCAATTCGCAACTGGTGAAGGCCCGGGTGATCTGGAGCACTGCGCCTACGGCGACCGTACCGGTGTTGGCCGTTACCCGAATCGGCGGGCAGCCATTTGTTTACGTCGCTGCCCAGCAGGGGAACGGGCACGTCGCCAAACAGCGCGCGGTCACTCTCGGGGATACGGTCGGCAACAGCTATGCCGTAACCAGCGGATTGATGCCCGGCGACCAGGTCATCGTCTCAGGCACGCAGTTCCTGGTGGATGGCTCGCCGATTCAACCAACCAGCTAGCTAGGCAACACCACCTGAGAAGCAAGAGCTCTTGCCCATCGCGGGCGACGCAGGAGAGGAAATACTCGCTTGGTTGACTTTTTCATTCAGAGACCTATCTTTGCAACGGTTTGCGCGCTTCTCATAATTCTTGCGGGAGCTGTCTGTATTCCGACGCTGCCGATTTCGCTCTATCCAAACCTGGCTCCGCCGCAAGTCAACGTCAGCAGCAACTACGTGGGCGCAAATGCGCAGGTGGTGGAGTCGGCCGTCACTATTCCCCTGGAGCAGCAGATCAACGGCGTCGAGGGCATGCACTACGTCACGTCGACCAGCTCCAACGACGGCACAAGCAGCATTGACGTGACCTTTCGTACGGGCTACGACTTGAATATCGCCGCGGTTGATGTTCAGAACCGCGTGGCAACGGCGCAGGGCCGACTACCACAGGAAATCAAGAACACGGGCGTCACTATCACGAAGGCGAACCCGAATTTCGTATTCGGTGCGGGATTTTACTCCCCTGATAGCAGCCTTTCAGACCAGTACATCTCGAACTATCTCGATGTGTACGTCAAAGATGCGTTGAAGCGCGTACCCGGTGTTGGCGACGTCATTATCTTTGGCGAACGTAAGTACGCTATGCGGGTATGGCTCGACCCGACCAAACTCGCCGCGCGACAACTAACCGCTGCTGACGTGGTTTCCGCTTTGCAGGAACAAAACGTCGAGATTCCCGCCGGCCAGTTGGGACGTCCGCCCGCAAATCCGAAGCAGGATTTTCAGGTGACTCTGAAGGTAATCGGGCGCCTGTCGGATCCAAGAGAGTTCGAAAGCATCATCCTGAAGAACACCCGTAACGGAATCGTTCAGGTTAAAGACGTTGGCCGAGCCGAAGTCGGGTCCGAGAGTTACGATTCGAACCTGATGTACAGCGGACACGAGGCCGTTGGTATCGGTGTTCAACAGCTCTCGAACGCCAACGCATTGGACGTGGATAAGAAGGCGAAAGCGGCACTCGCTGAATTGGCAAAGTCCTTTCCCCCGGGCATTAAGTATGTCGTGGCATTTGACACGACGACGGTGGTCGGCGATTCCGTCAGGGAAGTGGTGACGACGCTCGAGGAAGCGATCCTCATTGTCATCGTCGTAATCTTCTTTTTCCTGCTCGACTGGCGCGCGACGATCATACCGGCAGTTACGATTCCGGTTTCGTTGATCGGGACCTTCGCCTTCGTCAAAATATTCGATTTCTCCATCAACTCGCTGACGCTGTTCGGTATCACGCTGGCCACGGGGCTGGTGGTGGATGACGCGATCGTGGTCATCGAGAATGCGCAGCGCCATATCGATCAGGACAAGACCGATCCGCGAACAGCGACTTCAGCGGCCATGAGAGAAGTGTCAAGCGCGGTGGTGGCGACGTCGCTGGTGCTAATCTCGGTTTTCGTGCCGGTCTCGTTCTTTCCCGGTACCACGGGAATTCTGTATAAGCAGTTCTCGCTGACCATCGCGTTTTCGATCGCGATCTCGCTGTTCAATGCGCTCACGCTTTCGCCGGCACTGGCGGCCATCTTGTTGCGCGGTGAGGAATACAAGTATTCGGTTTTCGATTGGACGAGGATTGGCTGGCTCTCACGCGCTTATCGCAAGCTCGCTCACGGAATCGATGGCGCCATTCGAGGACTGGCTGCGTGGTATGGCAAGGCCATCACCCAGACGCTGAAGATCCGCTATGTGATGGTCGTGCTCTTTGTCGCCGGACTGGCGGCTACTGCCTATATGTACGTTCATGTTCCAACTGGTTTCGTGCCGCAGGAAGACCAGAACTACTTCATCGTTGTGGTGCAGGCGCCGCCGGGAGCTTCCCTCTCGTATACGACCAATATCTCCACCGAGGCAGAGAAAATCCTGCTTGCGGACCCCGACATATTCGGCACCTTTGCTATTCCGGGCTTCTCGCTTACGGGCGGCAGTTCATCGAATTACGGGCTGATCTTCGCTCCGCTGAAATCAATCGACCTGCGCAAAGCGCCCGGACACGCCGCGAGCGATATCGTGGCGCGCGACGCTCCGAAGCTGTTTGCGATTCCGGGAGCAATTGTGGCCGCCTTCGAACCGCCTGCCATTCAGGGCATCGGAAGCTTTGGCGGATTCCAGTTCGAACTGCAGGACTTGGGCCGCAATACGCTGCAGGACATCGACGAGGTTGCTCACAAAATCGTTGGCGGCAGCCGTCAGCGCAAAGACCTCACAGGGCTCTTTACCAGTTTCACCGCCAACGACCCGCAGCAATTGGTGCAGATCGATCGGGAAAAGGCGAAGGCCATCGGTGTGCCGCTCAACCAGGTGACTCAGGCGCTCGGCGTCTACATGGGATCGCAGTACGTTAACGATTTCGATTTCAACAACCGTTCCTATCGCGTGTACGTTCAGGCGGACCAGCCGTTCCGCATGACTGCACAGGATTTGCGGCAGTACTATGTGCGTTCCGATGCTAACGGCCTGGTGCCGCTGGGGAACATCGTAACTCTCAAAGATGCCTCAGGACCCCAGGTGATCAGTCATTACAATTTGTTTCGCTCGGCGGAAATCGACGGCGCTGCCGCTCCGGGATTTAGTTCGGGACAAGGCCTGAAGGCCATGGAAGATCTAGCCCGGCAGAACATGCTGCAGGGCATGGCGTTCAGCTGGACGGGGCTCGCACTGGAACAAGTTGAGGCGGGCGGCAAGGCAATCCTCATTTTTGGGCTCGGTATTCTGGTGGTTTATCTCACTCTGTCGGCGCAGTACGAAAGTTTTGCGCTCCCTTTCATCATCCTGTTGGCCGTCCCGATGGCGGTGCTTGGCGCCCTGTCGCTTGTCTGGATGAGGGGTCTGGTAGACGACGTTTATGTACAGATCGGGCTGGTGATGCTAATCGGTCTTTCGGCAAAGAACTCAATCTTGATCGTTGAGTTTGCCGAGCAACTGATCGAGCGAGGCCGCTCCATTACCGACGCGGCCATCGAGGCCGCTGAACTGCGCCTACGCCCGATCCTCATGACGTCGTTCGCTTTCCTGTTGGGAGTGTTGCCACTATACTTCGCCACCGGCGCGGGAAAGCTGGGAAGACACTCGGTCGGAACCGCGATCGTTGGCGGCATGTTGTTCTCCACGGTCCTCAATCTATTCTTTATCCCGGTGCTGTACGTCATTCTCAAGACCATGCTGGCTTCAATTAGTGGGAGAAAAGGCGAGCCTGTGAATCCGCCACCAGTGGCCTCCTAGCGGATAGGGGTAGACCCGGCGAGGAGCGGTAAGTGATTGATTTAATGGTGGCCAGGGACGGAGTTGAACCACGACGCCAGCCCTTTTTCAGGGCTGGCGTCTTCCAAGGCCAAGTGTATGACTCTGCAGGCACTTACGCTCATTGTTGCACCACAAATGGTGCACTTGGCTTCAATTCATGCGAAGGCGATTTTGCGCCAACTGAGGGGTTGGAGCTTCGTATCCCTTCGGATTACGGACCATCCCGACGAAACGTCAATCCGACACTTCCACATGCTGGTTTCTGGCCAATTTCCTCTTGGCCGACCTCCATGTAAGTCTTTGTCAAGAGGAAGCAATGGTCTTCCCGGGGCGCTCGCGAGAGCGCCCGATACAGTGATTGCAGGACTCGTAGCGTGCACTCTATGCCTCTCGGCAATGGTTCCTGC
>Ga0070765_100000625_pt1 | contig 21249 bp, 18 predicted proteins | sample HubBroMetageWFT5_FD_71516 | JGI IMG/M metagenome (GOLD analysis project Ga0070765, IMG submission 71516) | Warmed and freeze-thawed soil microbial communities from the Hubbard Brook experimental Forest, New Hampshire - Hubbard Brook CCASE Soil... | ecosystem: Environmental > Terrestrial > Soil... | reverse complement strand
ACGGGCGCATGGGGTTTCAATTGCTAGTTGCTGGTTGCTAACTGCTAATTGCTCGTCACGGCAGGCGCAGGCTTATCAGTCGTGCCGGATCGAGATAGGTACCCTGCCAGCGCACTGCGACGTGGAGATGCGGGCCTGTGGCCCGGCCCGTGCCGCCGCTCAATCCGACCACCTGCCCGCGTTTTACCCGATCGCCTTCCTTTACTTTGAATTCGGAAAGATGCAGGTAAAGGGTCAACAGGCCCTGGCCGTGATCGAGGACGACGAAATTGCCCTCGAAATACAGCGGACGCGCCAGCAGCACGGTGCCGTCATTCATGGCGGCGACGGGAGTTCCGGTGGGAACGCGGAAATCCAGGCCCAGGTGGGGGCTCTGGGTCTTGCCGTTGAAGACACGCTGGGAACCGAAGACGTCAGAAATCCCGGCGTCGGCGGGTGAGGCAAATTGCCCCGACCACTCGCGCTCCGGGGTGACCCGGCTCAGGTAGTCCTTCTTGATTTGCACGCCTTCTTCAATTTGTTTCTGCTGGTCGGGGCTGGGCTCAGTGAACTTGCTTTCAACACTCAGCTTGACCTCGATTTTGGGATACTTGGCGCGAGCGACGGCGAATTTGCGGCTGAACGAAATCTTCCGGCTGGGTGCGCTTCCTGCCTTGGTCTCGCCAGCCAGTTCAAGGGTATAAGTTCCGGGAGCGGTTTCCAGGCTGACGCCCGCCAGCGCGTACCATGTTTTACTCGTCGCGTCGAGGGTGAAGGGGAAGTCATGTCCGAGCCAGGTTCCGGTTAGCGAATCCAGCCGTGCCGGGGGCTTGACCTGAAATAACACTGGACCGCCATTCACCAGCCGCGCCGGCTGTGCACGCACGGTCCAGTTCGCGGCAAAGGCCCAAGGGACTGTGCTGAAAAATGTCGAGACCAGCAGAAGAAGCGCGCTGCGGGCGAAGGGAAGAGGAATCAGCCGCCGGTTCACCGTAACAGCCTAGCATTCCTTGGCGTGGGCTCGGACATAATCCGCGCATGGGTACCGGAGTGCTTACGAGTTGGGGCTCTGCCGTTAAAGGCGCGCGAGTTACAATTGCGAGTTGCCGGACTGAGGTACAAGTCGGACTGTTAATTTTGCTCCGACGTTTGCGGCGAGCGCGCCCAACTAAGGAGTCTGCGGAAATCTTTAGAGGCCAAAATGCCGGTCAGATCTAACTTAAATAAGGGCTGTGTAGTTGCAGCCATGTTGATAGTTCTGGCGGTATCGCTGATTTCGAGTGGTGCATTTGCGCAGAGCGACTCTACTCCCCAATGGGAGTTGTTGGTTGGATATCGATATCAATGGCTGCATTCTGGCAGCACCGTCCCGGCGCCTCGGATAGCACCGTCTGTCACCTGTTCCGTGCAGCCGAATGAAGTCACGGTGGGTGAACCGGTCACGGCAACCGTCACCGCCGCCAACTTCAATCCCAAGCACACGCTCACCTATGTCTGGAGTCCCAGCAACGGAGGAGGGAAGGTCATCGGGAAAGACACGACCGCCCAGATCGAGACCACGAACGCCGCGCCGGGCAGCTACACCGTCACCGTCCATGTGACTGACGCTAAAGAGAAGAAGGACAAAGAAGCGAACTGCACAGCTAATTTCACTGTGAAGCCGCTGCCGCCGAAGAATCCGCCCACTATGTCTGTCTCGGCCACCCCGCTGAGCGTTCCGGCTGGAGGAATCGTAAATTTGTCGGCCAACTGCACCAGTCCTGACGGCGTTGCGGTGACTATCTCTACCTGGACGTCAATCGGTGGAACCATTTTCGGCACCGGCGGTTCGGCCACACTTAACACCGCCGGAGCATCGCCGGGAGCAATCGCCGTGAGCGCTGCCTGCACTGACTCGCGCGGGCTGAAGGCCCAGGCTTCGACCGAGGTGATGGTGGAGAGTCCGCCTCCACCTCCGCCTCCGCCAAGTCCGGAGATCGAAGTGGTGGAAGCTCGCCTTGCCCTGGACAGCATTTACTTCCCGACGTCGATGCCACCGATCCGGAATCCTAATGCCGGGCTAGTTGACAGTCAGCGGCAAACTCTGGCGGCGCTGGCTGCGGACTTCAAGAAGTATCTCGAAAGTAAGCCAGAGGCGCACTTGATCCTGGAGGGCCACGCCGACCCGCGGGGCCGCACTAAGTACGACCAGAAGCTCTCGGAGCGCCGTGCCGCCCGCGTTAAGAGCTTCCTGATCGAACAGGGCGTGTCCGAGGCCAACATCGATACCAAGGCGTTTGGCGCTCGGCATGCCCTGAGCGATGCCGAAGTGAGAGATGCGATCGAGAATAATCCTGAGCTCAGCCCAGAAGAGCGTCAAAGGGCTCTCAGAAACTTGCGGACGATTGTACTGGCCAGCGATCGCCGTGTGGATATCACGTTGAGCACGACTGGCCAATCATCGGTCCGCCGATTTCCATTCAATGCCGCGGATGCTTTGACTCTGATCGGCGGCCGGAAAAAGCGGAGGCCGTCCCGACATTGAAGGATGGAGCTGCCTAGTAGTGACTGCGGCGATCCGCGTCTCTGCCTGCGGAGAACCAAACGTTTGGAGAATTTCCTTACAGCCGATCAGGGCAGCCTCCTATATGCCAACAGGAAGGGGTATGCCATTTACGTCAGCTTGCGTCGTTTAGTGATGCTAAAGACCGTCCAATTGTGACGTTTTAGGCAATCGTACTTGGCTAGAAAACAGGGCCAATGCCGAGTTTGCACATTTCGTGAATGAATTCCATAGGCTTTTCCTCCTCGCCTAGAAACACGGGGTTCGTCTCCAGCGCCCGTCGCCCAACCAGCCTCGACAACCGCTGAAGGGGGCTACCAGCTTCCCGCTATCTTGTAGTGGTTACGAAGCGGTTTGTGGGTGATGGGCATTTCATAATTCACCCAAATAGAATCGCCATCCAGTTCCCCCGTGTACTTGCCCGGACCGATGGTGGCACACCCTGTGCGGCGCTCATAACAATCCAGCAAGGCGTGCTCACCGTTAACGATGACATATATGGTGGATGCGTCCGTGTGAGTTCTTCGTCCCGTAAGACTGTTAACGACTGTTCCTACCGCCCCGCCGCTCGTATCGCCACGGGTATCCTGTGATTGAGTAAGGTTTTGCGCGTCCACCACTTCGACCAACACCGATGTCTTTGTGGTAGGACATACATCCTTCTTCACGGAGTTGTCGCCGTCGGTCGCCCAGACTTTCCGCAGCACTTCGGCCACGTCTTTCGGAGCTTCGCGCTTCTCGCATGGCTTCTCGACGTTTTCCTTGGCTGCATGCGCGGGAGGAGCAAACAACGTAGCGTCAATCGCTGGATTAACCTCATATGATGCGATCGTTGAGTCGGCAGCGTGACCATTTTCAACGATGTGACGCTTAAAGGCTATGTACATGCCGTTGGCGAAGCGCCAGTCCGAGTAGTCCACAACAGTTTCGGTACCGCTGGCTTTCTTAGTAGTTCTGGACCGCAGCAACCGACCGGTCGCCGGATCAATGTTCCATTGAAATTCACCACCTTGCACCCTGATCCTAAGGTTTGCAGTCGCGACTTCTCCGATCTGCTCTGTTCCCTCCGAGGTGCAGGAATACTGACTAAGATGCTGCGCAATAAAAGCAGGTTCCGACTTGATGCCCAGTTGAATGTCTTCTAGAACTGGTGCTGGCACCGGCGAGGACGTTCTTTGCGAGAGTTGATAGTTGTATTCTGGCGTGACCAGAACGCTATTCTCCAAGCCGTTCGAGCCGTGTGATGCCATATAGAACTTGTCGGCGTAAACGACGATGCGCTCGAATTCCAGGGAGACAATGCCTGAACCAGCAGGTTGGATGGTCGTGCCCTTCAGGCGGGTAGCATGAACAGAGGCGAGTGTCTCGCTAGTCCCAATGGCATTCAATGCCTTCGCCAGCAATTGCGAACACTCTCGATCGACTACGTCGGGCGAACTGGCGACCGTAGTATTCCGTGCTACGGCCAGCATTGCATTTAGCACATCATCGGACACGCCTCCCTTCTTCAATTCAATGACCGCTTGTGGCGACATGTCGAATTTGGATGTGGCCTGTTGTATGGCCAAGATAATCGTTTTGTCGCCTACGCCCGAGTTTGCCAGGTTAAGCACGTCCACGTTTGTTAGAGTTTTGTGGGCATCTTGGGCTAGGAGTGTCGCAGCCAAAATTATCCACAAGGCGAGAAATCGGTTCTTCTTCATAACGGTAGCCCCAGGTTTCAACCCGGAGCAATGCGGAAATTGTACGCCCGCACAAGAAGGGACACCTCCGCATGTGCCGAGAGGAGATGCTTTTTCCGTCCTCGCCCAGAATGGAGTTCCGAGCAAAGCAGCGTAGCATTCTTCATCATTCAATAGGGTGGGCACGACACAAACAACGACAAAAGCGCAGTCAGTAAAGGCGCTCGCCCCGTCTAAGTTGTTGAGGGAATTGGTGGACCTGGCCGGGATCGAACCGGCGACCTCTTCCATGCCATGGAAGCGCGCTCCCAGCTGCGCCACAGGCCCACGATTGAAGACGAAAAACCGATGCCCGACAAATCGGGATCGAGGGAAGTACTGCAATCATTTTCGCCCACATTACCGGGATAGTCAACGCGGGCTGATTCTTCTATTTCTTTCCACAGGCATCTTCTGCCATAATTGATCGTGCACCCCACCTGCACCATTTTTCAAACACAATTTAGAGCGAGGAAGAGATGCCAGCGAAGTACATCTTTGTAACGGGCGGAGTTGTGTCTTCCCTGGGCAAGGGATTGGCCGCAGCCTCCATCGGCTGCCTGCTGGAGAGCCGCGGGTTGAAAGTCAACCTGATGAAGTTTGATCCTTATCTCAACGTCGACCCTGGGACGATGTCGCCGTTTCAGCATGGCGAAGTTTTCGTGACCGACGACGGCGCTGAAACCGATCTCGATCTCGGCCACTACGAGCGTTTTACCCACGCGAAACTTTCCCGCGACAACAACTGGACCACGGGCCGCCTTTACGAGCAGATCATCGCCAAAGAGCGCCGCGGGGATTATCTGGGTAAGACGGTGCAGGTGATTCCGCACGTGACGAATGAAATCAAGGCAGCGATGAAGAAGGTGGCGCAGGACGTGGACGTGGCGATTGTGGAAATTGGCGGCACCGTGGGCGACATCGAGTCGCTGCCGTTCATGGAAGCGATCCGGCAGATGCGCCAGGAACTGGGCCGGGAGGATACGCTGTTCGTCCATGTGACGCTGGTGCCGTTCATCGCCGCCGCGCAGGAACTGAAGACCAAACCCACGCAGCACTCGGTGAAGGAACTGCTCAGCATCGGAATTCAGCCCGACATCCTGCTCTGCCGTACGGACCGCTTCCTGGCGAAAGAGCTGAAGTCGAAGATTGCGCTGTTTTGCAACGTGCAGGAAGAAGCCGTGATCACGGCCAAGGACGTGGCTTCGGTGTATGAGGTGCCGCTCGTGTTTGCCAATGAAGGCGTGGACACGCTGGTGTTGAAGTATCTGCGGATGGAAGCCAAGGACCGCGACCTCTCCAAGTGGGAAGACATTGTGCATCGCGTGTACAACCCGAAAGATACGGTTACGATCGGGATTGTCGGGAAATATGTTGAGTACGAGGATTCTTACAAGTCGCTGAAGGAAGCGCTGGTGCACGGCGCGCTGGCGCACAATCTGAAACTTCAGTTGAACTGGATTGAAGCGGAGGGACTGGAAGCCGGCGACCAGAGCAACAGTAATAGTAGTAATGATGCACAGCTCGAAGGGTATGACGGGTTGCTGGTTCCCGGCGGTTTCGGCAAGCGTGGAATTGAAGGGATGCTGATCGCGATTCGCTATGCGCGCGAGAACAAGGTTCCTTACTTCGGAATTTGCCTCGGAATGCAGACCGCTTGTGTCGAGTTCGCCCGCAACGTGGTTGGACTGGCGGAGGCAAATTCGAGCGAGTTTGATCCCGCGACGCCGCATCGCGTGATCTACAAGCTGCGCGAGTTGCGCGGCGTGGAAGAACTGGGAGGCACCATGCGTTTGGGAGCGTGGACGTGCAAGATTGAGCCCAACACGCTGGCTCACAAGATCTACGGCAAGCTCGAGATCAGCGAGCGCCACCGCCATCGCTACGAATTCAATCGCGAGTACGAGGAGCCGATGGTGGCCGCCGGCCTGCGCATCTCAGGGTCAACGCCCGACGGCACTTATGTCGAGATGGTGGAGTTGCCGGACCATCCGCATTTCATTGGATGCCAGTTTCATCCTGAGTTCAAGTCGAAGCCACTGGAGCCGCATCCGCTGTTCAGCACATTCATTGCCGCGGCGTATAAGCACGGCTCGAAACGACGGGCAGAGAAAGAGACTGCGGCGGTTGAGATGTTTCATCGTCCGGAGAAAATAACGCGCAAATAGGACCAGTTTCGAGTTTCAGGTTTCCAGTTGCGTGTGATTCGCCTCGCTCCTGATCTAGCATGACACCAACTTCTTTCCAGGTCGGCGATGTTCGTATCGGTTCGGGCAATCTCTTCCTGATTGCCGGCCCATGCGTGATTGAGAGCGAAGAGCATGCGATTCGCATGGCCGAGATCATCAAAGGCGTGACGCGGGCGCTCGGGGTTCCGTTTATCTTCAAGGCCAGCTACGACAAAGCCAACCGCACCTCGATTCGGAGCTTTCGCGGGCCTGGCCTGAAGGAAGGCCTGCGCATTCTGAAAAAGATCAAAGACGAAGTTCAGCTCCCGGTGCTCACTGACGTTCATGAGGTGGCGGACGTTGCCCGGGCCGCGGAAGTTGTCGATGTATTGCAAATCCCCGCGTTTCTGTGCCGCCAAACCGATCTGGTGGTCGCGGCCGCGCTGAGCGGCCGCGCGGTCAATATCAAGAAGGGACAATTCGTCTCGCCCTGGGACATGCGGCACGCTGTGGAAAAGTGCCGTGAGGCGGGCAACACGCAGGTCTTTCTGACGGAGCGCGGTACGAGTTTTGGCTATAACAATCTGGTTGTGGACATGCGCTCGTTGTCGATCATGCGCAAGTTCGCGCCCGTGGTTTTCGACGCGACCCATTCCGTGCAACTGCCTTCTGCGCAAGCCGCTGACCATGGTCCCGCGATTGCAGTCAGTGGCGGCCAGCCCGAGTTCATTCCGGTGCTGGCGCGAGCGGCGGTGGCAGCCGGGGTGGATGGCGTGTTCCTGGAAGTGCATGACAATCCCAAGGAAGCGAAATCCGACGGAGCGAATGCACTGGAATCCACTAAGCTGCGCGAGGTGTTGAAGGAATTGCAGGCCGTGAGGAAAGCGCTGGATGTGGCGCGTGCCACGCCGTAGAACTCACGGGCTCGCGCCTGCGTGGTAGATTTGAAGTTCCGCATGAAGCAAGTTGCCAACTGGGCTTTGAATGTCGCCGCGATGCGCGGTGCGAGCTATGCCGATGCGCGCATCGTCAGCCAGAGAAGCCGTGCGCTTACCACGAAAAACGGCAAGGTCGGCAGCGCGTCCGACGCCGAGTCCGTTGGCATGAGTGTGCGCGTGTTGGCCGACGGCGCCTGGGGATTCGCCGCCTCGGAAGACCTGTCGCGTTCCGGGGTGGAAGCGACCGCTGCCCACGCGGTTGAAATTGCCCGCGCCTCAGCGCAAGTGAAAGAGACGGAGGTCCGCCTCGCATCGGAAAAGCCCATCACTGCGGAATGGATCACGCCGCATGTCATCGATCCTTTCTCAATCTCGGTCGAGCAAAACATTGGGCTGTTGCTGAATGTCGACTCTGAGTTGCGCGGCGTTGCCGGCATCACGCTGGCCGAAAGCAATCTCAATTTCAATCGCGAGGAGCAATGGTTTGTATCGTCGGAGGGATCTGACATTCATCAGACCAAGTATTCCGCGGGCGCGGGCTACACTGCGTACGCGTTTGCGGGCAACGAGATTCAGAAACGGTCGTATCCGAATTCCTACGGCGGACAGTGGCAGAACAAGGGTTACGAACTGATCGAGGAGTTGAAGCTAGTGCAGAACGCCCGCCGCATTGCGGAAGAAGCCGTCGCTCTGCATCATGCGGAGCAGTGTCCGGAAGGCACGTTCGACATCATTCTAGATAGTTCGCAGCTGGGATTGCAGATCCACGAATCTATCGGGCATCCCATCGAACTCGATCGCGTGCTGGGCATGGAGGCGAACTTCGCCGGGACCTCGTTCCTCACGCTCGACAAGCTCCGCACACTGCATTACGGCAGTGAGATGGTAAACGTCGTCGCGGATGCACGCCAGGAGCACGGTCCAGGGCTGGGAACTTTCGGCTTCGACGATGAGGGCGTTCCGGCGCAATGCACGCCGATTATCACCAACGGATTGTTTACTGGATATCTCAGCTCGCGCGAGACCGCGCACACGATTGGCGAGAATCGCTCTGGCGGGACATTGCGCGCCGAAGGCTGGAACCGCCTGCCCATGATTCGCATGACCAACATCAGCCTGCTGCCTGGCGAAAAGCCGCTGAGCCTGGAGCAACTGATCGCCGCCACCGATCACGGTATCCTGATGCAGACCAATCGCTCCTGGTCGATTGACGACCGGCGTTACAACTTTCAATTCGGCTGCGAGATTGGATGGGAGATCAAGCACGGCAAGCGTGCGCGCATGGTGAAGAATCCGTCGTATTCCGGAATCACCACCGAGTTCTGGAATTCGCTCGATGCGATCTGCTCGCGCGAGGAGTGGACGCTCTGGGGCACGCCGAATTGCGGAAAAGGCCAGCCGCAGCAGGTGATGGGCACGGGCCATGGCGCGGCGCCGTCGAGGTTCAGGAGGATCAAGGTGGGAAGCGCATACAAAGGAAGCTAGTTCACCACAGAGACACAGAAGCGCAGAGAAGAACAAGTAAAACAATCGATGCTGACCAGGGACCAGGCCGCAGACATTTTCGATCGCATCAAGAAGCTCTCGTCTGCTGACGAAGTCGAAGTGCTGTTCTCTGGCGGCATGTTTGCGCTTACTCGCTTCGCCAACAATACCATCCATCAAAATGTCGCTGAAGAGAACCATGTTGTTTCCGTGCGCACGGCCTTTGGCAGCCGCACGGCTCGCGCCACTACCAACAAGTTTGACGATGATAGCCTGCGGCGAGTGGTCGAATCTTCGGAAGCTCTGGCCAAGGTGCAGCATCCTGATCCTGATTTGCTGCCCATGCCTGACAGTCGCGAAGCTGCCGGCAGCGCGGACGGAGGCGTCCGCGCCACACGGCTCCCTATACGACATTTCGCTGAGACCGCGGCCATCACGCCGCAGCTTCGCGCCGACGGCGTCAAGAAGATCGTCGAGGTGGCGCGGAAACACAAGCTCACCACCGCCGGCATTGTTTCCAGTTCCCAATCCGTCGAGGGCATCTTCAACTCGCGCGGGCTCAGCGACTGGCATACTCAGACTCTGGCGGAAGTTTCCATCACCATGCTGGGCGCCGATTCCTCGGGATGGCAGAAGGCCAACTCGCCCGACGTGACCAACCTGGATCCACTTGCTTTGGCCAGGACGGCGGCCGGGAAAGCGCTCGACTCGGCGCATCCGGCGGAGATTCCGGCGGGGAAGTACACGGTGATCCTCGAGCCAGCCGCGGTGCTCGACATTGTGGGCTTCATGTTCTGGGATTTTTCCGGCATGGCGATCCTCGACCAACGATCGTTCCTGACCGGCCGCATCGGCAGCAAACTCTTCGGGGAGAACATCACCATCTGGGACGATGTCACGCATCCCCTGCAGGCCGGTTCTCCTTTCGATGGAGAAGGCATGCGGCGGCTGCGGGTGCCGCTGGTCGAGAACGGAACCGTGAAGCGCGTGGTGTACGCGCGAGCCACGGCTGAAAGAATGAAGCGCTCGGAACAGAAAGACCAGGCCGGGTCCATCGAACCCACGGGCCACGGTTTTGCGCTGCCCAACGAAATGGGCGAGATGCCGCTCAACATTGTCTTTGCCGCTCCGCAAACTCCGCAAACCCTGGCTCAGATGATTGCCTCTACCGAGCGCGGCGTGCTGGTGACCCGGCTGTGGTACATCCGGGAAGTCGATCCTTACGAAAAAATCGTCACCGGCATGACGCGCGACGGCACCTTTCTGGTGGAAAACGGGCGAGTTCGGCAAGGTGTGCGCAACCTCCGCTTCAACCAAAGCCTGATTCATATGCTTTCGAGCGTCGAGGCCATGAGCGTACCTCTTCGTTCCAGCGGCGAAGAGTCGTTTGACATGGTGGTGCCCGCGATGAAGATCCGCGACTTCAACTTCACGGAAGTGACCAAATTCTAAGCCTGTTTCCACCCCCTTTTGTCGGGTTTCGCACGTAACAGACCGAGCTGTCCGGTGTTCGCCTCAAATACTCCGTTGCGCACCGGCCGTTCCCGCAAATCCCCTCTAATTCGCTCATCTATAAGCAGTTAGCACCCTTTTGTTCCATGACTTCAGTAACTTTGCTTGCCTGATTCCCGGGTGTACGCTGCCTCTGAGTTCCCTGAAACCAGATCGAGAGAGGGTTAATCGAGTCGTGGCAGCCGAGGCAGACAAGGAACTGACGATTCCACCGCAGGCGGAGATCAAGCACTATGCCTCCATGCAGAGTGCTCCCCGGTTTCCGTTGCATCTGCCGGTGGAAGTGAAGTCGCAGAGCGGAGCTTGTGCCGCGGAGACGCAAAATATTTCGGCCAACGGTGTGCTGTTCGCGATGGATCGCGACGTGCCCGTGGGCTCGATGGTGGACTTCACGATCCTGCTTCCCGGAGAAATCGTGGGCTGCCGTCGTGATGTACAGATTGACTGCCACGGCCGTGTGGTTCGCAGTTTTGAAGACCAGGGCCGTCGCGGGGTTGGCGTGGTGATTGACGAGTACCATTTCGAGCGAGCGTAGGTGCAGAAAAACTGATGGCGAGCACTTCGGTCAGCGTGGGAGAAAATAACGGCGGCGTTCACCCGGCCAGTGGCACCGGCCAGCTGATTCGCGTGATCCTGGCCGATACCCAGGCCATCTTCCGCGCCGGACTGCGCAAGATCTTCGCCCTCGAAGACGATATCCGCGTGGTCGGGCAGGCTGAAACTTTGCCCCAGACGCAATCGGCGATAACCAAGTTCTCAGCGGACGTCCTGATTTTTGAGGCGGCCCTGACCCACAATCCGGTCGAAGTGGTGTCGGAACTCCTGCGCCAGGCGCCGCACCTGAAGATCGTAGTGGTCACGGCCGCGGCCGATGAACAACTTACGCTTGATCTGTTTCGCCGGGGAGCGCACGGCATTCTGTCGCGCGAGGTGGAACCGGAGACGCTGGTCGATTGCCTCCGCAAAGTTGCCGCAGGGGAACCCTGGCTCGAGAACCAGGCGATTCATTGGGTCATGGAAGCCTTCCGCGGCCATAACTTGCGGCCCTCCGGAGCGCGGCCGAAAGTCCAACTTACGCCCAAGGAAACGCTGATTGTTTCCTGTGTCACCCAGGGCATGAAGAACAAAGAAATCGCGATTCGTGTAGGCACGACCGAACAGGTGGTAAAGAACTATCTGCGCAAGGTGTATGACAAGCTCGGAGTTGCCGACCGCCTCGAACTCGCGCTTTATTGCCTGAGCCACCACGTCGTCGACGGGGTCAAGCCACCTCCGGTTCCTCCCACCGCTCCTGAAACTGGCGATGCAGCCAATGCCGCCGCGGCGGGCGCAGCCACTTCAAATTCAGACGCATCCACAACAACGCCGCCGCAAAAACCCTCCTAGATCGTTGTCTGTTTCTGTCCTTCGGCTTCGAATCCTTTCTCCTCGAATCTTCCTCCTCAAATCTTCCTGCTCAAATCTAGCCTCTTCTTTCCGTGATTTTCTTGTTCGCTGGTGCCGCCGATTTGCGCTGGTGCGCCCCTGACCATAGAATGAAACCAAGCCAAGTTGGTGTGAATTGGAGCCGGCTCGGCATTGCGATAGCGTTCCGGAAAGCTATTGTCCCAAGGTTTCGCCGGAGAGATGGCCGAGTGGCTGAAGGCGCACGCTTGGAAAGCGTGTTTACTCGAAAGGGTAACGTGGGTTCGAATCCCACTCTCTCCGCCATATTTTCAACGACTTGGAGTAGGCCCCGTGCCGCTTCCCGTGCCGTTGACTGTTAGACGTGCCACTTTTCCCGATGCGGTAGCCATCTCATCCGTCACCACAGTGCCGTAAACGTTCATTGTTGTGCGGATGTCAGCGTGCCGCATTAGTTTTTGTTGCACGGCTATTGGGGTGCCCACGGCGTCAAGCCAACTGCGGTAGCTGTGACGCAGTGTGTGAATCCCGAACGTCTCAAGCCCTGCAGCTACCGCTGCGTCCTGAAATTTCTTCCACGTCCAGGGATAGGACCACGGCAACCGGCCAAGCTGTGATGGGGAAGCAAAGACCCAATCGTCAGCACTGCCGAATTGCGTTGACGTTTTCCAGGTTTTCAGCACCGCTAGAATCTCCGGGGCTAGTGTCAACGCGCGCCGTGAGCCTTCCGTTTTGGTTTCGTCTACCCGCCCAATGACAATTCCGCGTTCAACTAGCAGCGCACCATTGAGCCAATCGACATCGGACCACTTCAAAGCCATACACTCGCTGATACGCAACCCGAGCGAAACACAGAGCACAGCCACGGTACGGAACGGTTCCCGCAGTCGAACAACAAACCGCTGAAACTCTTCCGCAGTCAAGCTACGCGGCTTCGTTAAACGCTTTGATGACCCGCGCACCGTGACCAAAGACATCGGGTTGCGTTGCACCGGAACACTACCCGACCACATAGCGAAGTCCCACAGGCGGCCTAGTGATGCGCGTACTTCTGCTCTGGACTTCGGCGCAAGGGGCAGGGAAGCTAACCACAGCTCCACGTCCCGAGGCTGTACATCCGTTATGCTGTGTGCGCCCCAACGCGGGACAACGTGGCACTTAAGCCACGACTCGTAGCCGCGCCGTGTGCTGAATCGCGTTGGCATCTTCTCTGCTCGGTACTGCTCTACCAGCACGGCCACAATGGGCGCGCTGGAGGGTTGACGTTGAGGCAGTTGAGCGCGGAACTGTTGCGCCGAGTTCCATGCCGCCGTCTTGGTGGGAAAACGTCCAAGTGTTGTGCTGTGGCGCTTGCCGTCAGCCCACCAAAAGAACTGCCAGATTTGACTACGCCGGTCCTTCACTACGGACCCGGTTGTGCTTTTACTTTCCCGTCGCATTGAATGACTCTCCATTATTTGCGGCAGATGGCGTGGCCATCATAGCACCGTCCAACTCTTCAGCACGGAAACGCCATGTAATACGGTCGGTGCCGCTGAGACGGTGGGCGGGTATGCGGCCGGTCTTGGCCCATTCCAGGATAGTGCGGTGCGATACGCGGACGTATAGCGCGGCCTCACGGGCGGTGAGCCAGACGGATTGGGTGCCTGGAATCATGCTACATAGTGCCTACATGGTGCCCGCAGTTTTCGGGTGCATGTTGAGAAAGCGAGCAGCGTCTTGCTGACTGACGGGCGCCTCTCGAAGCGAGTGTGACAGCTCACTTGGAGTGATCAGATTGGGCTGGGCTGACATAAAGACCTCTTCTCCACAACCGCGGTCCGTCCGCTTCGTTGAGTTCGCGCGGACGGACAGTGCTAGCCAATTTGATCGATTCCTTCAGCCATGTCCAACAACTTCTCGTCACTCTGTTATTCCTGCTGGGAATATCAGACAGCAGTAAGCCGATTCGTCACCTCACGTTTCGTTGCGCAAATCTCTTCGCGGATGCGGAACCGGCGCTACAGACGGCCCGAATCAAGCAGACAACGACAGTCTCATCTGCTTCATCGGCAGGCACTTGGGCGCCGTTTTGCGAAGGGACCGACTACGGACCCGCCGCCACAACTGCGTCTCACGGATGCCTAACTAGACGGCTTCCGTAAGCGGGCGTCCGAGTCGTACTTGCCGCTCAATCGCTTGCTGAGGAAAATTCTTCACCGAAAGTATCGAGCCGAGCGGCGCGATTTACTTGGTCGCGACACTACGTTCGTCTGTTATTCCTCCCAGGAATAACAGACTGACGAGAAGTTGTTGGACATCGTGATTGAGTCAGGTTACGTTTGCGCCACAAGCAGCCGATTTGAGGTGCTGCGGGAGGTGCAAAATGACACGTTGGTTCCGAGTCCATTCCATCCGAAAAATCGAGCGCCTTCTTCAGTCGAAGTGCGTGCGTCCAACCGCCGCCGTTCTTACCGTACTTCTTATCCTGCCTGTGACCGCCCTGGCTCAGGGCTCACCCTTCGACACGGGCTTTACGGCCATCCAAAGCCTCTTTACCGGCACCATTGCGAAGGTTGCAAGTCTGGTGGCGATCGTGATCGGTGGCTATGGTTTCGCGCACGGCGAACCCGGCGCAAAAAAGGCGCTCGCCGGAGTTGCCGCCGGAACGGGCATTGCTGTTCTCGCGGTAAATGTCCTGAGTTGGCTCTGGGGCGTATAGCCCCTTCAGAGCCACCTTCAACCCGCACTTAGAAAAGTGACTTATGCTAGACAAAACACAACAGAGGCATCGCACGAATCGAGTCTTCAAGAGCCTGCATAAGCCGCTCACCTACTTAGGTGTGGAACGCACGCTGTTCTACTTCGTTTGTGTCGGAGCAGTTGGGGCCTTCAATCTCTTCAATTCCATCCTCGCCGGTATCGCCGTATTCATTGGCGGTTTTACCTTCGGCCATTGGGTCACAAACAGTGATCCGGCGTTCCTCCGCATCCTGGCAAAGTCCGAACGCTACAACGTCCGCTACGACGCGGCCAAGCAGCAAGTCCCCCGTGTGGAGGTGGTCTGATGCTGCGTCTCGACAAGGTCATTAAACCGTGGAAAGAAAGTGCGGCGCTGAACGACCACATCAACCTCTACGGCTTCTGGAATGAGACGGCATTCCTTACCAAAAGCGGCGATCTAGGCATGGTTCTCAGTGTTCCCGGTGTGGACTACGAAAGTCTTGACCGCTCGGAGCAGGAGTATGCGGTGAAGCGGTTGGAGGCAGCGCTCAAAGCGTTTGGCCCAGGCTTCCACGTTTACCAATACCTCTTCAAGTCGAATCGCCCGGACATACCATTCGCGCGATATGACGACCCGATCGTGGAGGCAGCGATCGACCAACGGCGGAAATTCTTTGAAGCCAAGCGCGACCATCTTTATCAAGTTAAAATCTTCTACTGCATCCTGCTCGAAGGCGCCAGATCGAAAACCGGCGTGGGCACGGCGCTAGCTCGCCTCTTGCGCGATCCAGAGGGCGCGATTGCCGAACTGAAATCGCAGTTCACCAACGACAGTATAAAGACGCTCTTGCGTACGCATATCGAGCGCGATCTTCAACGGCTTGACCAGCATGTGCAGGCATTCGCTCGGCAACTAGCTGATTTCATGCAAATCGAGATCTTGAATCGGCAGGGGCAATTCACGTTTTTCCGCCGCTTGCTGAATTATGACGACTGGCGTGTTGCCGGCAGGCCGCAGTCCACGCAGTTCCTCGACTATCAGGTGGTCAATTCCGACATCGAAGCGGAGCGCGATCATCTACGGGTAGGCGATCACATCGTCCGCGTGCTGACGATGAAAGAGGCGATCACCGAAACGAAGCCCCTGGTACTGGACGCGTTGTTGAAGATTCCGGCCAACTTCTATGTGGTCACGGAGTGGACGCCGCTCCCGGCGGACAAGGCTCGCAAAGAGGTGAACAAGCGCCGCCGCCACTTCAATATGTCGAAGACGGGATTCGTCTCTCAGATGGGCAACGACGCCACGAAGACGAACCCTCGCGACGTGCTGGTGGACGAGTCCAAGCAGGCCGACATTGAAAATCTCGGCGATTGCCTTCGTGCCCTGGGCGACGGTCAATCGCTTGGCGATTTCTCGCTCACGATTGTGCTGTATGGCCGGGCATTGTCTGGACAATCAACGGACCTCGCTCAACTTGTGGCCGAGTTTACTGGCGTCTTCACCAACACGGACGGCAATCTGTTTGCTGAAACCTACAACCAGCTGAATGCCTATTTCGCCACCGTACCGGGCAACTATCGGATGAATCTCCGCCAACTCTATGTGTTGAACACGAACTACGCCGACCTGTCTTTTCTGTTCACGATCCTTCCCGGCGAGAAAACAAACCCGCATCTCGGTACGGAGTACTTGGCTGCCCTTGAAACCGACAACAGCACGCCCTACTTCTTGAATTTGCATAACGGCGAGGTCGGCCACACGCTGATACTCGGGATGACCGGCAGTGGCAAGTCCTATTTGGCGAATTTTCTGCTGCAAAATGCACAGAAATACACGCCACTCACCTTCATCTTCGATATCGGGGGCAGTTTCCAATCACTTACGACGATCTTCAGCGGCTCGTACCTAAATGTCGGCCAGGAAGCGCGGGACTTCACCATCAATCCGTTTTCGCTTCCTCAAACAAAAGAGAACCTGCAATTTCTGTTCAGCTTCTTCCGCGTGCTCACTGAGGGCAACGAGCGGCGTTACAGGCTGGACTTCAAAGAAGAACGTCGGTTGTGGGATGCGATTGAGCGCATGTACATGCTGGAGCCGAACCAGCGCACCATCTCAAACTTCTGCAACATCATTGGCGAGTTGAAGGAACGCCTACACCGTTGGACCCGCGGTGGGCAATACGGGTTCCTCTTTGACAACGCCGAAGACACGCTTTCGTTCTCCCGCTTTCAGACTTTCAACTTCCACGGCTGGAATGACGCGCCGGAGGTTTTGGAACCACTTCTGTTTTATGTCTTGCACCGGGCATCGAACGAGATCGCAGACCCAAAAAGACTCTCCACCTTCAAAACCTTCCTGCTCGATGAGGCATGGCTGTTCATCAAGAACGAGACGATCCGCAACTATGTCGTGCAGGCGCAGAAGACGTGGCGCAAGCACAACGCCGCGATGATCCTGGCGACGCAATCCATCAAAGAGTTGGAGGAATCGGGAATGCTGGCGATTGTGGCCGAGAGTTGCCCGACGAAGATCTTCCTGGCCAACCCGGAGATGAACCGCGAAGTTTACCGCGAGGCGTTTCATCTGAACGACACGGAACTGGACCTGATCGGCGGCCTTGTTCCGCCGGGGCAAATGCTGATTCGGAAGGCACAGACCTCAAAGAAAGTGCATTTGAACGTCGATTCGGTCTCGCACTGGATGGCAACCAACAACGCCCGCGACAACCTGAAGAAGCAGGACTACTTCGATCGCTTCGGTATTGCGGATGGGCTTCGCCATCTTGCACAAGACTATCCATTCCAGCCGCGCACGCTGGCCAGATCAACCGCTACAACGAACCACAAAGGAGAAATGCTGTGAACCATCTGAAATGGATTATCAATTTTCTGTTGATCGTTTCCTCCATCGGCCTCGTAGCGCAAGATTCCGCGCGCACCGTGCAGTATCACTCCCAGGACATCATTCCGATCCGCGCGAAGTTGAAATACACGACCCTTATTGAGCTGCCCACCACCGAAAAGATCATGGAAGCGGCCACTGGCGACAAGGATTTCTGGATTGTGGACGTGGTGGGCAACTTTTGTTTTGTGCATCCAGCGAAGCAAGGCATCAGCTCCAACTTGAACCTCATTACGGACAAGGGCAACATCTACAGTTTCACACTCCAAGACATATCGGGCTCCACCCCCGCCGCCAGCCCTGACCTAAAAGTGATCGTGGAACCTGCCGACCGTTCCGCCATTGTGGCCGCGAATGGTCCAGCGCAGTTTGTGCCGGCCGCCCAACTCGAACAGTCGCGGCAGCAACTTGCCGCTCTTCAGTCACACGTTGAACAGGCAGTCGATGAGTATAAGAGTGCCTACCCGACACAGCTCAAGTTCGAATATGTCTACAAGGCAAACGAAGCCCCCTTCGATATCCAGTCGATCTACCACGACGACAAATTCACTTACATCAAGACGAATGCGCCTGAAAAGTTCAGCGTGTATGAGATGAAGGACGGCAAGCCCAACCTCGTCACCTACGACCTCCGGGAAGGAACCTACATCATCCCGAAGATCATGAACAGCGGATATGTAGAGCTGGGCAAAAAGAAAATGGAATTCACGCGCAAGGGATAGCCGCCATGACCGAAAACATCTTTACTCCCCGCACAGACGCGCACCCCGAGCCGCAAGGCGATCCCACGTTGCGCCGCAATCTGGGACTGCCAAGAGGAGTCTTGCAGAAAAACCTCAAGACCTTCGTTTATCTAGGTGCGGCATTGCTCGTGATTGTGGCGGCGCTCTTCAGTTCGTCCGGCAAGAAGACGCCAGCACAGCAGGCCAGCGCTAAAGGCCAGCCGCCGCAACCGACATTGCAGGACAACACCGACAGCAACGTGCAGGAGTTGAAGAACCAGATTCAGGCCGAACGTCAGAAAGAGCAGCGGGCAACAATGGCCGCTGCAGCCATGGGAGATCCGGCGCTTGCGTCTGCGACGCCCGCGCAGCGAGCAGCCGCCGCGGCCTATGGCCCGACCGGTGTTGCTGCCCCCTGTGTTCCGGGCCAGCCCTGCTCTCAATTGCAGCAGGGCGACATGCAGATGCAACTAACGCCCGTACAACAGCAGGCGCAGCTAATCGCCGCGAAAGAGCGTGAACGTGCGGACAACTCACGTTTCGCCTCCAACCTTGTGTACTCCGGCTCCGCCGTACAGCCCCAACAACAGCAAGGCCAGGCGATGCCCGCCCAGTATGGCCCTGCCGACCGGCAGACGAACAGTAATCTCGTGGCGCCAGAATCTGAAGCAAAACGAGAGGATACGCCCGGAAGCTATAAACGCCCGCTTGAGGCCAATGTCGATTCGGCCTCCGGTCAACCTTATCTGATTTACGAGGGTTCGGTTCTCGACACGGTTCTTATGAATCGTCTCGATGGCGATGCCGCTGGCCCGGTGAAAGTTCTTGTGTCAAATCCGTTGTATTCGCACGACCGTCAACACGTCATCATTCCCGAGGGAGCGGTCGTTTTGGGCGAAGCCAAGAAGATCGGAGCGACGGGCTTCAGTCAACAGCGCCGGATGGCCGTCGTTTTCCACCGCCTGATTATGCCAGACGGTTACTCCGTCGATCTCGACCAGTTTCAAGGCCTCGATCAAATCGGGGAGCAAGGGCTAAAAGACAAGGTCAATAATCACTACCTTCAGATTTTCGGCACCTCGATCGCTTTGGGGGTTGTCGCTGGGGCGAGCCAGATCACTCAGGGTGGCGGCACCATTACAACGAGCGGCTCTCAAGCTTTCACCAACGGAGCGGCGGGCAGCGTTTCGCAGTCCGCAGCGACCATCCTTGACCGTTTCATCCAGATACCACCCACGATCACGATTCGGGAAGGACATCGCGTGAAAGTCTATTTCACGCAGGACTTGCTTCTTCCTGCGTACTCGAACCACACTATTCCACAGACTTTTTAAGGAGGCTTTCGATGCGAAAAGTTGCTCTTTCCCTCTTCGTTCTGTGGACTCTCACCTTTGCCGGCTGTCAGAGCAAGGCGGCAAAGGTGAAACGGTTGCAGGATCAATACAACGCCGAATATCCGGCCTATGCCAAGGACTGCATTGATCCAGTGACCGCCGGATCATCAGCACTTCTGACAGGAGAAAAGCTGACTCCGGAGCAGATAGCGGCCCTGGAAACCAAGAAGAAAGAACGAGACGCGCGATGTAAGCCAGAAGCGGACCGCCTCGCACAGATTCAGAAGGAAATTATTGCCGCACAGCAGTAGCGCGGTATTGCTGTGAGAGCCTGCCACACCAACCGCAGACGAAAGGACAAGAAAGTGAAGAAGCTAATCGTTACCGCACTCTCTATCGGCCTCGCTGCGGCATTGCAACCCGCTGCGCACGGACAATTCGGTTCCGGTATCGTCTACGATCCCACGCAGTCGGTCCACGCCATTACGCAGATCGAACACGAAGAACAATCCATCTCCAACCAATTCCAGCAGATCGAGCAGGGCCAGCAAATCTTTACCAACACCGTCAAGATCGCGACAACAGCCCTACAGGCCTACAACGTCGCAAAGCAGCAATACAACCTCGTTCACCAGATGATCCTTGCGCCGAGGATGCTCTATTCGCGGTTTCTGTCTCCAACTTCTGACTTGCTCCTGCTACAGCAGATCTCGAATACCTACGGCAATTCGATGGGTTGGCTGAATTCCGCGAATACCGGAAAAGGAGCTGCGGCCTCCTACCAGCAAGTGAGCGTACCGAATACCGCCAACGTGATCCCTGGCTACAGCACTGCCAGTGTTGCCGGCCAGTTGCAGATTGCCGCTCAGGGCGCCACCGTTGACATCAACGACTCCGTAATAACCAACAACTTGCAGGCTCTCGGGACCATCCGGGCGAATCAGACCTCAAGACAAACCGACATCGCCAATCTTGAAGCCGCGACGCAAACTCAGGACGCCTCCCAACAGACCGTCATGGCAACATTGCAGCGCATCAACCAGGCCTTGCTGTTGCAACTCCGCACCCAGCAGGATGCGAACCAGATCAATGCCAATCTTGCGCTGCAGCAGATAGTTGCCCAAAAACAGCAGCAGGACGCAATGAAGTCGGCATTCCGTGACTCGGCAGGATACGAAAACTATTACAACGCGAACATAACCACAACCAGCAGCGGGTCGGGAAATCTCCTTACGCAGGCGTACTGAGTAGGAGAAAAACACAAGGGGATGAAATATGAGTCTCTTCCAGTTTATAGCTCAGGCGTGCCAGTCGCTTGCAGCCACGGTGGCGCCCTCCATTACCGCAATGGGCATTCACATCGTCATAGCGTTGGCAACCATCGTATTGGTTTGGTTCGGTGTGCAAGAAGCACTCGCATCAGCCCACGGCGAGGCCGGGTTCAGCATGGGGAGGTTCCTGAACCTCTTCATGCTGCTTACCTTCGCTTATGTGATGGTGAACTATTACGACAGTTTCATACCCGGACTTGGCTTTTCTATCAAGAGCTTCATCGACGGCGGCACTATCAATCTTGTGAACCTGATTGGATCAGATGGTTCCAACACCATGCTGAACGAGATCAATGCTGCATCTTCCAAGACAGGGCCGGGCCTGCTGAATACCATGATGTCCCCCTACTACGCGATCGTGTACTTTGCGGTGCAATTCCTGTTAGCGCTGTTGGCCGCAATTGTGTCTGCAATCGTGGCCTACGGCGCAATTGCGGCAACGATCATCGGATTGCTCGGGCCGATCTTTATTCCGTTCCTTGTCTTCGACAAGCTCGATTGGTTGTTC
>Ga0070765_100000624_pt1 | contig 21258 bp, 19 predicted proteins | sample HubBroMetageWFT5_FD_71516 | JGI IMG/M metagenome (GOLD analysis project Ga0070765, IMG submission 71516) | Warmed and freeze-thawed soil microbial communities from the Hubbard Brook experimental Forest, New Hampshire - Hubbard Brook CCASE Soil... | ecosystem: Environmental > Terrestrial > Soil... | reverse complement strand
TGCTCCGGCTTGTGTTTCTTCATCGGCATGTCCAGTTCTCCTTTAGAGTGATTTTCTCTCACTCCCGCTGGACTAATTCAAGCCGGGCACGTCACTGACGAACGTGCAGTCTCGTCAAGCGAAAGGCAGTAGTTTGGCCTTTTTCTCTTGTATATCTCCCTGTACGCTTCGTCTAAAACATCGTCATAGTTGAGAGAGATAATCCCAACGAGCTCTTCGTCCTGAAGGATTTCCTGTAATTCAAACAAGGCCTTGTGCAAGTAAAAGCGGGCTTTCCGGTGACCTAACCTCGCCTCGATATCTCTCCGCACCAGCAGTTTCAGCTTCCGCGTCTTCTCTTCCCAATTACGGATCTTGCTATTCTCTATTAAGCTTATTAGTAGCTCAATGTTCATCGCGCCGGGCACGCCTTCTGCCGGCTCGACAGACTCAGGCTTGCCGGGAGGTTCCAGAAACTCAATGTCATGCAGGAAACCGTGCATTGAACGAGCCTCCCTCATCACCCTCGCTGATACATGGCTTGTTAGCAGCCCTAGCCGTCGTTGCAAAGCATCGTCAGATGCTAAGCGGGGAAAATTATTGGCGAGTTCCGCGTGGGTAGCCCCTGCGCCGAACAGATAAACGACTTTCTTCTTGTCGTGCACTCTTGACATTTGCTGGCTACAGAGAGGAAAGCGCGCGAATCATAACACCGAATGCACGTGTGAGAGAGGATATGACGGGTGGGTCAAAGTAAACGGCGGCCCGGCCTCACTCCCCGCCAAAACAAAAAGGGCGCCGCAGCTGATTTCGCCGAGACGCCCTTTTATTGCTTGGCTCGGAAATGAATCCGAGCGTTTTTCTTTGCGGCTGTTTAGTACATGCCGCCCATACCGCCGCCACCGCCGCCGGGCATACCGCCGCCGGCGCCTGCGCCCTTCTTGTCGTCTTCCTTGATGTCCGCCACCAACGCTTCGGTGGTGAGCATCAGGCCGGCGATCGAGGCCGCATTCTGCAGTGCGAGACGCGTAACCTTCGCGGGATCGATGACGCCGGCCTTGACCATGTCGCCATAGTCGCCGGAATCAGCGTTCAGCCCGAAGTTGTCATCCTTCGATTCGCGCACGCGTCCGACCACCACAGCGCCTTCGTGTCCGGCGTTGAGTGCGATCTGGCGCATGGGCTCTTCGAGCGCGCGCTTCACGATGTTGACGCCGATGGCTTCGTCATCATGGAGCTTGAGCTTTTCGAGAGCCGAGATGCAGCGAACCAGTGCCACGCCGCCGCCGGGAACGATTCCTTCCTCGACTGCCGCGCGTGTGGCATGCATGGCATCTTCCACGCGAGCCTTCTTTTCCTTCAGCTCGGTTTCCGTTGCCGCACCCACCTTGATGACGGCCACGCCGCCGACCAGCTTCGCGAGGCGCTCCTGCAGCTTCTCGCGATCGTAGTCGGAAGTCGTGTCCTCGACCTGCGCGCGGATTTGCCGCACGCGGCCTTCGATCTCGCTGGCCTTTCCTGCGCCTTCGATGATCGTGCTGTTGTCCTTGTCGATCGTGACTTTCTTGGCGCGGCCCAGATCCTCGATCTTCACGTTCTCGAGCTTGATGCCGAGGTCTTCCGTGATGGCCTTGCCGCCCGTCAGCGTCGCGATGTCTTCGAGCATTGCCTTGCGGCGATCGCCGAAGCCGGGAGCCTTGACGGCGGCGCACTGCAGCGTGCCGCGGAGCTTGTTGACGACGAGCGTTGCGAGTGCCTCGCCCTCAACGTCTTCCGCGATAATCAGCAGCGGCTTGCCCATCTTGGCTGTCTGCTCGAGCAGGGGAAGCAGGTCCTTCATCGAGCTGATTTTCTTCTCGTGGATCAGGATGCGGACGTCTTCGAGTGCGCATTCCATCCGCTCTGGGTCAGTGACGAAGTAGGGCGAAAGGTAGCCGCGGTCGAATTGCATGCCTTCGACCACTTCCAGCGTCGTTTCCATCGTCTTCGATTCCTCAACGGTGATGACGCCGTCCTTGCCGACCTTCTTCATCGCCTCGGCGATGATGCCGCCGATGTGCTTGTCGTTGTTGGCGCTGATCGTCCCAACCTGGGCAATCATGTCGCCCTTCACGTCCTTGTGGAATTTCTTGATTTCTTCCACTGCCACTTCAACGGCCTTTTCGATGCCGCGCTTGAGCGCCATCGGGCTTGCGCCGGCCGCCACCGTCTTCACGCCTTCGCGGAAGATGGCCTGGGCCAACACGGTCGCCGTGGTCGTGCCGTCGCCGGCTACGTCCGAGGTCTTCGAAGCGACTTCGCGCACCATCTGTGCGCCCATATTTTCGAGCGGATCCGGCAGCTCGATTTCTTTTGCGACGGTCACGCCGTCTTTGGTGATGATCGGCGCGCCGAACTTCTTTTCGATCACGGCGTTGCGACCCTTCGGGCCCAGCGTGATCTTCACGGCGTCGGCCAGCACGTTGACGCCGCGCAGGATTGCCTGGCGCGAATTTTCACCTGTAATGATTTGCTTTGCCATGGTTCCTCTTCCTCCGTAATTTCTCTTGAGTCGTTATCCGCCGTGGCTCGCTCCCCGATTCGATCGGGATAGGCGCCGCGTCTGGAAGTTACTTTTTGCCGCCGGCGGCTTTCGCCGTGGGGCCGATCTTCGCGAGGATTTCGTCTTCCTTCAGGATCATGTATTCCTCGTCGTCGATCTTGATGTCGTTCCCGCTATACTTGCCGAAAAGAATGCGGTCTCCGGGTTTTACATCCAGGGGAATCAATTCGCCTTTTTCGCGGCGTCCTGAACCCACTGCGATCACTTCACCTTCTTGCGGTTTCTCTTTCGCCGTGTCCGGGATGATGATGCCGCCCTTCACGGATTCTTTCTCTTCCAGCCGCCGCACCAACACTCGGTCGTGTAGTGGCGTGATGTTGACTGCCATTGTGCAATTCCTCCGATTAGCTTCCTGATTATTGCCCGGCGAAGCGGTAATGAGTGATTAGCACTCCTCCCGAGCGAGTGCTAATATAGCATATTTCTATCGGTCGTCAAGGAAATATCTATCAATGAGGGACTCAGGTGGCTCAGGCTTGGCTGGTTTAAGTCGTGTAAGGGTTTTATTTGCATAAGCTTAGATGGCGTCATATTTTTCCGACACTTGGGGATTGAGTTGCAAACTTGCCGGAGCTAGAATTCACGCTCGAGAGGCGCTTGGGTGCCCTGGCTATTCTACCTCAAATTGATTGGGTACACGGCAGGGACGCTTGTCTACCTCTTTTTGATTGTCTTGATCCTGGGGAATCGGCGGCCGCGCACATTCGAACGGCTGCTTTTCTTTGTAGCGCTGGCGCTCTTCCTGATTTATTCGGGCGGACTTCTTGAAATCAATGCCCAGATTCAATATGGATCGATATCTCCGATAACCCAACTTTTGTACCTGGCGATCAGCGGAATGGGGATGATCTTCCTCCCTGCGCTGCTTGTCCAATCGCACCTGCAATACTTTTACATGGCGAGGCGGAGAGCCATGCCGCGAGCAATGCCACGATTTGGCCAGATATGCGTGGGGCTGTTTTATATTTTGCCGTTTATCGATGCCTGGATGCGCGGATTGATTGGCCATTGGCGGCCGTTTCCAAATTTTCTGCTGATGCTGACGATGCTCGGCGTCGCCGGCTCCGACGTCTTGATTTTCGCAATTATTGCGTGCGCGTGGACGGACTGGAGAGTGTGGAGGTCCTCGACGGATCCGGTTGAACGGAAATTCTTCGAGATACTCTGCGGCGTTTCAGTTCTGATTACCGTGCCGCTCGCGTTGCACCAGGGAATCGGGACGGTTTCCCGATTTCATGGAATGACCACGGAAACCGCGATCGTCACGCTGTGCATCGTCCCCGGCGCAGCGTTTATTTATTTCGCAATCAGGCGCAACTTCCTCGAGTACGGGGCGCAGCGGAATCTTGTGTACGCGCTCTCCGCTTCGTTCCTGGCCGTGCTGTATCTGGCATTTGTACGGCGGGTGAGCGGGTGGCTGGAACCGGCGCTGCCACCGGAAGCCACTGCTGCGATTTTGCTCTTTGTGCTGATTTTTTTATTTGAGCCGCTCGAATGGGTGATCGGGCCGATGCTGCATCGCAAGTTTCGCGAGAGGATTTCGCAATGGCAGCGGTTGGCAGCGGAACTGCAAGATGAGGCGCGGCAGGGCGAGGTTGCACGATTCGTGCGATTCGCGGAGAGCCGGATTCGAGAAGGATTTGGATTGGCGGCTGTGCGATTGCGGAACCCGGCGGATCCAAACGAGAAACCGCTTGAGGCCGCGGGCGGGCTAGGTCACGCGGTGCAGGTGCCGCTGCGAAAAGATGGGGAAGTAATCGGCGTGCTGGAGGCCGCGTCAACGGGCGCGTTTCTGACGGGCGAGACGAGCGCCGGGCTCGAATTCCTCGCCGAGCAATTGCCGGCGATGCTTGACCTTTGCCGACTGATCGAAGAAAAAGTGCGGCTCGAACGCGAACTGGCCGAACGTGAGCGGCTTGCGCTGCTTGGGCAGATGGCGGCGAGCGTTTCGCACAACCTGCGCAATCCTTTGAGTTCCATGAAGACAATTTTGCAGGTGCAGCTGGAACATCCATACCTCCCGATTGACGTGCGGCGCGATTGCGCGCTGGTGGTTGGCGAAATTGATCGCATGGGGGAAAAACTGAAACAGCTGCTGAATTTTGCGAAGCCTTCGGTAAACGGCCAGAGCGTGGCGGCTGTCGCGCTGGCGCGGCAAACGGCTGCGCTGTTTACGCGGGACGCGGAGCGGCGGAATTTGCGGCTGGAATTCGACGGGCCGACAGAGGAAATTTCGGTACTCGCGTCGGAAGACGCGCTAGGGGAAGTGCTATCGAACTTGATTGTAAACGCAATCGAGGCGCAGCCCACGGGTGGACGCGTTCGAGTGAGATTATCGCGGGAGGGCGAACAGCTCGAAATTCGGGTGGAAGACGATGGACCGGGAATTTCGCAGGAGCTGCGCGCGAAGATTTTTCAGCCGTACTTCACGACGAAGGCCACCGGCACAGGGCTGGGACTTTCGATCGTGGCGCGGCGGACGGACGAAATGGGCGGAACGATTTCGTGCGAGAGTCCAGTGCGAGATGGGAAGGGAACGCGATTTGTATTGACCTTGCCGCTGAAAGAGCAGCAGGAAGGCAAATCCGGGATTTGAGTTTGGGATTGAGCTTAGAAAAAGCTATGCCGCGGAGATGTGCCAACCGGCAGGCACAGAGAACGCAGAAAAATTCTTCGGGAGGAGAGCCAGGGCGATATGCGTACGATTCTGCTGGTGGATGACGAACCTTCAGCGCGATACGGGATGCGCCGCGCCCTCGAGAGCAGCTGCCGGATCGTCGAGGCAGGCTCGGGGAAAGAAGCACGGGACGCACTTGCGTCAGCGCATCCGGATGCGATCCTGCTCGATCTCGTAATGCCGGAAGAAGACGGGCTTACCTTTCTGCGCCGGCTGCGCGAGAGCGGTGACGGCACGCCGGTGCTGGTGGTGACGGCGCTGGATACGGCAAAAACAGCCGTGGAGGCGCTGCACAGCGGCGCGACCGATTACATCGTGAAGGGTTTCGACATTGAGGAACTGCGGAGACGCGTGGCGAATATATTGAAACTCGCAGAACTGGGCGCGGAGAACGAGCGCCTGCGACGCGAATTGGTGGCAGAGGGTCAATTCGGCCGGATGCTGGGGACATCGCCGGAGATGCGACGCGTCTTCGAGATGGCCGAACGCGTGGCGCCGACCGACGCGACCGTGCTGATACTGGGGGAGAGTGGGACGGGCAAGGATTTACTGGCGCAGGAAATTCATGCACGCTCGCCCCGCGCCGCGAGGCCTTTCGTCGCGGTGAATTGCGCAGCGCTGCCGGAAAACCTGATCGAGTCTGAATTATTCGGCTACGAAAAGGGCGCATTTACGGGGGCGGCTCAGCAGCGCAAAGGAAAATTCGAGCTGGCGCACGGCGGCACGCTGTTTCTGGATGAAATAGGCGACATGAATCCGGTGACGCAAGCAAAAGTGTTGCGCGCGCTGGAGAGCCGGAAAATTGAGCGGCTCGGTGGGACATTTTCACTGGATGTGGACGTGCGCGTGATCAGCGCGACGCATCGCAATCTGCCGGCGGAAATCGCAGCTGGAAAATTTCGTGAGGATTTGTTTTACCGGCTGCGCGTGGTGACGCTGGAATTGCCACCCCTGCGGGCGCACAAAGAGGACATCGCCCTGCTGGTTGCTACGTTTCTGACACAACTGGGCGCGCGGCATTCGCGCAAACCGAACATTACCGCCCCGGCAATGGATCTTTTGCGGCGCTATGATTGGCCGGGAAACGTTCGCGAATTGCGGAATGCGCTGGAACGAACGGTGGTGCTGGCGACAGGCGCGGAAATCGGCGTGGCCGATCTGCCGGAGGAAATTCGCAGCGGAACCCCAATCTCGGGCGGCGCGGGGGCCGCGCGCGAGGCGGCGGAAGGTTCGTTTCTGGGCGAGACGGACTTTCGCGAGGCTAAGAAGAAATTCGAGATCGCCTATTTGAAGAGAAAGCTCGAAGAGCATCATTGGAATGTTTCACAGACGGCTGCGGAGGTGGGTCTGCACAGGCAGAGCCTGCAGGAGAAATTGCGTGAACTGGGAATTCAGAGGCCGGGAAAATGAGGAAGCGCGGAAAATGGAAAAGGAAAAATGGAAAGAGCGTGGGCCCCGCGGACGGGTTCGGAGTGACAACGACTAAACGTGGTGGGTGATAGATAGTGAATCCCATCGACCAACTGGCGGGATTCGTCCTGACGGGAGGGGAAAGTTCGCGCATGGGGCGTGACAAAGCGCTGCTGGAATTGGGTGGTGAGCCATTGGTTGTGCGAACGGCGCGAGTGGTAGAACGCGCAGCGGGGAACGCGACAGTGGTCGGGCGCCCGGAAACGTTTCAATCCCTGCACCTCGATGCGATTCGGGATGACTGGCCGGGGGCGGGTCCGCTTGGCGGAATTGCCACGGCGTTGCGCGCCACGGAAGCGCCGTGGAACCTGATTGTCGCCTGCGATCTGCCTTATTTGACGAAGGCGTGGCTAGATTTCCTGATCAAAAGCGCGCTGGGATCGCAGGCGGACGCCTTGGTGCCTATGAACGAGCGCGGCGCCGAGCCGCTCTGCGCGATGTACCACAAGAGGGCCGAATCCGCGGTGTGGCTGGCGCTCGATCGCGGCACTCGCAAAGTGACGGATTGCCTTGCGGGCGTCCACGTGGAATTCATAGAACCCGCGGCGTGGAAAAGTTATGATTCGAACGGGTTTCTATTGAAGAATATGAATTCGCCGGAAGATTACGAAGAGGCCAGGGCAAGGCTGGCAGGGTAAGCACCACGATGACCGATCATTATTTCGAATTCCGCAACGTCAATAAGGCCTTCGACGACAATCACGTCCTGAACGACGTGAGTTTTTTTGTCGAGAAGGGCGAGACGGCAGTGATCATGGGGCGAAGCGGTGTGGGAAAATCCGTTTCGTTGAAGTTGCTGCTGGGCTTCCTGAAACCGGACGAAGGGAAGATCATCGTGGCGGGACAGGACGTGACCGATTGGACCGAGCAACAATTTTCCGTGATCCGGAGGAAGGTGACGATGGTATTTCAATCCGGCGCACTGTTTGACTCGCTGACCGTGCAGGAAAATGTGGCCTTTCCGCTGGTGGGGCGCGGAGGCGACGAGAATCCGGACGAAATCGACAAGCGCGTGAAAGAACTTCTGGAAATGGTGGAAGTTTCAGAGTTTGCGGACAGGCTGCCCGCTGAGCTGAGCACGGGAATGAAGCGGGCAGTGGCGATTGCGCGCGCGCTGGCGGAAGATCCCGACGCAATACTTTATGATGAGCCGACGACAATGGTGGATCCGCTGATGGCCGTCCACGTGAGCGATTTGATCGCGAAGCTGAAGCAGAAATTCCGCAAGACCTCGATCGTGGTGACGCACGACACGCATCTGGCCAGAAAACTCGCCGACCGCGTGATATTTTTACAGGAAGGCCGGCTGGGATTCTTCGGCACATGGAAGGAGCTGGAAAATTCGAAGGAGCCTTTCCTGCGCAATTTTCTGGCACAAGATGAATTGATTCCCGCACTGGACGCCACCGAGTGACCGACTCTCCTTCGCCAACCCCCGACGCAAAACCACGGCTTCCCCGCGTAATGGGATTTTGGGACGTGCTGCTTTTCAATGTGGTGACCGTGCTAGGGCCGCGATGGGTTGCGGCAGCAGCGCACAATGGGACCTCGTCGATCAGCCTGTGGATTCTGGCGGCGCTATTTTTCTTCGTTCCCACGGCGCTGGTGATTGCCGAACTTTCTTCGCGATTTCCGCAGGAAGGCGGGCTCTATGCATGGTCGCGAGACGCGTTCGGAGAATTCCACGGATTCGTGGCCGGGTGGACGTATTGGATTTATACTCTTTTTTATTTTCCCGCCCTGCTTTTTGCGAGCGCAGCCATGGCGGCGTACATCGGGGGAATTGGTTACGCTCCGCTGGCGCTCGACCGCAAATTTCTTCTGGAAGGATCGTTCGCCCTTTTTTTTGTCGCGGTGGTGCTGAACATCATCGGTCTACGAATCGGCAAATGGCTGCAAAACGCGGGCGCGGTGGGAACATTTATTCCGCTGACGATGTTGATTGTGGCGGCCGCGCTGGTGTGGCACCGGCAAGGCTCGGTGACGCAATTTTCATGGAGCAACATCCAGCCGCATTGGAACTGGAGCACGGTGAATTTCTGGCCCCAGATTGCGTTTGCATTCGGCGGATTGGAATTGGTTTCGTCGATGAGCGAAGAGGTGAAGGATCCGCAGAGAACGTTTCCGCGCGCGATTTTGGGCTCGGGCATCGTGATTGCGGTGATTTACATTACGGCGACGGTGGCGGCGCTGGTGCTGATGAGCAGCGTGCAGGTGGACCCGAAGAGCGGGGTTTTTCAGGCGCTCACGGTTGCGTCCGGGATTCTGAAATTCAGCGCGCTGGGAATTATCGGAGCGCTTCTCGTCACCGTAGGCAACGCGGGTGGAGTGGGTTCCACGGTTGCGGGAATCGCGCGCGTGCCATTTGCCGTGGGAGTGGACCGCTATCTGCCTGCGGCGTTCGCGAAAGTGCATCCGCGCTGGCAGACGCCCTACGTTTCAATTCTTATTCAGGCTGGAATATCCGGCACGATTTTGCTGCTGAGCCAGGTGAGCGAAACTACGGTGAACGCATACCAGTTTCTGGTGGATGCGACGAACATTCTTTATTTTATTCCGTTCCTCTATATGTACGCGGCCGTTATCAAGCTTGCTTACCGCGCAGACCGCGGGACATCGCGCGGCACGGTGCTGATTCCCGGGGGGAGGCCCGGGGTATGGATTGCGGGTGGCCTGGGATTTTTTGTGGTGCTGGCGAGCATCGTGCTTTCGCTGATTCCACCCGGTGAAGAGACGCGCAAGGTGATTTTTGAATTGAAGCTGGTGGGTGGAACGGCCGTATCCGTAATGATCGGACTGGCGCTTTATTGGCGCGGCGCGCGGGCGATAAAACGCGAAGATCGCGCCAGCGCACGAGCAGATTAAAAAACCGCGCGCTTTTGCATTGTTTGTTTTGTCGCCAGCGAAAAGCGCGGATCGAGCGGCAGCGCCGCCGAGGTTGTGCCCATCACGCGCGCGGCTGCATACTCCCCCACCGATGGCCCGTGCTTGAATCCATGGCCCGAGCCGCCGCCCACGAGCCAAACATTTTCGAACGCGGGATGCTGGTCAATCAGAAAATCGCCGCTCGAGGTGTTTTCGTATTGGCAAACGCGGGATTCCACGACGGGCGCGTCATTCAGGGCAGGGAATCGGCGCGCGAGAAATTCCTTCGCTGCAGAGACTGCATCAGCACTTGCGGTGCGCGATTGCATATCCGGATCGACGAGCGGGCCGTGATGGTCGTGGGCGATTTTGAATCCGCGGCTTTCAAGATCGGGCATGCCATAAAATTCGTCGCGCATCTGCAGCCAGGTGGGCATCGCGGGCGGAGCGAAACGCGAATCGCCGGGCGGAACGCCGAAAAAGAAGAGTTCCTGGCGCGTGGGAAAGATGCGATTGCCCAAAAGTTCGGGAAACATTTTCGGCAGCCACGGGCCGCAGGCGAAGACGAATGCTCCGGCTGAAATGGCGGCGCCGCTCGAAGTTTTGACTTCGCCGAGGCGGCCTTTTGCCGCGGGAGCCGGGGCGATTGCCGACTCAATTGCGTATTGGGCGCCGATTGCGCGCGCTTGCGCGACGACTGCCTGAACCGCGCGGCGCGCCATGAGGACGCCGGAGTGCGGCTCGAAAATTCCCCACGAGTCGCTATCGAAAACGATTTGCGGATACCTGCTGCACAATTGCGCGCATGAAAACTTTTCGAATTGCGCGCGTGCGTGCGCGAGCGAGGCGAGGGTCGCCAGCGCGTACGGCTCGCCTTCATGCGCGATCCACAGCACTCCGGTCTGCTGAAATAATTCCGAGCGGCCGGCCTGCGCGAATAATTCTTTCCAGAGCGGCAGCGCGTGCATGGACCAGCGCGTGTAGACTTCGTCCGCTCCGTAGCCCATGCGGATGATGCGCGATTCGCCGCCGGAGCTGGCGCGGGCGTTTGCAGGGCCGTAGGAGTCGAGCAAGAGAACAGTTGCGCCACGCTGGCGCAGCGTGTAAGCCGTCCACGCGCCGAAAACTCCCGCGCCGATCACGACGACGTCGTGGGTGTTTGTCGCGGTCGAGTTCAACTAGAAGCCTTCCTCGACGAGGCGGGTGATGGAGATGTTTGCAGAAGTGGCGGCGTGGCGCGCGCCGACAAGGCTTTCGACATATTTCGCAAGAATGTCCGTCTCGATGTTGATCGCATCGCCTGCAACCATTGCGCCGACGCTGGTGTGCTGGTGGGTGAAGGGGATCACGGCGATGTCCGCGACTCCATCGCGCCAGCGCGCGACAGTGAGGCTGATGCCGTCGAGCGCGATCGAGCCTTTTTCCGCGACGTAGCGACGCAAATCTTCGGGGACGCGAACGGAAAGCCACCAATTGGCGCCTTCGGGAACGAGTTGCGTCACACGGCCAACGCCATCCACGTGGCCTTGCACGAAATGTCCGCCGAGGCGCGCGCCGGCGGCGAGCGGGCGTTCGAGATTCACGATGGCGCCGGGCTTTTTTTCGCCGAAGGATGTGCGGCGCAGCGTTTCGCCCGAAAGATCGGCGGAAAAATGGCGCGCGTCGAATTCGACGACAGTGAGGCAGCAACCGTTGACGGAGATGCTGTCGCCGAGCTTCATTTGCGCGGAAATATCAGGCGAGGCAGCGGTGGCGGGCGCGAAAGCCACGCGGAGGCGGCCGCCCGCGGGGCCGTGCTCGAGCGATTCAATTTTTCCGGCGGCTTCGATGATCCCCGTAAACATCGTGAAAATATCCCTCGACGACAAAGTCAGGCCCGTACCGACGCAGCGAAAGATTTGCGAGCAGCGACGATTTTGGAAACCAGCGCGCGGCGGGCATTCCGGCAAATGGAACTCCGCCCGTTCCCATCACTCTGGGAGCATAAAAGAGAATCAGCTTGTCCACAATTCCGGATTCGATGGCGGCGCCATTCAACTCCGCGCCGCCTTCGATTAGGAGATTCAGAATTTCGCGGCGGCCGAGTTCGCGAACGACCGCTTTCAGATCCACGTGTCCGCCGTGGGCGCGGAGTTGGACAATTTCGGCGCCTGCCCGCGCGAGCGCGCGAGCCTTTGGCGAATCGGCGGGCTGCGTTGTGAAGATTACGAGATCGCCCTGCGCGGACTGCACCATACTGGATTTCAGCGGCATTCGCAGGCGCGAATCAACAACGGCGCGCAGCAGGTTGCGGCGGCGTGGCTTGCCGGAGCGGTCGCTCATGCGCGGATTATCGGCAAGCACGGTGCCAATGCCGGTCAGGAGCGCGTCTGAGGCGTGGCGAATATTTTGAACTTCCTTGAGCGAGGCCTCGCTGGTAATCCAGGTGACGCTGCCGCTGCGCATGGCAATCTGGCCATCGAGGGTCATCGCGGATTTCATGGTCACAAACGGCAGGCGGGTGCGAATCCAAGAAGCAAAGCCCTCGTTCAATTGTCGCGCTGCGTCTTCGTTGACGCCTGCGACAACCTCGATTCCCGCTCGGCGCGATTGCGCGAATCCTTTTCCGCTGACGGCCGGATTCGGGTCGCGCATCGCTGCGACAACGCGCTTGACGCCTGCCGCGATGATTGCCTGGGTGCACGGCCCGGTGCGGCCTGTGGTGCAGCAGGGTTCGAGCGTGACATAGAGCGTGGCGCCGCGCCCCTTCGACCCCGCCTGCTTCAGAGCGACGACTTCGGCGTGGTCGCGCTTATCATATTCATGAAAGCCCTCACCAATCGCGCGGCCATTTTTCACCAGCACCGCGCCGACGACGGGGTTCGGATGCGCCAGTGCAGCACCCTCAGCGGCAAGCTCGAGAGCGCGGGACATCCAGCGTTCATCGGTGGTCGCCGCCCGCAGCGACGCACGAGCGCTAATCGAAGAGGGAATTGACATAGGTTTGCGCATCGAAAGGAACCAGATCGTCCATTTGCTCGCCGGTGCCCACGAATCGAATCGGCAAATTGAGCTCGCGGGCAATCGCCACCACAATTCCGCCCTTTGCAGTTCCATCGAGCTTGGTCAGCACGATTCCGGTGACGCCTGCGGTGCTCCAGAATTCGCGCGCCTGATTTAAACCGTTTTGCCCGGTCGTCGCGTCGAGCACGAGCAGCACGTCGTGCGGCGCGCCGGGAATAAGTTTGGCAGCAGTGCGTTTCATTTTATCGAGCTCTGCCATTAAATTCGATTTCGTGTGCAGGCGTCCCGCGGTATCCACGATGGCAACGCCTGCTGAACGCGCTTTCGCCGCGCTGAGCGCGTCGAAAATCACGGCTGATGGATCGGAGCCGGATTTTTGTTTGATCACCTCAACACCGGCGCGCTTGCCCCACACCTCGAGCTGTTCGATGGCGGCTGCGCGAAACGTGTCCGCGGCGCAGAGCAAAACGCTCGCGCCTTCTTTTTTAAGGCGATTCGCCAGCTTGCCGATTGTCGTGGTTTTGCCGGTCCCGTTGACGCCGACGACGAAAAGCACGCGCGGGGAGGCGCCATTTGCGGCAACGGCCTTTCCATCGAAATTCTCGGCGGGCGCGTTCAATATTTTAAGGATTTGTTTTTTTAGCTCCTGCTTCAGCGAAGCGGCGCCTTCCAGCTTATGCTCCGTCACCTGCGAGCGGAGGGATGCAAGCACTTCCTTCGTCGTCCTTACGCCGATATCCGCGCTCAGCAGCGCCAGTTCAAGCTGCCTCAGCAGCTCCGGGTCAACCGGCCGGTCGCCGGTGAGCAATTGCTCGACGCGGGCGGAAAGTTCCGTGCGCGTTTTGCTGACAGACTCCTTCAGCTTTTCCAGAAGGGTGGGTTCGGGTTTTCCAAAGAGCGAGATCATGAGAGTCGGCGCATCGCGCGAAGCGCAACGCAACATTGTAGCAAAAGGCAGCGGGCGTCACAGCGGGGGGACGAGATTGCGGCAGAGCGCTTAGACTTCGACGAGGGCGGCGGTTAGACGGATGCGGCCGGACTTCACGGCGGCATCGAGAGCGTTGACGACATCTGGGTCGAACTTTGTTACAGCGAGAGACTTGATGCGGTTCATCGCGAATTCCAAATCCATGGCCGATTGATAGGGACGGTTGGTCGTAATGGCATCGAACGTATCGGCGACAGCAATAATGCGCGCCATCATGGGAATCTGATCGCCCGCGAGGCCGAAGGGGTAGCCACCGCCGTCCATGCGTTCGTGGTGGAGTTCGATGCCGGGCAGCATGTCTTTCAATTGCGCAACCGGACGCATGATGTTCGCGCCTTTGGTCGGGTGCTGCTTCATCAAATCAAATTCTTCGTCGGTCAGCTTGCCGGGCTTTTTGAGAACACGGTCGTCCACGCCGATTTTTCCGACGTCATGAAGCAGGGCCGAAATGCGCAGCCGGTCGAGTTCTTCAGTACCAAGGCCGATCCCGTCACCGAGAATCATCGAATACTTCGCCACGCGTCCGGAATGGCCGCGCGTGTAGGGGTCCTTCTCGTCGATGGCGGCGGCGAGCATTCGAATCGAGCCGAGGAAGAGGTCGCGATTTTCCGCGGCGGCCTGCTTCAGCTTTTCAACGTACTCTTCGATGTCTCCGGCCATGTGGTTAAAGGTGTCGGCCAGCTCGCTGATTTCAGCGGCGCCGCGCACCTGCACGCGTTCGTGGAATTCGGCGCGGCTGATGGCGCGAACCGATTCCACAAGGCCGCGAATCGGCCGCGTGATCCCCAAGGCGAACAAATATCCGAAGGCGAGAGCCACAAATGTGACGCCCACCACGAAGCTCAGCGCCTGCGCCTTGAGTTCCCGCATCCCCGCGTCGGTGCGGGCCGCATCAAGGCTACGCTGCATGATCACTGCCCAATGAAGCTCGCGGATCGTGCCGTACGTCCCAATCATCTCGACGGGCTTCCCCGTGATTTTGTCGGGCATTGTGAAATTGATGTTTGCCGTCGTCTGAATCTCGGGAGGCAATTCGCGGAATTGCCTGACCAGGGGCGAATTCGATGTGGCGTCGCGCCCCGGCACCATTTCTCTGGAATCCGGGTACGCCACGATGCGGCCGTGCGCGTCCACGATATACACTGTGCGGTCGCGGAGGCTCAAGTCCCGAAGACGGGTCTGCAATTTATCGAGCGAAATCACGGCCGCCAGCATTCCGCCGAATTGACCGTCTGACATCAATGGCACGGACATCACCAGAGCGGGGCGGCTGTCTTTGCCTTGCGCGAAGGGTTCGCTGATCGAGTCAAATCCCTGGATGCTCGCGGTGTAGGCGCGTTTCAGCGCCGCTTCTACGAAGGGGTCCTGATCGGCGCGAAGCAGACTGCCCGCCGACGGGCCCTTGGCCTGCCGGTCCACGGCCGTCACGAAAAGAATGTTGGGATTATTTTCGACGAAGTCTTGCAGCAGGCGGGAGAGCTGAGGCGCATGGATGGGATCGTCCACATCGGTGATCCATCCAGTGAGGGCCAGCACCTGCCGCTGGGCCAGGAGATCCTGGCTGACGCCTTGCTCGAATTCCAGCGTCTCGTTCGCGAGGGAGCGGACGATTTCAATTTGCTGGCTTTTCTCTGTGCCCTGCAGCTTTTCTTCGCTGAGCCGCAGCACCTGACGGTGGTAGAGCCACAGCGGCGTGACGCTAACGAGCAAAAGGGCGCCCAACACAATCCAGAGGATGCGTAGTCGCCGCGTCGTGAAATGATTGAGGGCCTTGGGCACAAGGGTACCTTTCATTGAAATGCTAACGAAGTGAAACGGCGGGCACAACGGGACTGTGGTACTGGCGTTGCCCATAAGCCACTGGGTAGGCAGCATTTAGAAAGCGGCGGAAGGCCCTAAAACGAGGAGAAATAAGGGATTTGCGGGCGAACGGCGCCGAATTAACGGCGAAACGTCAGCCGACTTTCCTCACCCGCGATCAGCCGCTGGATGTTGGCGCGGTGCTTCACGATTACGAGGACGGAGATCAGAACGGTTCCCATGGAGACGCTGGGAGGCGGGGCATGGCCGGGCGCGTAGAGCAGGTAAACGAAAACGGGAAGCGCCGCTGCTGCCACCACCGACCCGAGAGATGAGTAACGCCAAAACGCAACCATGATGATCCACAGGACCAGCGCGGCTGCGACGGCTTCCGGGCAAATGGGAAGAAATATGCCGAGGCCCGTGGCAACGCCTTTGCCACCTTTGAAGCCGAGCCACACGGGAAACATGTGCCCGACGACGGCAAGGATCGCCGCGGCCATCATCCAGTTGATGCCGCCCGTGGCGATGCGGGCAGCGAGCCAGACGGCGAGATAGCCTTTTCCGGCGTCGAGGAGAAGCGTAAGGATTCCGGCAATCGCGCCCGCATTGCGCGTGACGTTGGCTGCGCCGATGTTTCCGCTGCCGGACTTGCGAATATCCGCGCCGCGCATTTTCACGATCAGGAATCCAAACGGAATGGACCCCAGCAAATAAGCGATGAGGGGAATCAGCCAATCGGTGTTTGGGCTCAAGGGGCTTCCTTCACAAACGCGAAACTCGCGAGCCGATTATATTGCGCTCCGGAAGGTTTGAGAATGCTTTCAATGAGATGAAATTCCGTTTCGCGATCGGATCCGAATTCGGAGGATCTGAACTGATTTGCGGCGGCGACAATTTCGCCCACGCCTCGATTGGATGGAAAGCGCGCCAGGGTGAGATGCGGCACAAATTTGCGCGTTTCGGCGGGAAATCCGAGCGGCCGCAGCACGGTATCGATATCGGCTGCGAGGCGCGCCAGATTCGGGGATGCCTGCACGCCGCACCAGAGGGCGCGCGGCTGGCGTTCGTGCGGAAAAAATCCCAGACCGCAAAACTGAATTTCCACGGGCTGAGCGGAATGGATTTCAGCAAGCGCGGCGCGCAGCGGATCAAGTTTCGTGGCTTCGGCTTCGCCGATGAATTTCAGGGTGATGTGCATGGCCTCCGGGGGCACCCAGCGCGCGGCGCCCGATTCCGTCTTAAGGCGCGCAATCAAATCGCGCAACCGGCCGCGCACGACGGCTGAAAAATCGAGCGCGACGAAAAGGCGCACGCGCTAGCCGCGTCCGTGGGCGGAGTAGGGGAAATAGCGACGCAGGGTATCGAGCGCGGCGTAGGTGGCGTAAATGCGGATGCGCTCGCGGTCGCCGGGGAAGCGGATGGCTTTTTCACGCGGGCCGCGTTCGTCCGCGATGCCGATGTGCACGAGTCCCACGGGCTTTTCGGGCGCCCCGCCGCCGGGTCCCGCAATTCCTGTGATTCCGATGCCCAGCGTAGCTCCGGTGCGCTTGCGGATACCGTCGGCGAGCGCGAGCGCAACTTCCGAACTGACCGCGCCTTTCGAGGCGATTAATTCGGCGGGGACGCCGACGAGGCTCGTCTTCAAATCGTTGCTGTAGCAGACGACGCCGCCGAGGAAATAACTCGAGCTGCCGGGCACGTCCGTGAGATGTCCCGCGACAAGGCCGCCGGTGCAGCTTTCGGCTACGGCGACGGTGGCGCGATTTTCGGTGAGGACGCGCGCGACAACCTCTTCGAGCGATTCGCCTTTCATCGAATACAAATTTTCGCCGAGCGCGAGCGCCATGCGGCCCGTGATTTCGTCGAGAATTTTTTCAGCTTTGGCTGCGTCCGCGGACCAAATGCGCGGATGCAACTGGATTCCGCTGGGAGAGGAAAGAATTGTGGTTTCCGTGTCCGGATACATCGCGTAGAGCGGCGAAACGCGCTGCTCGACGTCTGATTCCGGCAAGCCGGTGATGCGCAAATCGCGTTTGTGCAGGCGTTCGCTGGGCGCGACGCGCGCAAGCCGCGGCTTTACCTGCTCTTCGAACATGGAGCGCAATTCCACCGGGACGCCCGGCAGAAGAATCACGATGCGTCCCGCATCCTCAATCCAGATTCCCGGCGCGCTGCCGCGAGGATTCGGCAATGTGGTGGCGCCTTCGGGGACCATCGCCTGGCGGACGTTGATATCCGGCATGGCGCGCCCGAAGCGACGGAAGCGTTCCTGAATCTGGAGGAGGATGGCCTGGTCGAGATGGAGTTTGCGGCCAAGCAAATCCGCGACGGTCTCGCGAGTGATGTCGTCGTCAGTGGGTCCGAGGCCACCGGAAGCGATGACGACTTCGGCGCGGTCGAGCGCGTGACGGAAAGAGGAACGCATATCCTCCCGCGAATCGCCGACGACTGCCTTATGCATGACGCGGATCCCGAGCTCGTTCAGTTCAGAGGTTAGGAAAAGAGAATTCGTGTCGAGCCGGTCTGGAGTGAGGAGTTCCGAGCCGACTGCAATGATTTCCGCGCGCATCCGGGCCGCTAACCGTTGAGAGGAAGCCCCTCGACATCCCAGTCGAGAGAGTAGAGTGCATTGACGGTGGTGATGTAGGCGCGGTGCGACGGAAGAAGCGCGAGGCCGACAATGTTGCCGCCGCCGAGGACAAGTTCCGCATCGGCTTGGGGCGTGAGGCGCACAATGCCGCGATTGCCGCGCAGAGACGCGGCGACATAGAGATTGCCGTGGCGATCGAAGGCGAGGCCTTGCGGGCGCCCGAGGCCGCGAAAGAACACGCTGACCTCTCCGGCGGGAGAAATTCGATGCACCACGTCGAAGCTGGAAGTGGTGGGACCAGAAACGAAAAGCTCTCCCGCGGGACTGAACGCGAGATGGTATGCGGCCATCGAAGGCTCGAGCGTGGCGAAGACGAAAATTTCACGGTCGGGGCCAATTTTGAAGATCGTGCCGCTGCGATCGCCGACGTAGAGATTGCCGCCTTTGTCGAAAGCGAGGCCGGTGGCGATGCCCATGCCTTCGATCCATTCCATGGAGCGACCATCGCCAGTGACGCGATGAATGGTGCCGTCGTTGCGGCAGGAAACGAAGAGATGGCCGTCGTTATCAATGGCGAGGCCGGTGGGATTCATCAACTCGGTGAGAAACGGCTTGATCGCATTATTTGAGGTGACTTTGTAAAGCGAGACGGGAACTTTCTGGCCACGCTGGCCGCTGAAGGTGACGTAGACGTTGCCTTCGGGATCCACGGCGGGGCTGGAGACGGGATGCAAATTGTCCGCAACCTGAACGCCGAGCGACATGGGGAAGGGCGCGCTTTCCACGCCATTCGTATGCACGCGCACCGCGCCTCCCGCGGCGCCATCGGGAACGCGCGCGATCAGGAAATTATCCGCAGACATCACGATGCTGCCTTCGGCGGAGCCGAACTGGACTTGCGCGCGCGCGTGATTGTGCACGCTGAAGCCACTGCCGCTGATGGAGACTTCGCCGCCCGGCAGAGCTGCCGGTGGTGTGACGCGTTCGATTCGAGGAGTGCCGTTGGTTTTCAAAGTCAGATCACAGTCTACAGTCAACGGTCGACAGTTTACAGCTTAGACAGGACAGGGGTAACAAATCGCTTTCAGAGTCCCGCCGCCCGGGCGATCCATAAACCGATGGCGGCATAAATTCCCGCTACCCAATCGTCTGCCATGATGCCCCAGCCGCCGGGCACAGATTCCGCCTGGCGCGCGGGAAATGGCTTCCAAATGTCGAATACGCGGAAAAGTATAAGACCCACAAGCAAAATTATCCAGCCAGGGTGCCGGGGGAAAAGAATCGCGCTCCACGGAGCGTGCGTTGGCAGTCCAAACAAATTAATCAACGGCAGCATTCCGCCGAGCAACAGCGTGAGATGCTGGCCGGAAACTTCGTCAATTACGACGAATTGCGGATCTTTTATGCGTGAGTATTTTTCCACGCGTCCTGCGGCGAAAACCCCAAACAGGGCAATCACCAGAAAAACGAACGCGGAAGGAACGAAGTTTTGAAGGAATGGATGCGTCAGAAAGACATAAGGAACCGCGATCATGAAATCGTTAGTTTTCCTTCCGGAGAGCGCAAAAATTGTAAGCACGAGGATTAAATCGAAATGGCTCATGGCGTGCGCAATCGCGACACCTGCAAGCGAGCCCCAGGTTCCGGGAGCTTTGGGTAGATAGCCGAGACCGGCGGCGGTGGCAATGAAAAAAGAGAAGCGCGGCTTGCGCGGCGAGGTGACCGCCTGCGCGGCGGCCACGGCTTCGGGGGTCGAGTCAGTTTTTGGATTCATCTTTCAAATCGCGTTCGAGGGCTTCGAAGATGGATTCGTCGAGGGCGGATTCGCTGATGACGTATTTTTCGCTGGCCCAGTTGCCGAGATCGTGGGTGCGGCAGCGCTCGCTGCAAAAAGGAAACTCGGGGTGAGTTTCGGAGTCCGTCGGCTTGCGGCAGATGGGACAGGTACGCTGCATGGCGGGCTACCTGGAACTCAGTATCGGGAAGAAATTGTTTTCGGACGCTGCGGCGGGGCGCACGACGGACGGCGGGGCGAATTCGACGGCGCGGGCGACGAGGTCATATTCTTTCGCCTCGGTGATTTCCACGGTGGCGAGCGTGCCGGGAGCGGGCAAATCAGCGGCGTCATTGACGCCTTCGAAATCGGTGATGTAGACCTTGCCGTCAATTTCGGGCGCCATGCCTTCGAGGCGCGCTTCCCAGATGAGGTCGGTATCTTTCGACGGGCCCTCGAGCAGGACTTGAAAGCGCTTGCCGACGCGCTGCTTCAATTTGCGCGCGGAAATTTTCTTCTGGATGGACATGAGCTGATTGCGGCGGCGCTCAATGGTCTTGGCGTCAATTTTATTTTCGAGATGAAAACTTTTCGAGGAGTCTTCGTCGGAATAGGAGAAAACGCCCATCCAATCGAATTCGGCGGCGCGAACGAAATCGCAAAGCTCCTGGAAATCGGTTTCGGTTTCGCCGGGGAAGCCGACGATAAAAGATGTGCGAATCGAGATGCCGGGGACGATCCGGCGAACTTTTTCGAGCATTTTGAGAAATGCGCCGGCGTGCGAGCCGCGCTTCATGCGGGCGAGGACGCTGCGGCTGGCGTGCTGGAGCGGCACGTCGAGATATTTGGCGAGGCGCGGGTGCGCGGCGATGGTTTCGAGCAATTTGTCCGTGATGCGATTCGGGTAGCAATAGAGGAATCGAATCCAGGAAAGATCTTCGATTTGCGCGAGGCGCTCGAGAAGGATGGGAAGGCCATCGCGCAGGCCCAGATCTTCGCCGTAGAAAGTGGTGTCCTGGCCGATGAGAGAAATTTCACGGACGCCCGCCTGGGCGAGATTTTCCGCTTCGCGGACGACCGATTCGAAACGACGGCTGCGGAATTTTCCGCGGAGCTGAGGGATTACGCAGAAGGTGCAGGGATGGTCGCAACCTTCGTTGATTTTGATGTAAGCCGTGTGGCGCGGAGTGGCGATGATACGCGGCGTGAGGTCGTGGTAAAGGTAAGTGGGAAGCTCGGAAGTGGAAGCGGCAGCGTGGAGCCCGGTGCGGACGTCACCTTCGCAGGCTTCTAGAATTTTTTCGATTTCGCCGGTGCCGATGACGGCGTCCACTTCGGGAATCTGGTCGCGGATTTCGTTGCGGTAGCGTTCGACCATGCATCCGGCGACGATGAGTTTTTGGGCGCGGCCGAATTTTTTGTAGTCGGCCATCTCGAGGATGGAGTCAACCGACTCTTGCTGGGCGGGAGCGATAAAACTGCAGGTGTTGACGACGAGGACATCGGC
>Ga0070765_100000622_pt1 | contig 21279 bp, 13 predicted proteins | sample HubBroMetageWFT5_FD_71516 | JGI IMG/M metagenome (GOLD analysis project Ga0070765, IMG submission 71516) | Warmed and freeze-thawed soil microbial communities from the Hubbard Brook experimental Forest, New Hampshire - Hubbard Brook CCASE Soil... | ecosystem: Environmental > Terrestrial > Soil... | reverse complement strand
CCCGACCGCGATTTGCGGAAGCTCAGGTAGAAAACCAGGCCGGCGGCGCTGAAGCAGGCTCCCAGAAATATCAACTCAAAACGATCCAGCACCACCCGCGATCGCAGCGTCGGTACAAACCCAAACGCGTCCATCGATGTGAGTATGTGCACCACCAGCAGCGCCAGTGGCGGCGCGTATACCGCTGAAAGTTTCAGCAGCGACTTGCTTCTAGCTTCCGTGCGCTCCGGAAAAACCAGCGCGAAGTGCAGCAGCAGCGCCGGCGCAAGCAATCTCGCCACTACGCTGGCCCAATACACTTCCTGGTCGAACGTATCCAGCTTTCCGCTGTATTGGAAGGAATACAGAATGAAAGACACCAGGCAGAACACATAAAAATGCACGGCTCGCGGCGCGTTCCACCTGCGAATAAAAATAAACAGTCCAATGAAGAGATACAGCAGCCCCACAACTCGCAGATAATTCTCCACGCGCAGGGGTTTTTCGGCAGGCGTGGTGATCAACCGTGTTTCGAACTCTTCGCCGTTTCGCGACAGCTTGTACCGTAGTTGCGTCCACAATCCCGCGCGATACAGCCTCCGGGTCACATGCGCAGCGCTTGGCACCCCTTGCTCATCGATAGCGAGCAAAATGTCGCCCGCACGGATGCCCGCAACGGACGCCGGCGAATCCGGCGATACTCTCCAAGCCTCAATCCCGCGATCACCATCCGTCCACGCGACGCCGTCATCTACTACGTCGTAACGCGACCTCTGCACGAAATTCAGCCAAGCAAAGACCACTGCCGCAAGCGTCGCCAGCGCCAGTATCACTGCTCCAAGACTTACGCGCAGATTCTGCTTCATCGCAACCGTCGAGCGGACGGACCTCTTCGCCAAAGATAGCTGCAACTACACTTCCAATCTTCTGTAGATTTCTCCGTTGCTAAGTCTATTTAACTCAATGGCTTGGTTCAGCAGCACTCGCTTCCGGGCGGGAACTTCCACTTTCTGGTAGAACCAATACAGCTTTACAGAAACTAATTCTCTTAGAACTGCACACTTACTCCACCTCGAAAACTCCGGAACGCGGGCACTAACAGCGCCTGCCCCTCTCGAGTGGTCATTTGGACGTATCCTTGCGCCAGCATGTTGTCGCACTCGGCGTTGGCTTCCCAACGCCCCATTGCGAATCTCGGCAACGGTTGCCGTATCTCCACCTGCAGATACGGGCTCAGTCCGTATACGCTCTCTCCGTACGCGTCCACGCGCGAAAGCGCTGGATCACTGATCCACTTGTAGCTCGTCGTGAGCTTTGTTCCCGTTTTAGGAATTCGTGTCGTAATCTTTGCCGCCAGAGAATGAGTCGGCCGAGTTTGCAGAACTTCGCGTAATGGACCGTCTAGCTCCGCAGTGGGAACCAGAGCGCCGGAAAACGCATAGATTGTTGTCAGTTCCAGATCGTCTCGAATCTTTTCCCGCAATGCCACACGCGAACCCCAACTATGCGAAGATCCGCCGTCGTATGCAAATCCTCCGGAATAAAAATCCTGAAAATATTCACCGGACGGCAAGTTATTCCCGCGCCCGAACAGCGCTACGTGACTATCGTCGTCGTGAAAGGCTGCTATCTGCATCACGCTTCGCGTGCCAAACTTGCGCTCAGCGGCAATCTCCTCATGCCGGCCATCTTCCAGCACCGGTCGTCCATTGCGAAATAGCAGTGCAGGGAACTCGTCCAATTGCTCCAACGCCGTCTTCAACGCATTCGGTTGTGGCGCGCCGGTAAGGTCCGCCGCCAACGAATCGGCTGTCGCCACTCCAACAGGTAGCGCGGCATAAACAACGTCTACATACCAGTTCGTGGTCACTCTGCTCTCGAACTTCACCCTGGGCCGCAGGCTCCAAGCTGAGGACCCAGCCCCCACCAAGACGTATTCGCCACCGACGCGAAGAACCGTTCTTTCGCCCAGCGCGAGCGTCGCTCCCTGATCGATTCTGGCACCGCGGAATACCAGCCCTGTGGAACCGAGCTTCGCTTCCCGGAGTACAATCGTGCTTGCAGGTCCCGTCTCCGTGCTCCCAGTGGGCAGCCATGTTGCTGCCAGGCCGCCTGCCGGCGCATCGTCCCCATAAGTTACCTGCCCGGCGAAAACGATTCGGTTGGAGTGATCGATCCGCTGGTCGTACGCAAACTCCGTCCCTGGTGCCGCCCCGACATTGGAAACGGATCCTGGCCGGCGCGCACCGTTCGTCATCTCCACCAGGGCGCGCGGCCGAGGGTTGGGACTGTCCATCACTATCGCGGTTGTGGTTTCCCCATCCTCACTGTCCGTCCACTGCAGGACCGGTCGCATGCCCGCCGCCGATCGCAGCACCCATTTCCATTCGTCCGGATCGCTCGCGCCGTTTACCGGGGGCCGGCGCAATTCATCCAAAGAAGCAAACATCGATTCCAGGCGGATCTTCAGGACTGTAGTGAGATTTGCGGCAACGTTAACGTGCTTTTCCAAGGTGGGCAAGAACCCGGCCAGCGTGACACGCACGGTATAAAAGCCAGGCGCCAATGTCTCGCTGCGGAAAAGTCCCTTAGTATTGGTCAGGAATTGGCGGGTTAACGTACTTCCCGGGGTCTCCGAAAGGACCTCGACCGTGGCTCCGAGTTGCGGCACCCCGCTCGCATCTCGGATTTCGCCAGTCAGTCCGCCAGCGGAAGCCTTTGCAACTTGCGCGTCCGCGGGCGAAGCACCGAGGATCACACCCGTGACGCAAGCCAAAACTAGCCCAAACTGCAGGAGCGGGCTATGTTTCAATTCAGCCTACCTCCCTGGCGCGGCACTCGCCGCTGTCTTCTGCTCCGCTGGCAGCTTAATTGAAAATTCCGCCGTGCGCGTAATCGACGATTGAGCCAGCTTATCGGTTGCGTTGATCTCCAGAGTATACTTCCCTGGTGCCAGCGTGGCCAGCGGCAAAAGCCTTTCGATCGTCACCTGGTCGCCGGTCTGTTTCATCTCATCGGTCGACTCTTTAAACTGCATCATCTGCTGGTCACCCTTTTTGACGGTGTACACAAACGTCGCGCTGTTCTTGTGTGTTTTCTCGTCTGGCTTCAGGTTGTACACCTGCATATAGATTCCAAGTTTGTCGGCAGTCGTGAAATCGCCTTCCAGCCGAGGCCGCACCTTGGAAGAACCCAACACGAACTGGCCAGTTCCAATCTGCTTCGCCGGAACGTGCTCAATCTGGTCGGCCAAAATCAGCGTACTGGCGTTCAGCTTCTCTTCGTCGTACCGTGGCACCGCCAGGCGTTCGTTCACCGCACCCACATTTCCGCTGTTTACGTCCTTAATCACTATGTCCAGCCGGTACAATCCGGGGCGCAAGGGAAGGGACTTCTGGTAAACCGACGACTGCTTCATCGACTGCTGGTACAACGAGTTCGGATAATCGCGGGTCACCGAATCCTCAAAAGTTTGCACTACCTTGCCCGTCAATGTGCTCACACGCGCGAAGATGTTGATCTCGGCGCTATGAACTCCGTCCTTATCCTTAAACGTCAGTTGCAAATTCGGAATCTGAACCGTAACCGGCACCAGGACCGTATCGCTCGTTACCTTCAAAAAATCTGTGCGCCAACTGAAATGCAGTTGGTCCCGCACCATGCGCGTCGTGACCAATGCCTCCAAGTCCTTGTACTTCACTTCGGGCGGTCTTTGCACCTTGGCGTATAGGTCCAGCCGGGTAAATTCGTCCATGCTCGCCGGCGTGCCACCCAGCGTCGTAGGCAAGTTCGTTCCATCGGAACGCGTGAACCGATCCGCTTTCGACGCCATGCCCATCGATTCCAGCAAGCTCAACCCCGCCCCCGGCACGTGCAGCAGGGCATCCTTTTCCGATGGGTCCATCGTCAGGTGATATTCGCCGGAACTGCTCGGGTCCACAAACTCCAGTTCAACGTTTTCCTGGATCCCTTCCAGGTAACGGTAGCGCCATCTCTCCCACGGATACGTGGTTGTCGATCCGCCGCCCTCGTCCATCGGGCGATCATACGTGCCGCCCGTCGGGTGCGATTCGATTTCGTCCGGCTTACCCCAGATAATATAGATACGTCCACGATCCGTCTTCCAGCCAGGTATACCCGACGCAAAATGTTCGTTCGCGTAGGCGATCCGTCGATAATGTTCTTCTTTGAAATCGTTGTCCGGCAGATCCGGATTACTACTGCGCCTTAGCCAGAATGACTCAATGAAGCTTTCACGTTCTTCGTTAGTCGCTAACTGAAGGAATGTCGATCGCTCTTCCGGCGAAATGATGTACACCACGTCTTCGTTCAGCCAGGTCTTATATGGCGTGTCCAATTCTTTCAGCGTGCGCTTCATCTTCTGCTTCTGTTCTTTGGTGAGTGGCTTCTTCTGCGCGGGAGGCGCATTGGGGTCAGCAGGAGGAGTTGCTTCTCCTTGGGCGTACACGGAGATTCCACAAGTCAGCAGTGCTATTGCGCAGATGGAGATGGAACGAAGGATCTTCGGCATGAGACACCTTTACAGCTTTGGATTCTAATCCTCTCCACGAACCCCGTCAATTCGTGAATCTTCCTCATTTAAGGACACTTACTCTCTGATTGCTTTGGACGTCGCCCCGATGCCCGGGGTTGCCTCATCCGGTCGGTCCCCCACACCTACACCAATAGTTCCACCGCCAGCGTCAAAAGGACACAAAAGACGCCCTCGAATTCACAAAACTGGGTTTCAAGATGGGAATTTACTGCACGCGTGCGTTCTGTGACTCCGACCCGATCAGCGTATCGAAAATTGCCAGTACGTGCCTGCGGTACTCCACCATCCGCGAAAATACATCTCGCAGTTCAGGTTCGCGCTCCGCTTCGCGGTGCCATTTGGCCAGTACCACTGCGGGCACCTGAATATCCCTCCGCAATTGCTCCGCTGAGTGCCCGCGGAGGAATAAGCCATAGAAAAACGCGGCTTCCCGCTGCGGGAACTCCAGGTCCGCGATCACCTCGGTCGGAACGAATGTGGCTATCGTCGCCATAAGGAAATTCGCAGTTTACTCAAAATTCTTTCCACGTCAAGTAGCTCTAGGGTCCCGATGCGGCGGTCCAGTCAACCTTGTACCCCGCGTACCATGTAACCAGGGCCGGCAACGCACTTGCCCTTGACCCCTTCCAAACGACGTAGGATGCTTAAGTCTATGGGCCGGTTACCAAAGTCGCTTGCCAGTCGCACCTTCGGTCGCTTCATGCGCTTTGGCATGTTACGCGGGCTGCGTTCCGTTGAAATTGACCCCGAAGACTTTCGCAAGTACCTCTCGGAAAAGCACGGCCTTTGGGTGCCTCATTTCGGCCGCATGAAAGATGTGCCCGTCGAAAAACTGGACGCGATCGCCGCTCGTCTGATGCACGATGCGCAACGCCTTGCCCTTGCACAAGGTGCGGGCCTCGGTCTGGGCGGAATGATCACGCTTATCCCAGACGCGAGCCTGCTCACCATCATCACCCTTCGCCTGATTCAGCGGCTCTGCTTACTCTATGGTTTTGAGGAAAAGGACAAAGATCAGCGCCTGGAACTCTGGATGGCTGCCGCAGCAGCTGCCGGCATCGACTTCAGCAAAGATATCGTTGAAAAGCAAATGATGGAAAAACTCGCTCCCCGCCTTGCCCGCCAAATTGCGGTGCGCATCGGCGAAGAGAGCGCCGAAAAATGGGTTGGGCGGATCATCCCTCTCGCCAGCTCCGCAATCGGCGGGGCGCTCAACTATTCCTTCGTCAAAACCTGGGGCCGCCGCGTTCACCGTCACCTCCGCGCCAGGCATCTCACAGAGCGCGCCGATATCGCTTCCAGCGTGCGCATCATCGGACCCGTCGAAGCCTTCTAGCTCTGATCCAACCTCGTCCATGCGGCGAAACCCTTCCACCCCATTTCTGCTGGGCGTTAACTACCCCTGGCTTCACTACGGCGAGGATTTCGGTCTTAGCGGCGAACACCACCACGGCGTCAGCCTTCCCTCCCACCAAAAACGGATCGCCGGCGATTTCGCCGCCATGCGTGCCTGTGGTATTTCCGTGGTTCGCTGGTTTCTATTTGCCGATGGCCGCGCCGGCTTTTTATCCGAAAAGGGAATTGCCACCGCGCCCGACGCTCTTTTGCTGAAAGACGTCGACACAGCACTCCAGCTGGCGGAGAGTGCCGGGTTGAAACTCTGTTTCGCACTCTTCGACTATCTTTGGCTCCAGAAAAAACCCAAAACCGCCCGCCGCAACCCGCACTCGCACGTTCTTCATTCCGCCGCCGGTCGCCAGTCTTTCCTCGAACGCGTTCTTCTTCCTCTCTTCCGCGAATTCCGCGCCCATCCCGCTCTGTATGCGTGGGACATCGCCAACGAACCCGAATGGGCCATTCGCGAATTCCATCCAATTTCCTTTGCGAAAATGCGCTTGGTGGATTTTCTCCCATTCGCTCACAAAATCGTCCAGTCCGTTCACGAGTTCGCCGCCGTCCCTGTCACTCTCGGTTCAGCCCGCCTTTCTTGGCTGCGTGCCTGGAGCGTCCTCGATCTCGACATCCTCCAAGCGCACTACTATCCCTCTATCGGCATTCACCGCGAGCCCGCACTCCATCGCCAACTCCATTCCCTCACCGGTCTGGAGAAACCCTTGTGGCTCGGCGAACTTCCGGCGCACTTTCCGTCGTCGAAATCCTATTCCCTGGAAAAAGCGCTCACTGTTTGTCACGATGCCGGCCTCTGCGGCGCCGCGGTCTGGCGCTGGATAACTCCCACTTCCGAAGGTACTGACATCGAAATCGGCACGGTCAGCCCCAACGCGCTACAATCCTGGCTCGCTACAAAACGTGACTCCGCCTTTCGCGTCTAACCCGTTCGAACCCATCTGATCGAGGAAGAGCGCCTTCATGCATCACCACATCGACACTCGCCGCCGCCTTGCATTTGCGACGCTCTTCTTCCTGTTGGTTTCTCTTGCTTCCTTCGGCGTCTCCGCGCAGGAGCAGGAAGACGTGCGCGGCGTTCCCGTTGAGCCCGCGGACGCCGCCGAAATCCGCGCGCAAATGGCCACCGCCGAAGATCTTCTCGGCAAGACTCCAGATCGCGGCGCGATTCTCTATTTCCTTGCCGAATCTCACGCGCAACTTCTGGAACAGCGCCCCGCCATGTCACGCCTTTCCGAATGCATCGCTCTCAAAGAAGGTTTTGACCCCGATGGGGATCCTGCCTTCGCCGCCTTCAAGACGGCGCCCGATTTCGTGAAACTCGTTCAACAGGTCCACAAGGATTTTCCCGCCATTGCCCGCTCACGACTCGCATACACCGTTCCGGAAAAGGATTTGATCCCGGAAGGCCTCGCCTATGACGCGACCGGGAATTTTTTCCTTCTGAGCAGCCTGTATCGCCGCAAAATTGTGAAGATTCCTTACGAAGGCAAGCCGGAAGATTTTGTTCCGCCAGACCGCGACCACTTATTGCCCGTCCTCGGCATTCGGCTCGATCCCGCAGACGGTTCCGTCTGGGCTAATTCTTTCCTCGACACTGGAAAGACAGAATTGCTTCACTTCGATCGTGCCGGTAAACTCCTCGGCCGTTTCTCCATCGCCGGTGAAGATAAACACGGTTTCAACGATCTCGTTGTTCTTCGGACCGGCGTCGTTTATCTCACCGACACGCTCGCGAACGAGCTCTATCGCTTTGATGTCAAAACGCAGCAATTCGAGGAACAAAAAACCTCGCGCCCTGTTCTTCAGCCCAATGGCATTGCCCTCAGCGACGACGAACAAACACTCTACGTTGCCGATCAGCTCGGTATTCTCCGCGTGGACCTAAATACTCATGTCTCCGCCGAAATCGATCCCGGCCCCCACAACACGCTCTCCGGCGCCGACGGTCTCTATTGGCACAAAAACACGCTCATCGCCATTCAGAACGGTATCGGCTCGCCGCGTATCGCGCAGTTCACTCTCAGCAGCGACGGCCTTCACATAACCAAAACAACCATTCTCGAAAATCGCTCCACCTTTACGGTGCTTCCCACCACCGGCGCGCTGCGAAACGAAGATTTCTACTTCATCGTCAACAGCCAGCTGAACAACCTTAATGGCACGCACATCCTCGATCCCCTGAAGCTCGAACCCATCCGCATCGGTGTCCTGCATCTTCCCTGAACCGGGTCCTATCGCTTCAAGCACGCAAGTGGAATTTCGTTTATCCTCGTCTTACAGTATTAGGGAAACTGAACGGCGGGATTTCTTGCACCACTTCATAAATGTCTTTGGGGGAACACGACTTCAGTCGTGCCGAAACGAGGCCTCATGATTTCCTTGCGCACTATCCTTGTAGCTTGTTCCATCTTGGCGGGCGCCGCCATTCTTTTTCTGCTCCCGCAATTCGCCGCGTCTCACTCTCAGCAAATGGCGGGCATGAATCAAGCCGCCACCGATGAGCCCACGCCCGCGTTTCATCCCGAGCCGCCGAAGGACGCCCTGCCTCCTACTCTGCCGGCCTCCATCTATACCGACAAACTCATCTTCAACGCCTACGCCGTCGCCGCCCGCGTCAACAAAGTTCTATATCAACAGCCCTGCTACTGCCATTGCGATCGCAGCCAGGGTCACGGCAGCTTGCTCGATTGTTTTGCAAGCCGTCATGGCGCAGGTTGCGACATCTGCCAGCGCGAAGCCTTCTACTCCTACGAACAAACCCGCAAGGGCAAAACTCCCGCGCAAATCCGCGAAGGCATCATGCGCGGCGACTGGCAAAAAGTAGACCTCGCCAAATACCAAAAGGACTACCTCCCTCCCGTCGTCGCCAAGTAACCGTCACGTCCCTCTCTCTTGTGTAGCGGCCGCCTTCTGCCTACCCCGGCAAAGGGAGGGAGAGGCGGGCACTTTTGGAGTGCGTGCGGCTCGCCGCCGCTTTTACGCTTTCAGCCGCTCCACCCAAACTCCCGCACAGTAACACTGCAGCGAATCCGGAACCCATCGCCAAAACAAAAAAAGGGGCGAGCCACCATGGGCTCGCCCCTTTTTCCCTCCTGAATCCTCACCAGATAAACTTCGCTCCCAACTGGATATGCCGCGATCCGCCGGAACCCACCACCGGGTTGGAAGCCCACACATCGGGGGTGTACGTAGCCAGACCCACCGTCGCGGGGCGCGCTAGCTCTCCACCGATCGAGCCGGGCGCGAAATTGGGGTGGTTCAGCAAATTGAAGAATTCCGCGCGAAGTTGTAGCTTCAATTTTTCGTTCAAACTCCAAGTCTTGGATACCGAGGAATCCCAATTCGTAAAGCCCGGTCCGCGAATTATGTTCCGGCCCATATTTCCGAACGTGCCGAAAGCTTGCGGATATACGGTCGTGCCGTTTTGCGAATAGCATCCGCCTATGTAATCCAACGACTGAATCAGTGCCGGATCATTGTTGGCCGCAGCCACACAAGCTGCCGGCCGGTTTATCACGTTCCCGTCGTCGTCATAGGTCACCTCCAGAAAGGGAATCGGATTGTCATGAGACCATTTCAGATTCTTGGGATTTCCCACGATGTTCCAGCGTTCATTACTCGCATTTCCGGGTCCTTCCCCGGTTCCCGACAAGTCATCTCTGTTGTCGTACAGCAGGATGGGCGGACCCGTCTCCACCATTACGATACTTGTCAGTTGCCACCCTTCCAGCATCTGCGCCCACGACTTACGAGAAGGCAGATCGTAAATCGCCGAAAACGTGAACCGGTGACGAATGTCGTAGTCTCCGCTGGCCTTTTCGGCTGGATAGTCAAGGCTGTTTTGCGGAACGTATCCAAGGTTGTTAGTGTTCCCCGCAGTATCGATAGCGTGACCGTATGTGTAGCCTGCGAGCAGATACAATCCGTGTGAATATCGCTTCGTCAGTGTTACTTGCAAGCTGTTGTATGTCGAGGTGGATTGGTTTCCAAGGTAGTTCAGGAAACGAATGTATGGATAACAGGGACTGTTGCCGAGTCCGAGCCCAACCGGAGGAGCACAACTTGCCGTAAGCGGACGCCCTAATTGCTCGGAACCGTCATCGATAGTTGGGTCGACCTGATTGATGTCAACGGTGCTGTACAATTTGACGCCACGATTCGCAACGTAAGCGACCTGCAGCAGTGTCGATGGTGTCAGCGCCTGCTGCACGTTCAGGTTCCAATTCAGGACGTATGGGGTCCTAATTTTCGGATTCACCGCAAAAATATCGCAGGGAAATGATGCGGAGCATCCCCCTCCGATGCTGGCTGCTGTCGGAAAGATCGGCCCCGCTACGCTCCAGTTCAATTCCGAAGCATCTCCATTTGTAACTAAGAACGAATTAATCGTGCCATTTCCCGGCGTCACCCCTGGCAAGCCGCTGGGATTCAGGTTTAGCCCGCCGCCACTGAACATGAAAGTGCGGATGGACGGCTGTACATAAATCATTCCGAACCCAGACCGAACGACGGTGTGCCCCGTACCGAACACGTCCCAGGCCACACCCAGTCGGGGAGACACATTGTTATAGTTGGTGTTATATGGCTCGCTGATACCATCGCCCACCTGAACGATCCCTTCCGCGGGGACATAATTCGCCAGTTGGTTATGGGCATCCTTGATCGGGTGCACCACGTCGTAGCGAAGACCTAGATTCAGTGTCAGTTTTTGTGTGATTCGATAATCGTCTTGCGCAAACAATCCCCACGACTTCATGGTGATGTTGCGTTTGGGATCGCCGTACAGCAGATTCCAGGCTCCGCTGCTCGAGGGGTTGCCCTCAAGGAAGTCCGTCAGATCGTCAAAGTAAACGACGCCTCGACCGTTGCCCGCGCGATAGTAGTCCACCCCGCCGTTCGCGAATACACCCCCAAATCGCAGCGTGTGTTTGCCCCACGTCACCGAGGCCGTGTCGGAATAGTTTTGCGTATGGCTCGGCGAGGTGTAGGCCGGCCAGTTGGCGTTTCCTCCAAGGGCATAACAACAGTCGTAACTCGGGTAGATTTCTGGCATTCCGAAAAGGCGTGGATCCGTCACTCCCGTGTTCAATCCGTATTGCGACGGATTCACGTTCGAGTCTACCGGAGCGATTTTTTCGTAGAAGTAGTTGTAGGCAAACCGCGCGGTGTTCGACCACCGCGAGTTCGGTGTCCAAATCCAATCGAACCCAAAAACCTGGGTGATCGGCGCTGCGTGGGACAGCCAAGCCGTGCTCCAGGGATATCCGTCTTCCTCCGTTTGCGCGGAATTAGCGTATACATATCTCCCCGACAGACTGTGATGTTCGCTTAAATGATAGTCGCTCTTGAACACCAGGTTGTCAGCGCGGTTCAGATTGTTAAAATTGAAATTGATCGCCGTTGGATCATTCGGATTTGCCGTGTAGCCGGGATTGTTGGGGAAATATTTGAGGAGATTCATGCTGAGCTGATTACAATTCGTCGGCGTTGTGTCGCAGCCCAGCGAATGTAGCGCATCTACGATACTGGAATCAGGGTCGCCGTCCGGCAGGTCCGGTGTCGCAAGGGATGTGGTTACCGGGGAATTGTTAACCTCAGGTACTCCGACTTTGCTTCGCACACCCTCGTAGTTCGCGAAATAAAACCATTTGCCTTTGATTATCGGGCCACCAATGGAGGCGCCGAACTGATGCAGCGACACCGCGGACAATGGCTCCGGGCTGGGATTGAAGTAGTTCCGCGCGTCGTATGCGGCGTTGCGATTGAAATAGTACGCGCTTCCATGAATCTGGTCCGTGCCCGATTTGATGCCTATATTCACGACTACCCCTGGCTTGGCTCCAAAATCCGCCTGAGGTTGCTCTTCGGTGTTGAACTCCTGGATGGAATCCAGGGGAAGTGTGCTCGCCGGCGTGCCCGAAATTCCGGCGTCATTCACAACGGTTTCGCCCCAATAAGCGTCGTTGTTGTTCGCGCCATCGATAATGTAGTTGTTGTCGTCCGGCCGCAATCCGTTGGAGGTAGTGGAATGAAACCCGCCCCCGGCGGTTCTTTGCACGCCCGGATGTAAATTGAGAAGGTTCTGGAAGTCCCGCCCTTGCACCGGCAGTTCATTCACGGCCTGGTTGGAGAGTACTCCGCTCAGCACAGCATCCGACGTATCCGTCAGCGGCGCTTGCTCTGAAACCTCCACCGTTTCCGTAACTGCACCCGGCGTCATCCGAAAATCGATCTTCAGGTCGTTCGCCACTTCCACCTGAATTTTGTCCCGCACCATCGTCCTGAAATTTCCGGCTTCCGCCTTCACCGAGTAGAATCCTGGCTCAATATCCGTCGCGACGTAATTTCCCTCGCCGTTCGTCGTTAATTCCCGCGCTACGTGCGTTCCCAGGTTTTCGATGGTCACCTTCGCTCCGGGAATGCTTGCTCCAGTCCCGTCGGTGATTTGCCCGCTGATCCTCCCTCGATTGCTCTGCCCGGGGCTAAGCAACGGAACCAGACACAACAGAACCACACCTGCAATTACACGTACTTTCCATGAGTCCATATAGTCTCCCGGCCAGAAAAAGTTTCTTGGACGATCTGCAGATGCGAGCTTGAGGAATTTGAGGAGGGAGCGGTTTTGCTTTACGGAATCCTACAGACCGGATTCGAGTGTGCCCGTGGAAACTCCAGCGAGGATCTGATTGAGGCAGTGGCAGCTAATTCGGATTTTGAGTAGGTGCGTCATTTCCTTGGGCTCCGTGCCACTCGTTGCGGCGCAGTATGGTCGAAGCGTCTCCGCAAGTCAACGATTTACTGGCATTTTCCGTTAAATAGTTTCCAGAATTTTCTTGCTGCACAACACCGTTCCATTTCTTCGTGGCATATACTGTGCGCATGCGTCGCAAATTTCTTTGTTTCCCGAAATCGTTCACCCTTTTCACGGTCTTTTTTTCTTATCTCTCATGCGCCTCGCCTCTGCAAGCGTCCGCCAAATATTTTCGCGCTGGCAACGAAGCCGACAGTACCGTCACCCCCCGAGGCGGCTACGCACTCATGGGCGGCGGCTCCAAACTCGATTCAGCCTATTTATTTTTGTGCGAGCGTGCCAACGGCGGCGATTTCTTGATCCTTCGCGCGAATACCGAGGATGATTACGCCAAAAAAGTGAATGCGGAAATGCTGGCCACCTGCCCGCTAAATTCCGCTGCCACCATCGTGTTCTCCGACCGCGAAGACTCCGATGATCCCAAAATTCTCCAGATCATCGAACACGCTGAAGCCATCTTTTTCGCCGGCGGCGATCAATCCAATTACGTCCGCTTCTGGCAGGACACTCCGGTGCAGGACGCGCTCAATCGCTACATCGCTGCCGGCAAGCCCATCGGTGGCTCCAGCGCTGGCTTGGCCATCCTCGGCGAATTTTCTTTTTCTTCCATGGTCGACACCATCCATTCGCCCGACGCGCTTGCCAACCCTTACGGCAACAAGGTTACCCTCACCCGCGATTTTCTGCGCATCCCTGTGCTCGCCGGAACGATTACCGACACCCATTTTGTGAAGCGCGATCGCCTCGGACGCCTTCTCGTTTTCATGGCTCGCATTTTGCAGGACGAGTGGGCAAACCGTGTGCGCGCTATCGCGGTGGACGAAAATGCCTCTGTCCTGGTCGAACTCGACGGTTCCGCAAAAATCGTCGGTGGTCCCGCGTATTTTCTGGAATCAACGATCAAGCCCTCAACCTGCCTTACGAAAACGCCGCTCGACTTTCAGAACATCTCTGTCCATCGCGCTGCCGCGGGCAGTTCATTCGATCTAAAAAAATGGAAGGGCGATACCACCGACGTTTACTCTCTCTCCGTATCGGCCGGAAAGATCCAAGCCACCAATTCCACCCATGGAGTCTACTAACTCTCGCCGGGTGCCCCATTGGCCGCTTTTGCGAGTGGGTCTTGGGTTTTCTTCAGTCTTCGGGTGCCGCACCCTTGGGCTTTAAGGGTGCGGGGTTCTCTTGGGTTTCCTATTCGCTTCACCACAACTCACGCGAACCGCACGATCGCCGCTCGATTCGGTTCCTGATCCCTGTTCGCTGATCCCTGATCCCTTCCTCATCTCCCGTGCCGCAAATACCCATCCGACTTATTCAGCCAATCCTCCCGCGGAGGCGTAAACACATCCAGATCCAGCGTATCCTCCACCGCCCACGCCTCATGCGGCATATTCGGCGGAATGCACAACACTTCTCCCGCCTTCACCACAATCTCTTTCCCATCGATCGCAAATTTCAGCGCGCCTTCCAAAATGTACGTCACCTGCTCGTTGTGATGATGATGCAACGGCACGTGCCCGCCCTTACGGATAAACACCCGCGCCAGCATCAACCCGTCCCCAACTACCATCTCGCGGTCGATCTTCTCGTTCAATTTCTCCCGCTCGACATCCTTCCACGCCATGTACTTCAGTTCAGTTGTGCTCATTTTTTCAAGTCTCCATATAATTTCGCAGCATTGTCGTGCAAATATCCGTGCGCCAGCTCCAGCGCCTTTGATTCGTTGATCGCTCCCTCATCCACTAACTCTGCCAGAGCCGCGGCCAACGCCGTCCGCGAAGTCCGTACCGCGAGCCACATGCTCTCTTCCGCTCCCAACGCATCGTTAAACGGAAACGCGTCCGATCCGAACATCATTTTGTCCGGATAGAGCGTCAACAGTTGCTTTATCACCATCTTGAATTGCGACGGATACAGCATCTCCGACTGAAACGAAGTGTCCAGGTACACGTTTTTCACGGCCGTCAGCAGCGCCGCCTCTCGTTCGTACGGCCAGCCGCCATGCAGCAGCACGAACGTCACGTTCTTGTACCGCGCATCGCGCAGCACATTTTCCAGGTTCAGCACGTCTCCTTGCCGCAAGCTGAAATAATCTCCAATGCCAACCGCCGAATGGAAATGCATCGGCAGGTGCAACTTCCCCGCTTGATCCACCATTACGCGAAACGCGTAATCCTGAAACAACTTGTACTCTTCCGGAGCCGGGACGCCGCCCGCCTTGTACTTGTTATAGATCGCTTCCGCTTTCTCCCGCCGCGGATCGCTGAAGTACAAAGACCGGAAATAGGCAGCCTCAAATTTGATCGCCACGCCCCCGCGCTTCTGCTGATTGTCCGCCATCGTCCGGCGAATAAAATCCTCGTAACCCGCCAAATCCGCGGGCAGTCCTTGTACACCTTCCAACTGCTTGTAGCGGCTCAGCATTTTCTCTTGCAGCGGCACATACACACCCATGTCCGGCGTGCGTGCCGTCTCGCCTTTATTGTCGAACGGGTAGAAAAAAGAATCCCCGAAAAATACCCAGTGAAATCTCTTCGTATCCAGGTACGCCGGCATCATCGCGCGGTTTGCCAGGCAAATCTCCACGTTCACTTTGTCCAGAATTCCGTCCCAGTACGTGGTTCCGCCCGCCGTCTCCGCCGCTTTCTTTTTATCCGAAAGCCACTTCGCATGCTCCGGGTTGAAATCGTCATACGGATAACCAAACAGCGCCTTCGCTCCAGCCACAAACTCCGGATTATCATCGCGCAACCGCAGTGTGGCGCTCTCATCCGGTGGCGAAGCCATCGCGTCCACATCCGAATCATCCGCATACCCCGGATGCGCATGATTGTCGTAAATCGGAATCTTATCGATTTCCTTCAGGAGTCGTTCGTACGTCTTCTTCACATCGCCAGATGGATACGGCTGCGCCTGCCCCGCAGCGGCGTATCCAACCGCGCCGCAAACCGCAAACGCCAATCCAACACGCAGAAAATATTTGCTAACCAAATCGCCTCTCCTCGTCTTGGCACCGGGGGCCGCACCCTTGGTTTTTAAGGGTGCGGGTTTTGACTTTATTCTTCCGCTTTCTTCTACTTCCCCACCGCAGCCTTCGTCCACTTTCTCGAAACTTTCTCAATTCTCCGAAGCGCCTCTTCTAACTGCTCCGTCGCGCTCACCAGCGAAAATCTCACGTAGTTTTTTCCTTCGGCCCCAAACGCGGCCCCGGCAATCGCCGCAACTCCGGCCTCCTCCAACAGAATCTTCTGCACCACCTCGGCGCTCAGGCCCGTTTCTTCAATATTTACCCACGCATAGAACGCCCCATCCGGCTTCAACCCGCGAAATCCGTGTATGCGGTTCAACTTCTCCACAAAAACATCTCGCCGCTTGCGGTATTCCTCCACCATCTTCGGCACTGCGTTCGTCGAATCCGCCAGTGCCTCAATCGCCGCCACCTGCGAAAATTCCGCCGTGCATGTAAACGTGTTCAACACCAGCATATCCAGCGCATCAACCACACTCTTCTGCGCCACTGCGTATCCCAGCCGCCACCCAGTCATCGCAAACGATTTCGAAAAGCCATCGATGATCACCGTCCGCTCCGCCGTCCCTGGCAGCGCCCAGATCGATTTGTACTCGCCTTGAAACAGAATCCGCGCGTAAATCTCGTCCGCGATTACCCACAAATCATGCTTCTTCGCTAATTCCGCAATCGCCGCCAGATTCGCTTCCGTAAAGACTGTCCCGGTGGGATTGTTCGGCGAATTGAAAATCAGCATCCGCGTTTTCGGCGTAATCTTGCTCCGAATTTCCTCGATGTCCGGCTGAAACTCGTTCTTCTCCCGCAACGCGTACGCCACCGGTTTTGCTCCCAGCCCCCGCGTAAACGATGCGTAGATCGGGAAACTGGGGTCCGGGTACAACACCTCGTCCCCCGGCTCGATCAGTGCCAGCATCGTAAGCGACAGCGCCATCTTGCATCCCGGCGCCACTAACACCTGCTCCATCTCCACGTCCAGCCGTCGCGTCCGCTTCAAGTAGTCCGCGATCGCGGTCCGCAACGCCGGAATCCCGCGCGTCGAAACATACCTGTCCCGGCCGGTGGCAACCGCTTCCTGGACCGCCTTCACTACCGGAGGCGCCGCATGAAAGTCTGGCTCACCCAGTTCCAGGTGAATGATGGACTTCCCTTCTTTTTCGAGTTCCTTCGCGCGCGTAAATACCGCCAGCGCGCCTTCGCCCGTCAATTGTGAAACACGCGTTGCAATTTTTGGCATAACCGGAAAATCATACCATCCTTCGTCCGAGAATTTCCCCGCCGCTCGTGCAAGAAAAAAGGGCGCGATTTTGGCCGCGCCCTTGTCTCCATTTATCTGCGCGGTTCTTTAGAACGAATACCGCAGCGAGAACTGGATCAACCGCGGCACGCCCTTCGTGCTCGTGATCACTCCGAAATTGCCAGGGCTCTCCACGTCCGTGGCCACCGGGTTGGCAAAATTCACATGGTTCCAAATGTTGAAGAAGTCCGTTGTGAATCTGAGATCCTGCCGCTCCGTCAGGCGAATGTGTTTGATGAGCGAAAAATCCCAGTTCTGCTGGAAGGGTCCGCGGTAAATATTTCGCCCAAGGTTGCCGAATCCCGTCCCGCAGAAGTTCGAATCGGTCAAGCATTCCGCCGGATACAGTTGCGCCGCAGGAGTGAAATTGTTGATGTTCACGTAGCCGCCCAGGCGGTTCTGCACCGATCCGCTGGTGTAGCCTCCGGAAATCGTTGCGCCAGGAGCCAGACTCGCGCCCAACAACGGCGTACTGCCTGCTCCCAGGAACGCTGTGGCGGCCCCGGAATCAATGATCGAGAAGGGCGTTCCAGACTGTGCGATGGTTACCCCGCTCACACTCCAACCGTCCAGCACGGCTCTCTTCGCGCCCGTCGCGCTCCGGAAAAAAGGCAAGTCGTAAACGTAGCTCACCACAAATCGGTGTGGCCGGTCGAAGTCCGATAGCCCGCGCGAAGCGTTCACGCTGCTCTGGTCGTTGTACGCGGTATTGAACGCCGTATTGCCCGTCGACGTGGCATCCGTGGATTTCGAGTACGTGTACGCCGCCTGCAAATAGCCGTCTCTCCAGCGACGCGAAAGGGTCGTCTGCAATGAGTGGTAATGCGAATACGCGTCGTTCGCAAAAATCTGGTACCCCGCATATCCGTTCAAGCCTGGCGTCGGTGTACGCGCCACGGCATTCGCGAGGGTGTTTGAGGTGATCGAGTATGTATTCCCGTTTACGTCTTTGACCACCACCGGATCCGTCGGCGTGGCATCCAGCGACTGGATTCCGTCTCTGGTTTCCCGCAAGTGCACTGCGTGCGTACCCACGTATCCCACTTCCAGGACCCAGTTCTTTCCAAGGTCTCGCTGTACCGTCAGGTTCCACTGCTGCGTGTTCGGCACTTTGAAATGCCGTGGAACTTCCAGTGCGAAATCACCCACCGACGGGATGCCGTTGCACCCAGCCTGGTTTGCGTACACCGGTGTCTGGTTAGGATCCGTCGTCGGAGTCCCGTTCGCGGTTGCGAATCCTTGCAGCACGGACAGGCAGGGCAAAAACGCTGGGCTCAGCACGCCTGCGGCAGGCAACGCATTTGGATTCGATCCCAATCCCGTTGCCGGGTCGCAGTACGGGCTGTACGGCGCCGGGTTGCTCGCCGCGCAAGGCGCAAAGAAGTTCGTGAATCCGCCCGGCGCACTCCCCGCGAACACAATCGGCAAAAACGGCGTTTGGAAGCTCAACTGATCCACTGCTCCCACATCTTCGCGCACATAATAAATTCCGTACCCGCCGCGAACCGTTGTCTTGCCGTCGCCAAATATGTCGTCCGCGAACCCTATACGCGGACCAAGTCCTGTCGCATAACGATTAAAAAATGTGGTCGCTCCCGCATTGCCTGTTAAACCCGGAACTCCCAGTTGATCCACGCATCCTGGATACACGAACGGATTTTGTCCAGACAGCGTCAGGTCGGATTCGACGTTTCCGATATGGCAAGCGCCGTCCACCCACGCTCCCAGTACCTCCGTCCGTAAGCCCAAATTCAGCGTCAATCTCTTGGTTACCTTCCAATCGTCCTGCGCAAATACCGCAAAGTTGTTCTGTTTATAGTTGTGGTTGTATACGCCGCCGCCGCCAAAGCTGAATTGCGGCGCGCCCAAAAGGAAGTTCTGGAAGTCGATCGTGTCTTCCCCGATGGGAGAGCTCGATGCAGGCGTATTGGTAAAGAAAAGTTGCCCGTTAAAGGTTTGCGGAAACTGTTTGTCCAAATTGACAAAAGTGAACTCTCCGCCGAAGCGCGTCACGTGCGATCCGTGCACCCACGACACCGTGTCCATTCCCGTGTAATTGTTCTGGTTGTTGGTGGTATTCGCTTGTGGCGTCGGCCCGATCTGGAATCCCGAACTTCCGAACGTGAACTTGTAAATGCTGCTCGTAATGTTGCTCATCGGGCGGTTAATTCCCAAATCGTCCACGGTGACCGGCGGATCGTTGATCGCCGAGTTGTTGATGTGCACGAGCCCGAACCGCGCTTCGTTCACTACCGTCGGGCTGAACAGGTGCGTCTCGCTCAATCCGAAGAACCGGCTGCTTACCGGCAGCGTATACGGAAAATTCAGGTCGGAAGCCGCGATGCTTCCGCCCAGCGAAGCCTGCAATCCTCCTGCCCCAAACGGTTCGAATGTCTGCGAGTTCGAAAAGAAGAATCGCGCGGAAATCTTGTCCGCGCCTCCGTTAAGTTCCTTGTCCCAGTTGGTGGTGAACTGATCGTCCGTGAATTTCCCTGGCTGGCTCACCGCAAATGTCCCGAAGCCATTTCCGAGGTTGTTCGTTACCGAAGGAATCAGGTAGCCGCCGGGCGTGTTGCCAAACTGTGTGCTCTTTGTGTTTAGCAGCGCCACCGCTACAGGATCCAGCGTTACTCCCGCCGGCAAGCCCCCAGGAAAGAAGAACGAAGTCAGCGAGGCTACCGACCGATCCTGCGGAATCACTGGAATTGCCGTGCTGATAAACGTCCCCGGGGATTCTCCACTTCGCTGCCGCGATCCTTGATAGTTCACGAAGAAAAATCCCAGTTTATCCGTGCCGACCGGACCACCCAGGCTTCCGCCAAAAATATTCTGCTTCAGCACCGGCCGGGGCGAACCTTGCGCATTCAGGAAATAATCGTTCGCATTCAGCACGTTGTTTCTGAAAAACTCGTAAACGTCCCCGTGATACTGCTTGGTTCCCGTCTTCAGAATGGCGTTGATGTTTCCTCCGCCGTTTCTCCCCTGCGTCGCGTCGTACAGCGACGTCTGTACCTTGAACTCCTGAATCACGTCCGCGTTCGGAAGTGGTGTGTTCGTTAATTCCGCCACGTTGTAATCCGTCGCGCTGATGCCTTCGATCAGGTAATTGTTGTTGTCCTCGCGCTGGCCGTTCACGATGATGCGCACATCCCCGCGTCCCAACTGAGTCGAATTGTTCAAGTCGCTCTGCGCTCCGGCGGACAGCGTCAACAATTGTTGAAAGTTTTGTGTCGCCAGCGGCAGGCTTCGCAGCGTGTTCTGGCCGATGGATTCGCCCGTGGTCGCATTGGTGGTGTCGACGCTGGCCACCTGTGCGGTAATCTCAACCTTTTCGCTCACCGTTCCCGGCTTCAACGGGATCGTCACGCTGGTCGTCTCGGTTACCCGCACTTCAATTCCCAGGGCTTTGGCCTCGCTGAACCCAGACTTATTGACGACCACGTAGTACGTTCCGGGTGGCAGCAGAGTCGCTTGAAACGTCCCATCCGGCGCGGTGTTCATCCTCCTGACCAGCTGCTCCGTGGACGACCGGACAATCTGCACTTCCGCGTCCGCGACCGATCCGCCGCTCGTATCCTGAACTGTCCCGCTGATCGCGCCGGTGGCGCCGCCCTGTCCAAATGCTGCCGGTACTCCGATAAGAGAGAAGATTGCGAGTAATAAAATGCCTGCCACAGCCAATAAAGACTTCTGCATAGCTACACCCCCAGTTAGATTCCACGTGCTTGCGCGACACGGATCCCTGTTAGTTAGACCGTCCAGGTGGGAGAACGCTTCGTAACTCTGCCCACTGCCGAGAGATTGCTCCGAGGAGCCGTTTGACGCACAAGCCTGACCCCGAACACACGCTAGTCGCCAACCCTCCTGTTGTCAAGCACTTGCCAATCAAATAATCTTATGGACCCCATCCATAGCACTAATGTACGGTGCGCCGACCGTGCGGCTAGCATCCCAGTGGGGGTAGCAGAACGTCTATAGCGGATCGTTCACCGTTAGCCCGAGCCAGGCTTTTGAGCGGACCGATTTTGTCGGATGCAGAACGCGTGAGGGATCCGCCCTCGGTTGGTGTTTCGGCCGACTTCCGAGACGGGGGCTATTGCCTTGTGCAATTTTTTCACCTTGAGTGCAGCGAAGGGCCGCAGCCGGCGCCTTTCTCCCCAGCGGCGGGGCTCTCGCGGCTCGAATCCAGAACCTCGAAGCCA
>Ga0070765_100000621_pt1 | contig 21319 bp, 13 predicted proteins | sample HubBroMetageWFT5_FD_71516 | JGI IMG/M metagenome (GOLD analysis project Ga0070765, IMG submission 71516) | Warmed and freeze-thawed soil microbial communities from the Hubbard Brook experimental Forest, New Hampshire - Hubbard Brook CCASE Soil... | ecosystem: Environmental > Terrestrial > Soil... | reverse complement strand
TCGAGGCTCCAGTTACCCACCCGCTGCTCACGGAAGAAGCCAGCACCCTCTCCAACAAATTCATAACGCACACGGGTCACGAGAGAACCCGGGTCGCCGGATGACGACAGCGACGGCGATCCGGTCTGGATGCTGGTGATTTGGAATTCCGCGGTGAGCAATTTGGAAAACGCGCTCATCGAATCGTGCCATTTTTCGAGAAAATCTCTTTTAGAGAGCGCCGACTTCTCCGCAAACAGCAATCGGGAAACCTGTAACTGGGAATCCGCTCGCACTACCTGAACCTGCGCCGCTTCTGGCGAAGCGCCCGAGAAATTCTCGCGCATCACGTTGGCAAGCGCGGTGTTGTTTATTGACGACTCGAGGAGTTGGGAACTCCAATCGCGAAAGGCCGCCGCTAACTGCTGCGCATATTTCTCGGTCACGAACTCGTCGAAGCCCGGCCGTACTTTTCGGAGAACATCCTCGATTTCTCTTTGGGACCGGTACTGGGGGTGCAAGTGAAAATCAGCCGCTGCGGAAGAACCCTGGATTGTGGAACGCGCGGAAGCTGAGGGAAACGCAAGCCCCGCCGGAATAAACGCAAAAGACGCTCCCTGACCAAGATGCCGGAGAAATGTCCGCCTGCTGAGGTCAACGGACGGATGATTCTTCCTGCGTCTACTCAGCGCGAATCTCCTTCATTCGTTTACGGAAACTAAAACGTAACACCCGCATACAAGCCCGTCAAGAAATCGAGACAAAAGGCCGCCACTTCTGTTGCGGCTGGCTCTTGGGCAATGTTAGACTGCGCAGCCGGTTAAAATGAAATCGCCCACGATAGCGCGACGCCATTTTTTAGTCCGTCTCTCAAGCGCGCTGGCGGCTTCAGCTTCCCTAGGTTCCAAATTCCTATTTGGCGCTCCGGCCGCATTGAGGCGTCTTTCTCCTATGGACACTATGCATTGGCCAAAACCCATCGGTAGTCCAGTAATCGAAAGTCTGCGTTACGCGATTGAATCTTCGCGCGACGTCCACACGCACTATGAAAAGGTTGTGGAAGTGGCCTCGTGGATGGCTTACGAAGAGCTACCTATGCCCGATTTTGCGCTGCCGTTCGGCGTCGCACAAGGCGACGCGAATCAGGCGATCGATTTCGTGCTGGTAGCCGACACGATCGATACGGCCTTCACCGATTTCGCGCATCATGTGAAGTTCCAGGTGGACTATGCGGGGCAACACTGGTCGGACTCCGACGCGGAGTTTGCCTGTCTGAAACGCGCCGTGGACAATGGCGTGCCAATTCTTGATGGCAAATATTTCGCGAAAATGACGCGGCAAGAGCTCAACAAGGTCTTTGAGGGCAACATCGAGATGCCCATGCTCGATGAGAAGCTTGCCGTGCTGCATCAGGTTGGAGCGGTGTTGAGCGAAAAATACGACGGTCGGTTTCACAACTTCGTACACTCCTGCTCGCCACGGCTCTACGACAGCGGGAACGGCTTAATCGACCGCCTGGTCAAGGAATTTCCGCGCTTCAACGATGTAAGCATGCTGGATGGCCATGAAATCAAGTTCTACAAGCTGGCGCAATTAGGGGTATGGATGCTGTATGCCACCATGCATGCATCCGGCAAATTCAAGCTGGAAGATCCCGAAAAGATGAGCGCGTTCGCCGATTACATCGTCCCGGTAGGGCTGCGTTTGCTGGGTATCACCGGCTATTCCAAGGAACTGGAACAGGCCATCAATTCCTACCGATTGATTCCCAGGGATTCCCGCTGGGAAATCGAAATTCGCGCGCATTGCCTGTACGCGACAGCGCTGCTTACCGAAGAGATTAATAAACTTCGCTCAGCAGACCAACGCGTAATCATCCCGCAAATTGACGCGCGGCTTTGGACGCACTACCACACCACGACCTGGCCGCATCACTTGACGCAGACGATCATGTACTGATGTAACGCGCCGAAACACGCATCCAGAAAGGAGATATATGAGGAGAGCTTTCCGCGCCTTTATGGCTTCGCTGGTTTTGATGTTCGCTTGCGCCTCGATGCTTGCCGCGCAGGGCAAACGAAAGGTCATTATTGATCAGGACGCCGCAGGCCCGGGTGGGACGGACATGCAGGCAATCCTGGCGCTGATCAATTCGCCGGAAACGGATGTGCTGGGAATCACCGTGCTCACCGGCGATGCCTGGCGCGACGAAGAAGTCCTGCATACGCTGCGTCTGCTCGAGATCATCGGCCGAACAGACATCCCGGTCGTGCCGGGTGCGGCGTTTCCTTTGGTGAACAGCAAGGAATACATGGAAAAGTGGCAGACGCTGCACGGAAAGCTGGTCTATCAAGGCGCGTGGAATTATGCGAGGGGCTATGCCGTGCACGGCCCGTACGATGTTCCGCCCATGCCGGAAGGGAAGCCGAGCACGAAACCTTCAACCGAAGATGCAGCGCATTTTCTTGTGCGCATGGTACGGCAGTATCCGCATGAGGTCACCATTTACGCTGCCGGACCGATGACTGATCTGGCACTGGCAATCGCGCTCGATCCGCAGTTCCCGCAGTTGAGCAAGGAACTCATCCTGATGGGCGGCAGCATCAACCCGCAAACGGATGATCCGGAATTCGCGCTGAGTCCCACGCACGAATTTAATTTCTGGATGGACCCGGAGGCATCCCACGCCGTGTTGCACGGGAAGTGGCCGTGGGTGGTTCTGACTACGGTGGACATCTCCGTGAAAACGCGCATGGAGAAAGATCTCATCGAGCAGGTGCGTAAGAGCCAAACGCCCGCCGCACAATATGTGGCGAAGTATGCAGAGGCCAACTACCTGTGGGATGAACTGGCAGCGGTTGCCTGGCTGGACCCATCCTTCATCACGAAATCCAGGAAGCTGTACGTCGATGTTGACGTCGATCACGGCGCGGGCTATGGAAACACGCTGGTTTGGGCCCGGGGTCAACAGCCCGGCATGGGAGAGATCTTAGTGGAAGTTCAGGACGACCTGGACAAGGCGAAGTTTTACAAGGAATACGTGGAGCTGCTTACGCGGCCAACGCCAGGAGCTACAAATCCAGCCGGCAATCCATAGGTCGCGGCTTGCGTGAATCGGCGCGGCCGCGGTGGTATGCTGAATGTTTGGCGCACAAGGGAAAAACGCAACGATTTGGAGAAAGAGGATGAGCACGGAGGACAAGCCGCAGCTGGAAATTACCGACAAACAAGGCAATCGCATTATGCCCGTTCACGGAGGGAGTTCGAACGCCATTGCGGTGCTGAGTGGGCGGCCGCTCGCGCCTAATCGTGGGACCTCGCTCAATCTGGATTGGGTCGAAAATGTGCGTGTAAACACCAGCGCAGTGGAGCGCCGCGCGGCTACTTTGCTGACGCGCAGAACGGTGAAGAAAGATTGGCAGATTGCGTGGATGCTGCGCGCCATAACCTGTATGGACTTGACCACATTGTCCGGCGACGACACCGATGAGCGCGTGCGGCGCCTGTGCGCGAAGGCTCAGCATCCGATTCGCCAGGAAATTGTGGAGAAGCTGGGCATCGAGTCTCTGAATATTCAAGTTGGCGCCGTGTGCGTGTATCACTTGTTTGTCGCGACCGCGAAACGCGCGCTGCAAGGTTCCAAAATTCCAGTGGCGGCGGTTTCCACGGGCTTCCCGGCAGGGCTTTCACCGTTGGAAGAACGGATCAACGAGATTCGCCGGTCCGTCGAGGCTGGTGCCGACGAGATCGACGTGGTTATCACGCGGGCGCATGTGTTCGGCGGCGAGTGGCAAAAACTCTATGACGAAATTGTGTCCTTCAAAGATGCGTGCGGGCCGGCTCATCTGAAGGTGATTCTCGGTACCGGCGATTTGTTGACGCTGCGCAATGTGGCGCGCGCCAGTCTGGTGGCGATGATGGCGGGCGCGGACTTCATCAAGACCTCGACGGGCAAGGAAACCGTGAACGCAACCCTGCCGGTGGGTCTGGTTATGACCCGGGCGATTCGTGAGTACGCGGAGGAAACCGGTATGGCGGTTGGATTCAAACCGGCCGGGGGAATTCGCACCGCGAAGCAGTCGATCGAGTGGCTATCTCTGATGAAGGAAGAGTTGGGGAATTCCTGGCTGGAGCCGCATCTGTTTCGGATTGGCGCCAGCGGGATGCTCGCGGATATCGAGCGGCAACTGGAATTCCATGTCACCGGCAGATATTCGGCGGAATATCGGCATCCGATGGCGTAGGGGCAAACGGTCGCACGGGGGAGTGCGATCACACAACTGTTTAGGTGGTGTGGCGTGGGTTGTAAAAGCGGCGGCTAGCCGCCGCACTCCAAAGGGGATTTTGTCGCGATGAGTGTCATCGAAAAATTTCAGACGATGGAGTATGGCCCCGCGCCAGAAGACCCGAAAGAGTCTCTGCAGTGGCTGGAGCGTCACAAAAGGCGCTTCGGACATTTCATCAATGGAAGTTGGCGCTCGCCGGCAGAGGGCAAATACTTTGAGACGGCAGACCCTTCAACTGGCGAAAAGCTTGCGGACATAGCGCAAGGCCACGCGGCAGACGTAGACGCAGCCGTCAAATCGGCGCGCGCCGCGCTGAAGGGTTGGCAGGCGCTCACTCCTCACGCCCGCGCCCGCTATCTGTACGCCATCGCGCGGCAATTACAAAAGCATTCGCGGCGCCTGGCCGTTTTGGAGACGCTGGACAACGGCAAGCCGATACGCGAGAGTCGCGACATCGATATTCCTCTGGTCGCGCGGCATTTCTACTATCACGCGGGATGGGCGCAACTCCTGCACCAGGAATTTCCCGGATACGCGGGGTGTGGAGTGGTGGGGCAGATCATTCCCTGGAATTTCCCCCTATTGATGTTGGCCTGGAAAATTGCACCTGCACTGGCGACAGGGAATACCGTCGTGCTTAAGCCCGCAGAGTACACGCCGCTCACAGCACTGGCTTTCGCGGAGATTTGCAGTGAAGTGGAATTGCCGCGAGGCGTTGTGAACATTGTGACCGGCGATGGAGAAACCGGCGAATTGCTGGTGAAACATCCGGACGTGGACAAGATTGCCTTCACCGGCTCCACGGAAGTGGGACGCGCGATTCGCCGAGCGACAGCAAGTTCGCACAAGCGCCTGTCGCTCGAATTGGGTGGCAAGTCTCCCTTCATCATTTTCGAAGACTCGGATCTCGACAGCGCGGTGGAAGGATTAGTGGATGGCATCTGGTTCAATCAGGGTCAGGTGTGCTGCGCCGGCTCGCGACTGCTGATGCAGGAGAGCATCGCCGAAAAACTGACGAAGAAGTTGCAGGCGCGCATGAGCACCCTGCGTATTGGCTCGCCGCTCGACAAAGCGGTGGATATCGGTGCAATCGTGGCCCGTGTCCAACTGGAACGCATCGAACGGCTGGTAAAGCAGGGGGTAGCGGAGGGCGCAACGTGCTGGCAGCCGGAGCTTGCCATGCCGTCGCGGGGCTACTATTACAAACCTACGTTGCTCAGCAACGTCCATCCCACCTCGATCGTAGCGCAACAGGAAATCTTCGGCCCGGTACTGGCGGCGATGACCTTTCGCACGCCTCGCGAAGCAGTAGAGCTGGCAAACAACACTGTCTACGGATTGGCGGCCAGCGTATGGAGCGAAAGTATCAACGTGGCGTTGCACGTCGCGGCTCAATTGAAGGCCGGAGTCGTTTGGGTCAACAGCACGAATCTTTTCGACGCTGCTTGCGGCTTCGGCGGTTATCGCGAGAGTGGATTTGGCAGGGAAGGTGGGCGCGAAGGATTACTCGAGTATTTGGAGCCTGTTTGGTTCAAGAAGGCTCGTCAGCTTAAATCGCAAACCTCAACGAACCGCAAAGCGGAAGTGGCAACTCCCCTGATCGAAGGCACTGCGATCGATCGAACCGTGAAGCTGTACATCGGCGGCAAACAAGTACGGCCTGATTCCGGATACAGCGTCGAGGTACGCGGCAAAAAGGGTGAATTGCTCGGGGAGTCGCCGCTCGGCAACCGCAAGGATATCCGCAACGCGGTAGAAGCGGCGCGTAAGGCAGACGGCTGGGCCAAAACAACGGCGCATAATCGTGCGCAGGTTTTGTATTACATTGCGGAAAATCTTTCGCAGCGCGCCGATGAATTCGAAGAGCGCCTCGCCACTGCGGTCGGGAAACCGCGAGCGGCCAAGGAAGTCCAGGCAAGCGTGGAACGCCTGTTCTCCTACGCGGCCTGGGCGGACAAATACGATGGGTCGGTGCACAATCCACCATTCCGCAACATCGCCATCGCCATGAATGAGCCGGTGGGAACCGCGGCGGTAGTATGCCCGGCGAACGAACCGTTGCTCGGCTTTTTCTCTCTTGTGTTGCCCTTGCTTTGCGCGGGGAATACGGTGGTCGCTGTGCCTTCGGAAAGCTACCCGCTGATTGCTGGCGACCTCTATCAGGTTTTTGAGACCAGTGACCTGCCGGCTGGCGCGGTGAATCTCGTAATCGGCCGCCAGAAGGAACTGCTGAAGGTGTTGGCGGAGCACGACGACGTGGACGCGATTTGGTACTACGGCGATGCAGAGATGTGCGCGACGGCGAAGGCGCTTTCCATCGGAAATCTAAAACAAGTGTGGACCAATGAAGGTCGCGAAATTGATTTCTTCCAAGCATCGCAGGGCGAAGGGCGCTGGTACCTGGAGCATGCCTACCAAGTGAAAAACGTCTGGGTGCCGTACGGCGAGTGAGCTTAGCGATCCACGACTACGTTTCCCCTAAATAGCTCCGAATTTCTGTAGCTGTGTCAGCCCTGTCCCAAATGAAAAAGGGGACGACGGATGTCGTCCCCTTTAACGTCGGTTTATGTGGAAGCGAAGCCGGCGGCGTCTCCGCTCGTTGAACTATTGTCCTGCCACGGCAATGTAGAACGTCAGGAACTGTGGCGCGTTGCCCGTGATTACGATCGGGTAGGCGGTCAAAACTCCGCCAGTGCCCAGCGCATAGGGGGTGATGGAGTTGTCTCCGTTGTTGTCCACGGCAACGAGAACGCCGGTCGGGTCAACCACGATGCCCGTAGGCCCATTGCCGGTAGGAATCGCTGCACCGACTGGGGTCCCGATAGCACCGTTCGTTCCGATGGTGAAGCCGTATACGGCCCCTGGGGTCGAAAGGCTGGGGCTATCGACGACATAAAGATACGTGTCCGTGGGATCGACGGCGACGTTGATGGGCAAAGATGCGGGCGTCGTACCGTCCGTGATTGTGGTTGCAGTTCCAACCTGGGTAAGAATTCCGGTGCTCGCAATCGAATACACCGAAACGGTCAGGTCTACGCTGTTGGGCACGTAGAGATGCGTGCCGCTAGGATCAATCGTGCTGAACAACGGTGAAACTCCCGTCGCGATCGTCGGTGTTCCAAGCGCCGTCGGTACTCCACTTGTCGGATCGATCGAGAAACCCGCGACGCTACCCGCAGTGACTTCATCGCCGTTGTTGATGACGTACAGGTAGTCATTCGCGGCGCCGGTTTGATGCGCGATCTGAACGTCCACAGGAACGTTGAGGTTGGTAGTGAAGGGGCTTCCCGCGACAACAGTCAGCGCGCCGGTGGTCTGATTGATGGTGTAAGCGTACAGCGCGTCGGTGGGTCCGGTCGCATTGTTGTTGCTGACGGCGTAGAAGAACTTGCCCGTACGGTCAATGACGCCCTTTGCAAAACCATTCGCACCGGCCGGAACTGTCAGGAAACCCGTATTCGTGGCGGTGCCGGTTGTAGAGTTCACGGTGTAGGCGGCGACGAAAGAGGTTCCGTCGATGATGTATAGGAAATGCCCGGATGGATGAAGGATGACTTGAACCGGCTGATTCGCGAAAGGCGAAGGCAGCGTCGTGAAGACCCCGGTGGAAGCGACCACCGAATACGCATCGAAGGTGCTTGCGCCCGCGTCGGCGAGATAGGCAAAGCGAGCCTGGGCTGCGACCACCGTTAGTGTGGTCGAGCCTGTGCAAGCGGCACCGGAGCAGGCGGTGCCAGATTCGGTCGCGCTGATATTGGCATTCCCCACGCCGACCGCTTGGGCTACACGGGAATTTGCCGGAATGGTGGCAGTGGCGGGCGTGTCAGAAGCCCAGGTGATCGTTCCGGTCAGTGGTTGCGTCGAGCCATTGCTGAGGAGCTCAAGCACGCTGAATATGACCGTGGTGCCTGCAGCGGCGGTGGGGTTGGCGGGTGAAACCTGCAAGCCGACCACGATGGGAGCGCCAACCGTAAGGCTCGTTTGTCCGGTAACTCCACTGAGAGTGGCGGAAATCACCGACGCGCCATTGGCGACGGCCGTGGCCAAACCGGATGTCGTAATGGTTGCCGTCGCAGCCGTGCCAGAAGCCCAGGTCACCTGTCCCGTAATGTCCTGCGTGCTGGTCACATTCGTGACCGTGTTCAGATACGTTCCGGTAGCCGTAAACTGCTGCGTGCCCCCCGCTGCCAGCGTGGGGAACGCGGGGGTAACCGCGATGGACTGAAGGACATTAGCGGACGTCACGGTCAGCACTGCGGCGTTGGAAGTACGCCCGGGAAGCGAGGCGGTGATGTTGGCGGTCCCGGCGGTCACGCCCGTAGCTAGCCCGCCCGCAACGATGGTGGCGACTGCAGAGTTGGAGGACGACCACGTTACCGACGCCGTCTGATCCTGTGTGGTGCCATCGGCAAAAAGCGCAGTCGCGAGAAATTGCTGCTGATTGCCGGCCAGAATCGAAGCGGTTCCCGGGGTTACCGTTAAAGCGGTTAACACCGGAGTGCTTGATCCTCCTGAGCAACCACTAAAGACTACGCCGACGAATATCGCGAAGAACACAAATGCAAACCGGCGGGGATTCCAGTGCATGACGCCTCCTCAGAGCAGGGCAAATCCAAATTCGACAAAACAGAGGAAAAAGTTGACGACCAAAACAATCAAAAATGGGTGGCGGAACTAAGCTGCGGGCGAGGTTCCAATACGAACCCAAGTGTCCCGAATCCCAACTGGCCTCTGTACGAAGGAACGATACTCGAATACCACAACAGAACAAAGTGAATAGCAGGTTATCGGTGATGTTTCAATTAACATTCTACTTACTGTATACGCCCCCGGATTCAGGTATTTCGTGGCTCGCCCCCACGATCAGGTCTAGCGCTGCCCGGCAGAAGTGGGGGTTGTCCAATCACAGCGTTTTCTGTAAAGATGCCACGGTACCTGCCGCTCTTAGGAACCTCCAAACATGCCCAGACTGCAAACGATCGAAGATCAACGGCTCGAAGAATCTCACAAACGCAAAAAGCATTGGAAACGATGGGGACCTTACCTATCGGAGCGGCAGTGGGGCACCGTTCGTGAAGATTACAGTCAGTATGGCACGGCGTGGGAGTTCTTCCCCTTTGAGCATGCGCATGCACGAACCTACCGCTGGGGCGAAGATGGCATCGGAGGCATTTGCGATCGTCATCAGATGATTTGCTTTGCGGTGGCGCTGTGGAACGGGAAAGATCCTATTCTCAAGGAACGCCTCTACGGCCTTACCGGGAACCAGGGAAACCACGGCGAAGACGTAAAGGAATGCTATTTCTATCTGGACTCCGCACCCACTCACAGCTACATGCGTATGCTGTACAAGTATCCGCACGCCGAATATCCCTACCGCCAACTTCAGGACGAAAACCGCAGACGCGGAAAGCAAGACCCCGAATATGAGCTTCTGGATACCGGCGTTTTCGCGGAGAACCGTTATTTTGATGTGTTCGTTGAATATGCAAAATGCGACGTGGAAGACATCCTGATCAAGATCACGGCGATCAATCGCGGACCGGACGCCGCTCCTCTGCATATCTTGCCCACAATTTGGTTCCGGAATACCTGGTCTTGGGGAAAGGACTTGCGGCGGCCGACCGCGCGGATGGCACCGGAGCTCCCGAGCGCGGTCTGCGCGGAGCTTGAGCATTGGGAATATGGAAAGAGATGGATAATCGCGTCTGGCCAACCGGCGGCCTTGCTGTTCACCGAGAATGAAACAAATTACGAGAAGGTCTTCAACTACCGGAATCGTACGCCCTATGTGAAAGATGCCTTCCACCGTTACTTGATCGAAGGCCAAAAGGCTGCGGTAAATCCCGCGCAATCGGGAACCAAAATGGCTGCGCATTATCCACTGAATCTCGGGCCGGGAGAGACCGCCACGCTGAAGTTGCGCCTCACGGACTTATCGCCATTGGGAGGAATGAACCTGGATTCTCCCACGGTTGCCATGGTGAGTTCTCCGGCACAGCAGGAGCGGACAACGGACGTGCCAGCCACCAACGATTTCCATGAGGGTTACGACGCTGTCTTTACACAAAGACAAAAGGAATGCGACGAATTTTATGATTCGCGTATCCCCAAGAATTTATCGGACGAAGCCCGGTTGGTGATGCGGCAGGCGTATTCCGGAATGTTGTGGTGCAAACAGTTTTATCACTATGACGTGTATACCTGGCTGGAAGGGGATCCAGCGGGTCCTGTCCCGCCCAAACAACGTTGGGATGGACGCAACAAGGACTGGACGCACTTGTATAACGACGACGTCATGTCCATGCCCGACAATTGGGAATATCCCTGGTACGCAGCTTGGGATCTGGCGTTTCACTGCATCCCGCTGGCGATCATTGATCCCGATTACGCGAAAGACCAACTCATTCTGCTTCTTCGCGAATGGTATATGCATCCCAACGGCCAGTTGCCGGCCTACGAATGGGCATTTGGCGATGTGAATCCTCCGGTGCACGCATGGGCCGCGTGGCGTGTGTATAAGATCGAGCGGCGCATCCGCGGAGTTGCCGATCGAGCTTTTCTACAAAGGGTGTTTCACAAACTGCTTTTGAATTTTACGTGGTGGGTGAACCGCAAAGATCCGGACGGACACAATATTTTTCAAGGCGGCTTCCTGGGCTTGGACAACATTGGGGTGTTCGACCGCTCGGCGCCGTTGCCCACCGGGGGCCACCTGGAGCAATCCGACGGCACAAGCTGGATGGGCATGTTTTGTCTGAACATGCTGGCGATGGCGCTGGAACTTGCCAAGGAAGATATCGCCTACGAGGATGTCGCCAGTAAATTTTTCGAACACTTCGTCTATATTGCGCGCGCAATGAACGACGTCGGCACGCAGGGGCGTTCACTCTGGGACCCCGAAGACGGGTTCTACTACGACCTGCTCCATCTGCCGAACGGGGAAGAGCATTTCCTGAAAATCCGCTCGATGGTTGGGCTCATTCCTCTTTTCGCCGTGGAAACGCTGGAGCCTGAAATCGTGGATCGTTTGCCGGGCTTCAAACGTCGTATGCAATGGTTCATAGATAATCACGCCGATGTGCCAGAGCACATTGAAATGACCCAGCGGTCCCCGCGCGGCGTGCGCCGTCAGCTATCGCTGGTCAATCGTAAGCAATTGAAGCGCGTGCTCAGCCGGATGCTGGACGAGACCGAATTCTTGTCGCAATACGGCGTTCGCGCGTTATCGCGCTATCACCTCGAACATCCCTACGAAGTGGAAGTGGATGGACACGTCAGCCGTGTGGACTATGAACCGGCGGAATCGACCACCGGAATCTTTGGCGGCAACTCCAATTGGCGCGGGCCCATCTGGTTCCCGGTGAACTACCTGCTCATCGAATCGCTTCAGAAATATCACTATTACTACGGCGAGGATTTTAAGATCGAATGTCCCACGCACTCGGGAAATGAGTGCGATCTCTGGCAAGTATCCACCGAAATTTCGCGGCGTTTGACGCGAATTTTCTTGAAAGGGAAAGACGGGCGGCGCCCCTTTGCCGGGAAAGACGAACTTTTCAATTACGATCCGTATTGGAAAGACCTGATTTTCTTTTACGAATATTTCAACGGCGACACGGGAGCGGGCTTGGGTGCGAATCACCAGACCGGATGGACAGGCTTGGTGGCGAAGCTCCTCGAACAGAGCGGAGAGTAAGTGTCCCTGCTGGCAGAAGTGCAATTTGGACGCGAAATTTGCGGCGAACTGGAAGCCGCGGAAAAGCGCGAATGGTTGGTTACCAACGGACTGGGCGGATACGCTTCCGGCACCGTCGCCGGGACCGCCACGCGCCGCTACCATGGCTTGCTGATGGCGGCGTTACAGCCGCCTGGGGCGCGCACGCTGCTGGTTGCCGGCGTGGATGAGATTGCTCACTATCTCGACACCACTTACTCGCTTGGCACCAATCGTTGGCTCAGCGGATTCGTCTCACCCAAAGGCTATCTCCAAATCGAAAGCTTTCACCTGGAAGGCACCAAGCCGGTGTGGCGGTTGGCCCTGGCGGACGCGCTGCTCGAAAAGCGCATTTGGATGAAGCAGGGAGAAAACACCACTTACGTCGAGTACACCCTTGTTCGAGCCAGAGCTCCGATCCAGCTGGAAACCAAAGTCCTGGTCAACTATCGCGACTTCCACGCAACGACCATCGCAAAAGATTGGCAGATGCGTATCGAGCCCGTCGACAAAGGAGTGGCCGTCCAGGCCTTCGACGGCGCCACACCTTTCTATCTAAAAAGTGAAGCCCGCACTTTCGAAATAACCAACGAGTGGTACCGCGATTTCTTTCTCCCGGAAGAACGCGCTCGAGGTCTGGACGACCACGAAGATCGTCTTTTCGCTGCGCTACATCGCTGCACACTCGTTCCGGGAGAAAGCGTCACTCTGGTATTTTCCACGGAATCCAGCGCTTCGCTTGACGGCGAACAGGCGCGCGCGGACCGCTCCACGGCCGATTGGAAGCTTTTCAAGTCCTGGCAGACCAGGCACGCAGCAAGTTCCCAAAGAGCGGTCGAGGATGAGCCCGGATGGCTGTGGCAACTGGTGCTGGCTGCAGACCAATTCATTGTGCGCCGCGAATTGCCAAAGGATCCAGATGGCTTGACCATCATCGCCGGGTACCCGTGGTTTAGCGATTGGGGGCGCGACACCATGATTGCGCTTCCCGGGCTGACGCTTCCGCTGGGCAGGCCGGAGATCGCTCGTAAGATCCTGCAGTCCATGGCGCGCTATGTGGACGGCGGAATGCTGCCGAACAATTTTCCGGACTCTGGCGGCGAGCCGGAATACAACACTGTTGATGCGGCGCTGTGGTTTTTCGAAACTATACGACAGTATTACTCGGCCACGCAGGACCTCACCTTTGTAAACGAACTCTTTCCTATACTCGCGGGCATTGTGGACGCTCACGTCCACGGGACCCGCTACAACATCCACGTGGACCCTGCGGATGCCCTGATATTCGCGGGCACTCCAGGAGTGCAATTAACCTGGATGGATTCCAAGGTTGGAGATTGGGTGGTCACCGCGCGGACTGGCAAGCCGGTTGAGATCAACGCCCTCTGGATCAACGCGCTGAATACCATGACCGAATTCGCCAAACTATTGGTGCGTTCCGGCGACGGATACCAGAAGTTATTAGAGAAGGCCACCAGGAATTTTCAGAAATTCTGGAACGAAGAGCGTAACTATTGTTTCGATGTAATCGACTGTCCCGGAGTTGGGAATGACCCGGCCTTGCGCCCTAACCAGATTTTTGCGGTCTCCCTTCCAGTCAGTCCCCTATCCGCCCAGCAGCAGCGGGGTGTTGTAGAGGCCGCGGGCCAGCATCTCTTAACCTCGCACGGCCTCCGCAGCCTCGCGCCCTTCGAGCCGGGCTATCATGGGCAATACGGAGGCGGACCTAGAGAGCGAGATTCTACTTACCATCAGGGCACCGTGTGGGCCTGGCTACTGGGACCATTCGCTCTGGCCCATTACCGCGTCTACGGCGACGCGGCCACTTCGCAAAGTTTTCTTGAGCCGCTCGGCAGAACAATCTATAGCGGCGGGTTGGGCACTATTGGAGAGATTTTCGGAGGTGATCCGCCATTCCCCCCGGCAGGATGTTATGCCCAGGCGTGGAGCGTCGCCGAAGTGTTTCGAGCGTGGGAATTTCTCAGCGCAGCTGGCTCCAAGTCAAAAACTTGAAACCGGGCAAGGTTCCGTCATTCTTGAAGAATCGTTAAGGCTTGGTCTCTGCCGAGGTTTCCGGCTCTATGCGGGGCGATTCCACCCAACCCTTGTCCGGATCGTAAGCCTTCAGCGCTGCGGCCAGCACTTTCGTTTTTGCGCCCAGATCCTTTTCCCAGACCACGTCGTCCTGATTCACCACAAACGTCTTTACGCCGCTGACGCCGTACTCCGCCGGATACGCAACCATCGCGAATCCTCCAATCATCGACCCTTTCACAACATAGTCTCGTGCACCGCCGGTTGCGTGAGCTCCCTGCGCCTTCAGGATTTTGTAGATATAACCGCGGTAGAGCATCGGCTCGCCCGACGCGGGCAAATCGTAGCCATAGGCGATCAAGTCCGCGGCGAAGTCCACTCCCGGACCGTCGAACTGGCCGTCCGCCGTTTCCCAGTACAAACCGTCCTGTTTGCCGGGCGTACTCACCAGCGACTGGGCGTAATCGCGCATATCATCGTGGTTCGAATCCGAGTACGCATATTCGACCTCTGCCCGCACGAAGCCGTGCAGGAACTCGATGGCATCAAGTTCATTCTTTCCGATGCGGCGAGCAAGAATGTCCGTGCGCGCAACGCTTGCATCGAAACGATAGTCATCACCTATCTTTACGATGGGAATTGGCAGCGGCCAACTGCGACCGCCTACGTAAACGAGGAACCGGTCCGGATAATAGGGATCTGGCCGAACGTCGGTTGACTCCTTCGCTAGAGCGGCGAATCTTTCGCGCCGACGCGTATCCTGCGCCTGATCTCCACTGTTGATCAGTTCTTCGCTGCCCGGGCCAACGAGAGCGATTAATGCCGCAGTGTCCTGTTTTTCACAGGCATCCGCGAACGCTTTCGCAGCCTCTTGCGGGGACGCGAATGTTTTCTGTCCCGGAGCGGCAAAGGTTAACGTTGCGCTGAGCGCGAGGAAAGCGGCGAAGATCAGCATCCTTGAGAATGAGCTTGGATTTTTGTGCGTGGTCATAGGCGTATCTCCTCTCCTCTATTCAGCGTTTCTTCGGCTGTCCTGCGCTAGGAGCCGGTCGTGACTGCGGCGCCGGCCGTGCCTGTGGAGCAGGGCGTTGCTGTGCTGGGGCTGCAGGACGCGATTGCGCGCGATTGCCAAGGCTTGCGTAGCCGCGGTCGCGTTCGACCTGTGCGCGGTCGCCTGGACTTGTTTGAATCCCGTTGAACGCAGATCGGTCCGTCGGCCTCGGCCCAGGACGCGTGTTGCCAGGTCCGATGGTTGGTCGCCCGGGTTGCCCTCCTGGGCCGCCGGGGCGGTTTGGTTGACCAGGCGTTGCAGGTCTCCCGTTTCCTGGCCGATCCGGCACAGGAAGAATTCCCGGCTGTCCATTTCCTGGGCGATTTGGTTGGCCAGGAGGCGTTCCGGGTCGCCCGTCGCCCGGACGACCTGGACGATTCGGTTGCCCAGGAGTTCCGGGGCGTCCACCACCGGGATTTCCAGGTATTGGACGAACGCCCGGAGGACGTCCCGCAGGACGCCCTGGCGGCAACCTATACCCAACTCGGTTGGCGATCCGACGATTCGGATACGGAACGCCAGCCCGGTGATTTGGATTGTGCGCCCACACGCTCTGTCCATTCCGTACATATCCGTGCGGAGTGCGGTAATTGTTCACCACATAAAAATTATTATTGATGACCACATTTCTTCCGCCCCAACCGCATCCCCAGCCCCAGTTATTCCATCCGCCCCAGTGGTTGAAGTAGCGCCCAACCGAAAACCCAATGAAAAACCCAAAGCCCCCCGCGGCGATTACCGTGCCGTAACGCGGACGCGGCGGATACCAGAACACCGGCCAGGGATGCCAGCGCGGTGGTCCCCAGATAACAACCGGATCGTAGACCGGAACGTAGATAACATCCGGCTGCACCGGTTGAACGACGATGATCGTCTTGCCGCCGTCATTGGTGGTTTGCACCGATTGCTGCGCGTTCGAAGTGAGCTTCCCGGAACTCGATGCGCGTTGCCGCTGCCTCTGCACCGCATCCATCACGTCTTGTTCTTGTGCCAGGAACGCGTTGCCCAAATCCGTAGTCCATTGCAAGTTCTTGTCCATCATCGATAGCACGCTGGGAAACACTACCAGCGCTTGGACACTGGGATCCCACGGCTGTTGCGCGGCGGCCCCGGTAAGAGCCGTTCCTTGAAGCTGCGAATTGCTTTGCAGCCACCGATCGGCTTGGACCACTTCCAGTGGATACGTGGACGCCGCGAGAATCTGCGCGATAAGCGGATCCGCGTAAAGTGCAATTGGCGTGACCAGATCGTCGAGTTGGTCCGGGGTAAGCAACGGTTGGTCGGGCGCTTGTTGTTGTTGGTCGTATTGCTGCTGATCCTGCGCTTGTTGAGGGTCCTGCCCTGGCGTTCCGGCCAGACCTGCGCTGGACATCGACAGCGCGCACAACAATGCGGTGAATTCGCGGAGGAGTATACCGACGGTTTTCATTTAAACGCCTCCTGTATTGGTCAGCCCTCGTGGGCGGGTAAGAGCGAAAGAAAGTGGAGCAGCAGCAGACCTTTTCATAGATAGCGCATTCGCGCCGAGCTTGTCACCTAGAATTTTCTGCTCGAATTTTAGGCTACTCCATGTTTGGAACATGCTCATACAGCTCGATAAGAATCTTGTTTACGTCCGGCGCCGCAACCAGGAAAAAATTTATCCGCGCGCCATCAGCTCCGGGTCTGGTGGCCGGGTAGATAGACTGCACGCCAAACGTTTCTCGAAGAATCTGCGAGGCGCGGTCCACGTCCTTGCACAGGTATTCAATCTGCTGAATTCCTTCGCCAAATTTCCGTAGAAACCTGGCGATGGCGCCGTCGCCCGAAGGGTCGTTGGTCGTCAGTATGTCCAGAGAGAGCCCGCCAGGAACGTGAATCTCAAATTCCGCTGCGTCTTGATCGGGCGGTACCTGCGCAAGCCGTGGAGAACCAGCGGCCTCGTGGATTTTTGCGAACCTGTCGGGCGAAACCGCCAAGCCTACCGTGACTTTGGGACTTGTTCCCTCAAGAAGTTGCGCCAGTTCCGGATCGGCCCACCAAGGGTACACGGCGTGGTCCGCCATCGATCGGCCCTCGCGATATATTTCCGTTGCGGAGAGCAAACGCACCTCCGCTTCACTGGAACCCAAACCCTCAATCGCCCGTTGCAACGCTTCGTTCATAGGCCACCCGCCCTGACGCAAATACTTTAGCGCATTTGCAGCGCTGCAATTTCCATTTGCGCTCTCGCAGTTTCTAGGATGGTGTGACTTTCCTCGGCTTAAAAACGAATGAGGCCAGCATACTGACGAGCAACACCCCTCCCACTACGCTCAGTGAGACCAGAACGGAAATGTGCAACCACGGCTCCGCGGTCATCTTTGCGCCGATGAACATAAGCACCACGGCCAACCCAATCCCAAGGTACTGGAAATAGTCCAGAACATCGGCAAGCAGGAAGTACAAGGCGCGCAGCCCAAGAATCGCAAAGACATTCGATGTGTACACGATAAACGGGTCGCGGGTAATGCCAAAAATAGCTGGAATCGAATCCACGGCAAACGTCACGTCTGTAATCTCGACGATCAGCAGCACCAGGAAAAGTGGAGTTGCCGAGAGGCGCCCGTCTTCGCGCACGAAGAAACGCGCGCCGCTGTATTCCCGGGTCACACGCAGGTGTTTGCTGGCGAAACGAAAAATCGGATTTTTCTCGTAATGAACGTCCTTGTTTCGTTTCCACAGCATGTGCAGCCCGGTGTAAAGCAGAAACAGCCCGAACACCGGCAAGAGCCAGTCGAACCGGGCGATCATCGCGGCACCGGCCACAATCATGATCCCGCGCATCACCAGGGCCCCCAAAATGCCCCAGGCCAGCACGCGGTGCTGCACCTTCTCATCCACGCGGAAAGCGCGGAAAATCACCAGGAAGACGAACAGGTTATCTACGCTCAGCGCTTTTTCGATGACATAGCCGGTGAGATACTCCAGTCCCCTCTGTGCGCCGAAGGAATGCCAGATGAAAAAACCGAAACCCAACGCCAGCGCAATCCATAAAGCGCTTGTCAAAAGCGCTTCGCGAATGCCGATTTTGTGAGCCTTGCGGTGGAAGACGCCGAGGTCGAGGATGAGTGCGATCAGAACGAATACATTGAACCCCACCCAAAGCGGCAGAGTGCCCATAGTTTGAGAATAACGTATATGGAGCGATAACCAACTTCAAATGCGAAGACAACGGAAATTAATTGCGGTAAGACGCCGATGCGATTTGTGGGTTGCCCGGCGAACTCGGCAATTCTTACGGCGTCGGTCGGTTGGCGTCCGCGCCATTTACATTCGTCAAATCCACGCGGCACATCTGGCCCGCTTGAATGGTGACCGGCACATCCCAGCGCAAGCGGCGGTCACCAGCGGCGGCATCCATCCCTAAGGAGCTGATCCAATAATTTCCAGGCGCCAGTCCGTTCAAGCGCGCGCGGCCATCCAGGTCCGTATCCAGCTTGGCTGCCAAGTATTTCGACTGCGCTACATCCGGTGCCAATTGAGCAAGCCGGGCGCGATGGTCCACATGCAGACGATCCCACGGGATCTTGGGATTTACGCCCTCGAGTTGCAGTTCCATGCCCCCGACGGTCGAAGGGTGCGTTTCAATGAACTTTTTCAGCGCCACCATGTATTCCTGTTTCTGCTTCTGATATTTATCCGGGTTCGCTTCTTTGTCCGCGTCGCGATACTTTGGCACCGGAATTCCCAAGGTAACTCCACCGCTGTTCGATTTCTGATAAGCGGTCAGAAATTCGGGGACTTTGATGATGTCGTCTGGCTTGATCAGTTGATCGATGTCCGGCGAGGTCAGGTCCATGATGTCGTGCGCGTTTATCCAATCCTTCAGCTCTTGCGAGACTTTCAGGTTCTTGATGAAGTCTTCGCGGGTGGGCAAAACGTCTTGCGCGGCCACTTCTTGCGCTACGTCGGCGTAGCTGCGCGTTAAAACATAAAACGTAAATTGACGGACTGGCTCCGGGCGCGCGCCCGTTGGCGTAATGCGCGCGGTCAGGTCCAGAGTTCCAGTGGGAGCCTGTGCCGGAGAAATCCGGCTACAAAGCACTAACAGAGCGAATAGCAGTGCGGGGTACAAATGTTTTCGCATGTGCCGAATGTTAGCAGAAAGAATTTGTGCGGATGAGAGATTGAGCGGACAGTTGTCCAATCTGCCTAAAGCGGTTTTAGCGTTCTTAATACAACCGGAACGTCACTTCGAACGGAACAGAAACCGGAACGGGCTTGCCGCCGGGTCCGATCGCTGGCTTGCAGCGCCAGGTCTTCAACGTCGTAATCACGGAATCATCCAAGCCGAGTCCAGGACTCTTGATCACGCGAAGAGGATTCACGCGTCCGTCCACTGTGACGATCGCATCCACCAACACGGTGCCGGAATATTTTGCCTTGCGCGCTTCATCCGAATACGGAGGCTGCGGAGAGTAGAAGCATGCCGGCAAGCCAACGCCGTTTACACCAGCGTGGAACAATCCGCCGCCGGTTCCGCCGCCCTCACCGGGTCCAAGTCCGCCGCCCGTGCCGCTTCCAATGCCAGTGCCATTTCCCGATCCAATGCCTGCGCCACCGCCCGAGCCGTTCGACGCGGTAACGCTGGCTGCAAGTGGATCGCCCATGTTAGGCATGTTGTTGTTCTGAATCTTAAGATCTGGCGGTCCGAGCAGCGTAGGATCCATCGCCAATTTTGGATTCGGATTCTTGATCACCGCTGTCGGCGGCGTGAACTGCGTCATCGCAAACTTTGGCGCGCGACCTTTGCTCGCGGGAACCGGATTGTGCTCGCCACCACCACCGCCGCCACCTGCTGGCTTCGCTCCTGGAGGAAGCTTCGGAGCATACGGCGAAATATCCAATGGGGTCAGGTCCAGCTTTTTCACGGCATCGACGGGTCTTGACGCACTTATGAGGAAAGGAACGATCAGCAGGGCGATGATACCGACGTGAAACGCGATCGACAGAATCTGCACCCAGCCAAAATTCTCATTCTTCGACCAAATGTCTTTTACTTGAACGGGCTTGATGCCCGGCGGCAGAGGCGCAGGCTTGCTCGGCGAAATGAATTCTTTTAGCCGGTCACGGAAGCTGCCAAAATTTCCACCCCAGTCGACTTCCAACCCTTTATTGATCGGAGCCTTCGAAGCTGGGGGAGCGGACAGGAAGAATTTAAGATTCTCTTTGAGCCCGGAACCAAACGATGACTTGGTGAACGGCGCATCGCTGCGTTCAATAATTTTAACGGGACGCTCGACAAGAAATTGTTTGAGGTTCGACCAGAAATCGTTCGGCATCATCTGTGCCGGACTGTCGAAATCAGGAAGCGCTTCCCGCGGTACCGGAATGACTTCTTCAGGCCCCGTACGTTTCGGGCGGCTCAATTCGTCTGGCAATAGATTGATTGGACCCGGCACCGTTTTTCCTCTACTTATTTACTAAGACGCGGTTCCCCCGCCGATGGTTCCTTCAACCGTCTAGGATTCGCGCGGGTTGGGAAAGGTTGTGCGACCCCTACGGCTGACACATCTAGGCTACTATTGTAACATACGTAGTTAACCTGCTTTCGCAAGTTTCCCGCGTGCCCGTCATACAGACAACCCTTGTATCCATAGGGAGCAGCGGCGTAGAAGGGACGACTGCAACCTTGTCCATGGCCGAACCATTGGAATTGAAGAAAACACTAAACCTGCCGAAAACCGACTTCCCCATGAAGGCGAGTCTTCCGCAGAATGAGCCGAAGCAGCTGGAGGTTTGGCAGGAATCACACCTGTACGAGCGCATTCTCGAAGCTCGTAAGGGTAAGCCCTTATTCGTGTTGCACGACGGGCCGCCCTATCCGACGGGAACTATTCACCTCGGTACTGGGCTGAACAAAATTCTGAAAGATCTGGTCGTCAAAACGAAAAGCATGGCGGGCCATTACGCCCCGTACGTGCCTGGCTGGGATTGCCACGGCCTTCCGATTGAAACGCAAGTGGAAAAGGAACTTGGCGGCAAAGGCAAAGTACCGCCAGCGGAGTTTCGCCAGCGTTGCCGCGAATATGCCACGAGATTCGTCGAGCAGCACAAGCGCGACTTCAAGCGCCTTGGTGTCTTTGGTCGCTGGAACGACCCGTACCTGACCATGAGCCACGAGTACGAAGCCACCATCGCTGGCGCGTTCCTCGAATTCATGGAGAAGGGCTACGTGTACCGCGGGCGCAAGCCGGTGTACTGGTGCATTCACGACAATACTGCGCTTGC
>Ga0070765_100000620_pt1 | contig 21343 bp, 11 predicted proteins | sample HubBroMetageWFT5_FD_71516 | JGI IMG/M metagenome (GOLD analysis project Ga0070765, IMG submission 71516) | Warmed and freeze-thawed soil microbial communities from the Hubbard Brook experimental Forest, New Hampshire - Hubbard Brook CCASE Soil... | ecosystem: Environmental > Terrestrial > Soil... | reverse complement strand
TAATACGCGAGAGCGAGATTCAGCAGAATGGGATTCTTGTCTTTCACAGAAGGGAGGGCGGAGCGGTAGGTTGCGATCGCCTCGTCGAACTGGCCGACGTGGGCCAGGGCTGCGCCGAGATTGACTTTCGCCTGAACATCGCCGGGACGCAGCTCGAGAACTTTCCGATAGTCGCTAATGGCCTCAGCATAGTCGCCGTGCTGCTGCGCCTCGATGCCACTCTGGAAGAGTTGATCGGGAGTGGCGTCCTGAGCGACCAGAATCACCGGGAACAGCGCAATAAGAATGGCCATTACCCGCATGAACACTAGGATAGCGCAGCAGGCTCGCGGCATGGAAAATTCTCCAGAGAAATTAGCACTATGTCAGTGGGAGGGCTCAACGACGCTCAGGACCTGATCGGTGGGAACATCTTTCAGAGTTTGCACGACGCCGGAGGGCCAATGAATCTCGATCACGTCGGCGCGATTGTCAGGGCCCAGACCGAAATGCACTGGGCCGTCGCTTGATGACGCGTAGCCGACGCTGGTCGTCATGTGGTTATATTGCGGGCCACTTTTCGTGAGCAGTTTGATGCGGGCGCCAATTCCGTCGCGGTTGCTCTTCGTGCCGCGCAGCGCGATATCCAGCCAGTGTCCGGAGTTCTCGCTGCGATTCATCCAGATTTCTGCGTCCTGGCCGAGGGCCGTTACGGCCAGGTCGACGCGGCCGTCGCCGTCGAAGTCGCCGAAGGCACAGCCGCGATGACGCGCTGCGGGAGCGGCTGTGAATCCTGCTTCTTCCGTCAACGGCGCCCACTTCCCGCTTGCACCGAGATTCCGGAAAACGGTGTTCGGCTGATCGACGGGCTGGCCGGGCTGCGAGATCGATTCGACGTGGCCACGGCTCACGAACAGATCTTTCCATCCATCGTTGTCGAAGTCATATAATCCGGCCCCGAAACCGGACATTTGCCGGCTGGGATCTCTCATACCGCTTTCGGTCGTGACTTCGTGGAAGTCGCCTTTGCCCGTGTTCTTAAAAAGGGGGAACGTCTGGTTGTTGAGGGCAACAAACACGATGTCCGGATAGCCATCGTTATTGAAGTCGCGAAAGTCGAGGCCCATGCCCGAGATGAAACTGCCGTCTTCGGTGAGGGCAACTCCGGCGTCGAAGGCGACCTCTTCGAACTTGTTCCCCAGGTTGTGGAAGAGCGAATTATAGGAGGCGTCGTTGGTGACGAAAAGATCGGGACGGCCGTCCAGGTCGTAGTCGGCGAGGCCCACGCCCATGCCTTTGCCGGGATGGCTGCGCAGTCCCCATTCCTTCGAAACATCTTTGAAGGTTCCGTCTCCATTGTTCAGAAAAAGCTGATTGGGCTGCGCCTTGTAGAACTTCGGGCTGCAATAGTCGGCCACGCCTTGAATCGCGCACAGCGGCTTGTCGGAGTATGCCCACTGCATGTAGTTGACGACGAAGAGATCGAGCAGGCCGTCATTGTTTACATCGACCCATACGGCCGTGATTGCCCACAGAGGCCCGAACTCAGGGTCGGGATGATTCAGGCTCGCCTCCAGGCCGGACTTTACGGTGACGTCGGTGAAGGTTCCGTCTGCGTTGTTGTGGTAGAGCGTGCTGTGGTGCAGGCCGGCGACGAAGAGGTCGGGATGGCCGTCGTTGTCGTAGTCTCCGACGGCGACGCCCATGTCGTAGCCGGTGCCGGCCAGGCCGGAGGCGTCGGTTACGTCGGTGAATGTGCCATTGCCGTCGTTGCGGAACAGGCGGTTTCGATACTTCGGAGAGTCTTTCTTCAGTGTGGCGATGTTGGCGCCGTTGGTGAAGAAAATGTCTGGGCGCCCGTCGCCGTTGTAGTCGAACACGGCGACTCCGCCAGGCATGGTCTCGGGCGCGTTCCGCGCCGGAGTTTCATCGTTCTCGAGATGAAAAGGAATGCGTTTGAGTTCGAAGCGGATGGGGCTGGCTGCGGGAGCTGCCTGGAGCAGGAGAGCAGCGGCGACGACTAGCAGCGCAGCGGCAGCGGTGCGACGCGGTACGGGAAGAAGCATTCGCGTATAGAAAAAGAAGGGGTGGCTTGCGCCACCCCTGATGATTGTAGCTGGTCCGACCGAGCCTGTCCGACGCCTTAGAAGTAATACTTGACGGCGAACAACAGCGTCCGGCTGCCCGTCTTGAACGATGGTTTGCCGGTTGCGGTGGAGGTATTGGTCCGAGAAATAGCGATCACTGGCACATTACACCCACCCGTAACAGCGGTAGCGCCCGAGTTCGCAATGGCGTACGCGCACTCGTTGCCCTGCGACCCAACCCCTGAGTTGGGGATGAAGGCAGTGGTGTTCTGTTGGAAGTTGATGTTTTGATCGGTGTTGCCTGCCAGTCCAAACTGGTACAGCGGGTGATTGAGCCAGTTGACGGCCGAGATGCGGAACTGGACCTTCTGCCTCTCAGTAATCTGGAAATTCTTGAAGAGAGCCATATCGCTGTCGAAGTACGCCGGACCCCGCATATACGGCCACTCCAGCGGCCCTTGTTGTCCGTACGACGGCATACCGAAGCAGGAGGGGTTGAAGTAATGGTGCGACGGCAGATTCTTCGCCGGGTTACAGAGCAAGTTCGGCATCAGCAGGAAACCGCTGTTGTCCGGCGATACGCCGAACCAGGTTTGCGGGCTGACATTGACGGCCGCCAAGCCGTTGGGCAGCCGGAAGGAATTGTCGGGCAGGTCGGGCAACGCATTCGTGGGCACGGTCAAGCCACCGGCGTACCCGGCATTCAGGTTCCCGTTCATGTTCGGTTGGAACGCTGCACCACTTTGATAGGTGGTGTAGCCCGACAGCTGCCAGCCATTCACAGCGCCTTCCAACAGATGGTGGCTGTGAATAAACTTCGGCAGATTCCACACATACGAAGCGTTGAAGATGTGCGTGTGGTCGTAAGCCAGAGGACCGTAGTTGTTTCGGATGCTGAAGGGATCAGTCACGGTGCCGTTGCCGGGGCCGTTATCGGTTTGTCCATCGCGAATGCCCAGCACCTTGCTGAAGGTGTAGTTCAACAGGAAGTTAACCGGGCCCGACTGCTTTTGCCACGAGGCCTGCAGCGAGTTGTAATTCGCGAAGCTGCCGTGGTAGAGCAGGTAGACATCCTGGTAGGCATTCAAGGGCCTGAAATCGTTCCCGTTGAAGGTTAGCAGGTAGTTCGGGCCGTATGTGCCGGAACACGAGAGGGCTTGATTGGGGACCGGAGTGCTGCTGGTGCAAGGCGGCGGGTTGGGAGACAGTAACTTCCCGAAGGTCGCCCCTCCAGTGTTCGAGCCGGTGGGGTCGGGCAGGAAGAAGCCGCCGGGCAACACGTTGTTCTGGTCGCCGACCTTGCCGTTCCCTCCGTCGATCCACTCGTTCTGGCTCTTGTTGCCGACATACGAGAGCTCAAACACTGACCGCCAGGGAAGCGCCTGAGATACGGTGACGTTCCAATCCATGGTCAGCGGAGTCTTGTTGTCTCCGGGCAAGAGGCCATAGACCGTCGCCCCGTTCTGTGCCACAGCCGAGGGAGGAACAAAGCCCGCATTGCCGTTAGGACAGCTGGTCGACGTGGTGGGGCCGCAATCGATCTGGGCGTACCCGGTTGTTGTTGCTGACGAGTTGAAGGTGAAGGCCCCCTCAGGCCCATTGGCCGCATCCGATACCTGAGTCGAGACCTGATAGTGGAATATGGCAAAGCCGGAGCGCAGGATGGTCTTGCCTGTTCCGAAGATGTCATAGGCCAAGCCTATGCGGGGCTCGTAGTAGAACAGCGGGGAGTTCATACCCGACAGCGGTACGCTGGGAGTATTGGCGTGCCACTGCAAGCCGGTATTATTCGGAGCTGCCGTTATGAGCCCAGTGGGGCCATAGGTATTTTGTTGATACACTGCCGGATTCCAGACCTGGAAGCCTTGCGCGGTGCCATACCATTGGCCGACGTGATCGAAGCGCAATCCGTAATTCAGAGTGAGCTGCCGATTCGCTTTGAACGAGTCCTGGGCGTAAATCGACCACTGGTGGAACTTGAGATCATTGGTGGGGAACGAGCTCACCTGTTGATAGCCCGGGGTGCCCGTGCGGCCGAGCAGGAAGTCTGCTACAACGTTTCCGGAGCTGTTCGGGCCCCAACCTAAGTTGTAGGTGCCGTTGTCGCCCGGCCCAAGGCCGCCGCTGGATTGGATATTCTCGCTCGTATCCCAGTAGAAGCCAGCCTTCAGGGTATGGGAGCCGACCACCTTGGTGAAGTTGTCATAGAGTGCTGGATCTCTCTTGATGGCGCCGAAAGCCTTGCCATCGAAGCCACCGTCGAAGGAGAACTCTTCGAAATTGGGGAAGGCGCCGCCCCATGGACCTTCGAAATTCGGTATCTGGGAAGTCGTGTGGCCAAACAATCCAGTCACATTGAAACCTAACGCCGTACGATCAACCGCCTTGGCGTTGGAAAGGGTGCTGGGGTTGATATAGCGCGCCAGCGTGAATACAAACTCGTTGGTGGTCGTGGGGCTGAAGACGTGGGTCAGGTTCGCCATGACCTCCTGCGAAGTGGTGGCCGCAACCACGTTCGAGGGATAGGGCAGGGTCCACGGTGGAGTCCACCACACGCCCACCGGGTGCTGATCATTTTCGATCTGGCGGGTATAAGAACCAGTCAACTTGGTGTTATCGCTGATCGCGTAGTCGACTTTGCCGGTGGCTTCCCAGCGGTTCTGCGGCACCTGGCTGATGTACTGATAGTTGTTCCAGCCGTTAGTGGCAGCAGGACTGATGTTGGGCTTCGGGAACAGGGCAGCGATTCCGCCGATGTTCGGATCGTAATCGCTGGTGGGCATGGTTTTGCCCCCCGACGGCAGGCCATAGGGAATCGAATAGGCGTACTGCCATATGCTGCCGCTGCCAAGACACGAGAGCAGGGTCTTGTTGCTGCCGCAAGTCGATACCGGGGTAGATCCGGGTACGCCGTCGATGGTCGTCTCGCTGAAGTCGCCCGAGAGCTGTTCTGTCGTAGGTACGTTGTAGTTGATCGGGGCCGCGGCGGGGTGCTGGTCCATGTATTCATAGCCACCCCAGAAGAAGAGCTTTTTGCGGCTCTTGTTGAAGTCGGTGCCGGGAATGATGATTGGGCCGCCGATGTTTCCACCGCCGTAGTAGTAGTGCTCGAGGGAGTTTGGAATGCCCTGGCTGTGGGCGTAGGCGTCATCGGAGTTCAAAGCACTGTTGCGGGCGTAAAGGTAACCTTCGCCGTGGAACTGATTTCCGCCGCTCTTGCTGAAGGCCTGGAAGATCACCGGCCCCTTGGCGTATTCCGCGCTGTAGGACGACATCAGAACTTTAACTTCAGAAACCATGTCCTGATTGATGTTGGCGATCTGGGTTCCGGCGTTGCCGGGGTCGACCAGGTTGGCGCCGTCGAGCATGTAGGCCATGGCGCCGTAGGGCTGCGTGCCATTGGCGGAGTAGGCGCCCACCGGGCCGTTGTTGGTTCCGACGACTTTGTCGTTGAAACCGGAGCCCTGCGCCGTGCCGTTGGTCAGCGCCATGCCTGGCATCACCTTTAACAGCTCGCCGGCGTCGCGACCCACGATCGGAATGTCTTCGATCAATTCGGTGTTCAGCGTGGTGCTGACTTCAGAGTTGTCGGGGATGACGACGTCGGCTCCCGCTTTGATCTCGACGGTCTCACTGACTTGCCCGACCTGGAGCTTGATATTCGAGATGGAGTGGCTTTCGCCCTGAGACATGGTGATGGAATTCTGCTCCCATGCCTTGAAACCCGGCGCTTCGACGTTCACGGTGTAGCTGCCGGGCTGGACGGCGGTAATGGAGAAGTAGCCGACGCCATTCGAGACGGTGTCGCGAATGTCACCCGAGGACTCATTCTTCAAAGACACCTTGGCATTCGGAACCGCCGCACCGGCGGAATCGTAGACCGTGCCGCTCAACGTACCGGTTAGCTGCTGGCCGAAACAAAACGAGGTCAACAGGGTGAAAGCGAGCAGCCACATGGCGGCAGAGATGGTCTTCTTCAAAGAAGAGATTTCAAACGCTGAAATCATTCGCCCCTCCAGAACTTGCCGGGCAAACTGACGGGGAGCAGCCTCATGGGAACTCCTCCTTGCCCAAGCCCGGACCGATCCTAATAGAAAGACACTAGTCACAGGCAGGGCAACTTTTATCGCTGGTGAATGCTCACTGTCAAGAAAAAAACGATTTTCTTGGGGAATTAGTGCGAAGACGGCACTTCGGGAGTAAACTAGGCGAGTTTTCCGGGTTCTGGCAGGTCGGAACCGCCGCGGACTCGACCGGGCGGAGGTCCACTGGGGGTACCATGTGTGCAAGAACTTGCCTCGTACTGTCCGCGAGCTTCCTGTTTTCCCTTTCCGCCCTACACTCACAGACCAAGACACCTCCCGCCACTGATCCTGACAATCCTGTGATCCATGCCACAACACGCGAGGTCATCCTGGACTTGGTGGTGCGCGACAAGCATCACCATCCGGTCACCGATCTACGGCCGGACGAAGTCGAAGTCTATGAGGATGGAGTCAAGCAGAGCGTGCGCGCGTTTCGCAGCATTCAAGGCACAGAACAACTGGAAACCGAACGCGCTCTTGGAAGAAGCGGGAGCGCAACCGGAGCAGGCACGACCACGGCCGAGACTTTATCGACGAGACCCGGAGACGCGCCCCACGCGCTGAATTCGCTGCGCCAGGTGAATTTCGTCTCGGTCGTGTTTGCCGGCATCGCTCCCCTGAACCTTGAGTTTGCGCGGCGCGCGGTGCTCGAGTTTCTGCAGAGCGACAATCTGCCGAACACTTACGTCACAATTTACCGCCTTGATCGTACTCTGAATGTGATTCAGCCGTTCACTGCGGATAAAAACGCGCTGGCCAAGGGCGTGGATTCTGCGGCCAGGGGTCTAAGCGCAAAGAACAACGGGAATACAACGGCGCAGGTTGCCAGCGCCACGGTCGCAGCACTTCAGGCGAACGCCGCGAACATTCTTGCTGCCCCAACGACGGGAGCCGCCACCGCGCAGTCCATACTGAACGAAACCACGAATCCGATCCCGGCGCTGGTGAAAGATCCGCTATGGGCTGCGAACGCGGCGTCGCAGGACGCTTCCATCTCTCTCGGCAGCGCACTGCTGGTACAGGCCGACCTGGAGAAAGGATTAAGGTTCGCCAACAGTTTGTCGGATGGCATGGATGCCATGGATTCGCTGCATGAACTGGTCCGCAGTGAGGAGAAGCTGCCCGGCCGCAAAGTCGTGCTCTACCTGGCGGACGGATTGAACTTTCCGGTCAACCGGCGCGATTCCGTCGACAATCTTATCAGCTATGCCAACCGCGCCGGCGTGGCCTTCTACACGATCGACACGCGTGGTTTGAACGTGGATGACCCTGTGATGGAAGCGGTTGCGCTGCAGAAACGGACCGGGGCAGAAAGTTCGGTGCACGTGACTGATCCGCACACGCAAGTCTTTGAAGATGACGATGTGCAACTCACGGCCGTGGCCAGCGGCCAGCTTGCGATGCGGGAGTTGGCCGAAGCGACCGGCGGAATTGCGGTGACGAACACCAACGAAATCTCGATCCCGATGCAACAGATGATGGAGGATATTCGAACCCACTACGAGCTGGCATATTCTCCTACGTCCACGGTTTATGACGGGCACTTTCGCAAAATCGAGGTCAAGATCAGCCGCCCGAAGGTCACGCTGCAAACCAGAAAAGGTTATTTTGCCGTACCCGATTTGAACGGCGAACCGCTGCAGCCCTTCGAACTTGTCGCGCTGAATGCGATGAATGCAACCCCCGCCCCGGCCGAATTCCCCTACCAGGTTGCGGCCATGAAATTCCGGCCCGGAGTGGAGGGCGTTGAACATGAAGTAACGTTTGAAATTCCGCTGTCTGGTCTGAAAGTTCTCTCGAACGCAAAGACGGGAAAGTCTCGCGCGCAGGCGGCGCTGGTCGCGCTGATTCATGACGGTAGCGGAGCGGTGGTCGGAAAGGTGAGCCGGGAACTTGCGCGGGAAGCACCGAACGGCCAATGGGCGCAGATGGGAAATGACCGCATCCTTTATGCGGAACCGATTGAGCTGCGCCCCGGACATTATGTGATCGACGCGGCCGTAACTGACGAGGTGGGAGGTAAGACGTCAGTGAAACGCTTCTCGGTTTTCGTGGCTCCGGCCAACTCTCTGGCTGTGAGTTCTCTGGAGCTGGTGCGGCGCTTCGACCCCTTGCCGGGACCACATGAACTCCTGAGTCCTTTTGACCTGGAGAACGGCCACGTCACCCCGACGCTGGCGGAGTCGGTCACTTCGGGAACTCCGGTGAGCCTCTATTTCGTGGTCTATCCTGGAAAAGTTGCTCCCGATGGCCTCAAGGTCACGCTAGACCTGTTGCAGGATGGCCGGACAATCGCGCGCAAGCCTCTGAACCTGGGAGCGCCGGGAGCCGACGGTTCGATTCCGATGGTAGTGCAGCTTTCTCCGGGGCCGGGGCATTGCGACGTGCTGGTGACGGCGCAGCAAGGGACGGCCGTGGCGCAGTCGAGCTTCTCGGTCAGCGTGGAATGAGTGCCGTGGTTGAGTGTGTTTGCAGTAGTGGCAGCAGAATCCGGGTCGGCTGGAAGGTTGACCTTCGACGATGGCTCTGGGATAGAATTGCGTTCGCCTGAACCCCTGCGGGCAGCCGGAGTGTTTCCTCATGGTTGCAGTCGTCCCGCGTCGCGTGCACTCTCTGGTCCGGGCTCTTGTCTGTATCTGTATCTTTACGTTTTTCTGTACGGCCGCAGGTTTTCTTGCTGCGCAGGACGCCGATCCCTCTTCGAAAGGCGCCGAAGTCTCCGATCCGCAATCCGCTGACATTGTTTTCAAGGCCAGTGTCCGGCGTGTGATCGTCGATGTGGTGGTCACGGGCACGAACGGAAAACCGGTTCCTGACCTCGAGGCTGCCGATTTCTCGATCAGCGAAGACGGCAAGCCGCAGAAGATTCTTTCCTTCGACGTCCACGATTTTGATTCCGTTCCCAATTCACTACCCAAGCGGCCAAATCTTCCCGCGAACACGTTTATGAATCTGCCCTCCGGACCTGAGCGTGGTCCGCTCTATGTGTTGCTGCTCGATTTGCTCAACATGGAGGTCGACGATCAACCGGCAGCCCGAAAGCAATTGTTCAATTTCGCCATGAGCAAGCCGCTCGGCACCCGCTTTGCCGTCTTTGTCCTGAGCGACAACCTGCATCTGGTGCAGGGATTTACGGAAGACCGCAATCTGCTCGCCAGCGCTCTCGACCCCAGGAATCCGCATTCGCATCTGCCGCGAGTCTTTCTGTATGCCGACAACTTCCGGCCCTTTTATTCAGTTCCTCGCGTGCTGATCGGGATCGCAAAATATCTCGGCGACCTTCCCGGACGGAAGAACATCATCTGGTTTTCAGGCTCGTTTCCAGCCTCGGTTTTACCGAGCTCAGACAGGGGCGGCACCGAGGCCGAGAGCTTCAACCGGGAGCTCAAGCAGGCAACCGACGCGATGGCTCGTGGACAGATCGCGCTGTATCCCATCGACAGTCACGGAGTCGTAGTCACTGGCGGATCGTCCAGTGCATACCAACACGGCTCCGGGAGCGCCAGCGAGGTGAGCGGGGTGGGACGAAGCATGGCGGACTCGTCAAGCGCCTCGGGAACAGGCGGCGGAATGGGCAACGCAGCCGACATCGCCCTCAACGCCCGCTACATGACCGAGGACGAACTGGCTTACGCGACCGGCGGCCGTGCCTTCCACAGTACCAACGATCTCGTGAGCATCCTCACCGAAGCAACAGAAGAGGGCGCGCACTACTACACTCTGAGTTACGCTCCCAGCAATCAGGAGTACAACGGCCAGCAACGGAACATTCATGTGCAGCTTGCCAGGCGCGGCTGCTCGCTAGCTTATCGCCGCGCTTATTTTGGCAGCCCTGACTTCCTGGAACCTGGATCATCGGGCAAGAAGACCGCGGCCGAGCAGATGACCGCGATCAGCCAGGAGGCTGCGGATTCGCTGAAGCTTCACATGCAATCCGGGGCACCGATCGTGCATCAGTTGTTATTCCGCGTTCACGTGCAGACGTCAGGGCATCCCGCGAAGGCGACGGCTGAGCAACTGGCCCAACTGAATGGTCAGGCTGCGCCTTCGCCAGTCCGCGGCAAAAGTGGGCAAGCGAAAGCGCGCCACGCCATCGAGTTTCAGACTTACAAGATCGATTACGCCATCGCGGCCCGGGAAAAAACACTGGAAATAGCGGCTACGGCTTTTGGCGATGATGGAAGAGCGCTCAATGGAGTGGTGCAGCGGGTAGCAGATGACGGCGACATTATGGATGGAGAAAGTCACGAAGGCATTTATCGCATCGAACAACAGATCGACGTGCCGACGACCGCGGTTTCGATCCGCCTGGGCGTGCGCGACATAAAAACCAACAACGTCGGGGCCATGGAGATTCGTCTGCCCCTCGCCCCCGAAGGCCAAACCGACGACGACCCTCGCACCGCAGCGCCTGCATCCCAGGCCGAAAATCGTTGACCGCGGAATTGGATTTCCGTCCCTCCTATCGCTCGATTTCGAGTGCTGGCTCGCAGAATCGAAGCGGCAGAACGCTCTCCGGCGACATGTTATATTCCGTCATGGATGCGCCATTCATGGGGATGATTGCTGGAACCGCCGACGGAAAAAGATGGTCATCCAATCGCGTGGCGGGTATTCTGGTCGCGCTGCTGCTTTTGATCTTCTCGTTGACTCCGTCACTCGCGACCGCGCAGTCGACTCCTGCAGGTTTTGAAGAACTGGCTGCGGACGCAACTTCGGCGCGCGAGCAGAACGACGTTTCCCGCGCGATCGAACTTTACGGACGCGCGGTGCAATCGAATCCGAAGTGGGCCGACGGGTGGTGGTTCCTGGGATCGCTGCAGTACGGTAACGGCGCCTACGCCGCGGCGCGCGACGCGCTATCGCAATATATCGATCTCACGCCCAGTGCGGCTCCGGCCTTGGCTATGCGCGGGTTGTGCGAGTTCGAAACCGGCGAATTTGCCGATTCGCTCAAAGACATTCAGCGCGGGCTCTCGATGGGAGCCGCGAACCAGCCGCGAAACGGAAAAATTCTCCGCTACCATGAGGCGCTGCTGCTCACGCGGGCGGGCAGGTTTGAAGAGGCATTGCGCAGTTTCGCTTTTTTCGCTCACGACCCTGATCCCAATCCTGAATTAGTCACGGCTCTGGGGCTGGCTGGTCTGCGCGTTCCCATACTCCCCAAGGATTTGCGACCCGATCGCCAGGACCTATACGCCAGCGCCGGCAAAGCGGCACTCGATTACATGAAGGGAGACGATGCGGCCGCTCGCGCGGACTTTCAACTGCTCTTCGAGCGCTTCCCCACCACTCCCAACGCTCACTACCTTTATGGATATTTGTTGTACGCCACTGACCCCGATGCAGCGGTGGTGGAACTTAAGCGCGAATTGGAAGTCAACCCCTCCAACCCCGCGGCAGAAGTGATGCTGGCGTGGATCCCGCTCATGCAGAATCACGCCGCCGAGGCTCTGCCCTACGCGCAGAAAGCGGTTGCGGAAGATCCCAAGCTTCCCAGCGCGCAGCTCGTCATCGGCCGGGCTTTATCGGAGACCGGTGATCCGAAAGACGGTATCGAGCACCTGGAGAAAACCGAACTGCTGCAACCGGACGATCTTGAAGTCCACCTGGCGCTGGCCAGGGCCTATTCGGCGGCGGGCCGCAAAGAAGACGCCCGCCGCGAGCGTCTGCTATGCCTCGAGATGACGAAGAATGAGACGACACTGGCCCTTCATCCTTAGCCCGCTGCTGGCGGTTCTGATTTCGGCAGCCGCAGTTCCGGCACTGGGCCAGGGCCCACAAATTAAGCCAGAAGCCGCCTGCGTGTCGTGCCACCGGGCCCAGTCCGAGACCCAGCCACGGACGCCGATGGCGCGGGCGCTGCAATTGCCCGACACGAATCCCACGTTGAAGGACCATCCAAAGCTCGCGACCCGCAAGGGCGCTTACAGTTACACCGTAGAAACTCGCGGCGACGAAAGTACCTATAGCGTCACCGACGGCACACGCACGATTTCAATTCCTATTCACTGGAATTTCGGCGAGGGCGCGCAGACCTGGATGCTGGAGCGCGACGGGCATCGCTATGAAAGCACCGTGAGTTTTTATCCATCGATTAACGGTCTCGATTTCACGACCGGAGATGAGGACCTGAAACCCCAGACTCTTGAGGACGCGATTGGCCGCGAGATCGCCATGCGGGAAACTAAAGTCTGCTTCGGTTGCCACGCCACCAACGCGGTTTCCAACGGAAAGATGAAATTTGAATCTCTGCGCCCCGGAGTGAAGTGCGAGCATTGTCACTCCGGGACCAGCTCTCACTTGAGCGATGCGGTAAGCGGCGATTTCAGTTCCGCTCCGGCGAGCCTGCGCAAACTGTCGGCGGAAGATATTTCGAACTTCTGCGGGCAGTGCCACCGCACCTGGGAGACGGTGGTTCGCAACCACTGGCGGGGCGAGGCTACGGTTCGCTTCCAACCTTACCGGCTGGCCAACAGCCGGTGCTTCGATGGCGCGGACGCGCGCATCAGCTGCATTGCGTGTCACGACCCGCATCAGGACATCGTGCGTGACGATAAGTCCTATGATAAAAATTGTCTGGCTTGCCACTCGGCGGAATCGTCGGCTTCGACTGCGGCAACCCCGGCTTCAGCAACTGCGCACGCGCATCCGAAGATTTGCCCGGTCGCGAAAAATGATTGCGTGAGTTGCCACATGCCGAAGGTGAAGTTGCCCAACGGACTCATGACGTTCACCGATCATCAGATTCGCGTGGTAAAGGCGGGCGAGCCCTTCCCCAACTAGACTTTGTCGTGGTCCCAAAACAAAAGCTTTTAACCACGAAGGACGCTAAGGATTTCGCAAAGGTCGCAAAGAAAGGCAAAATCGAAATCAGGAAAGCATCTGATCCTGATTCTGCATTCCGCAAGAAAACAATTCTCACTGAGGCTTCGCGTCCGCGTAAATCCCGATCCGGTGGTTGCGGACTTTCGGCTCCAGATGTTTTCCGTTGGTATTCGAGAACAGCACTTTCGATTCCTGCAGCGGCATGTGGCAATCGATGCAGTTGTTCGCGATCTGATCTCCCAGCCGGGCATGTTCGCCACACTGTTTGGGCTCATGACAGCTCAGGCAATGTGCGGAAAATGCAGCCGCGTCGTTTTGGGTTTTGTGCACGTCGTGGCAGGTATTGCAGGTGAGAGTCGTGGTCGATTGGAAACAGCGGCTCTTCTTCAGGAGCTGCACCTGGTTTCCGTGAACGTCCACCGCATCGTCGGAGTTGGAATACGGAATATCGATGTAGTCGTCGAGCACGTCGCCGGGAATAAACGATCCCGAGGGAGCGATGGGCGTGCCGTTGCCGGAGTGGCACAATCCGCAGACATCAAGTTGCCGGTCGCGCGAAAGTTTGGCCGGATTCACGATCGCCTCCGGCGTTCCCCCCGGCAGCTGAGACTTCGCTCTACGCGGAGCGCCCGGCGGAGTCGTGTGCAGCGCGACGTGCGCGCGTCCGGGGCCGTGGCATTTTTCGCAGCTGATGCCCACCACCAGGCTGGACTTGCGGTAGCGATTCACGGGCGGCGGCATCCACTCAAAGGAACTGGCGTGGCACTCGAGGCAGCGGGGAATGATCGCCTTGTCGAAATGCGGTGAACCGTCGGGATAACTCGGGCTGTTCACCCAGCTATCGGTTTCGGTCCAGTAAGTCACGGGCAGTTGAAAGAGCTGATCGCCTTTCCAGAAAAGATAACTCTGCCCTTTACGCGGCAGTCCGGCCACAATGTCGATGCGCTCGGTGCGCGTAATTCTTTTCCCTTCGCCCGGCTCTTCGACTGCACTTTGAAAATAACCGGCGGGGCTGGCGGTCATTTCAAAGTGAAGATACGGGTTCGAGGTTCGCATGATGTTCGAATCGGGCGTAAAACTTCCCTTCACCGTGCGCGGGCTGGGCCAACTGGTGGCCCAGTGATGCGCGGTGTCGACATAAGTTTTCGCCTGTTGCTGGTGACAGGATCGGCAGGCGTCATCGCCGACGAAGTCACGGCGCGGAGGCGGTTTCTTCTCGGTCGTCGAAGGTAGGGACTGCGCGGGAGTAGCCGGTTCCTGAGAACCCGGCATCAGCACGAAAAACAGGAAGAGAAAGCGAACGAACACGCTTAGGGTTCAGGAATGGTTACGCTTGGCAACCGTCCCAGCTCCTTTTCTGACGCCACATTCGGTCCGTGGTCATTGATTTGGCGACCGTGGATCCGCTGATCCTGAATCCGCTGAACTCTTGCAGGCGTTGCAGTGGCTCTATTATGCTCAAGGCGAGAGAAGCTGTCACTCTGCGGGGTTGGCCGAGGTCGATCGTCGGCATTGCAATGCATTCGAGAATTGCGAAAGCAATACTGGCACTTGCGGCCATTCTAGCTGCGGCTCCGACCATTCTTGCCTGCACCGGCCCGGCAGCGCTCGAAGCCAAAGTCCGGGCGCATCCGGACGCCGATACGTACGCCGACATCGGAAACTGGTTTGGCGACCGCAAGCAGTATGACTGCGCGCTTGATGCCTTTCGCAGCGCGCTGAAGTTGGAACCCGGCTCCGCCAAACTTTATTATCTCGTCGGCCTCACGCTTTACGCCTCGGGTGACCTGCAAGACGCGCTCGAACCGTTGGGCCGCTCGATCTTCCTCATGCCGGAGGTTCTCAAGCCGCATCTGCTGCTGGCGTCGGCGCATGAACAGTTGCATCATCCGAAAGAAGCTCGCGCCGAATGGGAGGCCGCGCTGCGCATCGATCATCTCTCGCCCGAGGCGCTCGATGGGATGAGCAAGTCGCTGATGGAAGAAGGCGATTACGCTTCCGCGATCGAGGCGTTGCGTGAGGCTCCGCAGGACGAGACTCTGACGCTCGACCTCGCTCTGGCTTACGGAAAAGCCAACATGCTCGACCAGGCTTCGGATGTGCTCACCAAGGCTTTGCAAAAAACTCCGTCGTCTTTGCCGCTGACCGCCGCGCTGGTCACCGTGCTGGTCCGGCAGGTGCATTACCAGGAGGCCGTTCACCTGGCGGAGAAATCGGCACGGCTGCATCCTGCGAATGTCGAAGCGCAGAGACTTTATCTCCGCGTGATGGTGCTCAACGGCGATTCCGTGCAAGCCCGGCCACTGGCTCGCAGGCTTCTGACGGCGCATCCGCATGATTTTGATTTCCTTTACCTGAGTGGAATTCTCGCAAATCAGGCTGGACAATATACCGAGGGCCGGGCTCACCTGGAGCAGGCCGTTGCAATCGATCCCAATTACTACAACGCGCACTACAACCTTGGGGTCGCATTGCTCGAACTCAAACAATTTCCCGAAGCGCGCGAGCAATTCGCCAAGGCGCTGGAGCTAGGTGGAACCGAACCCGAGATTCGATTCAAGTATGCGACCGCGCTGCGCGATCTGGGCGAGACGCAACTGGCGCAGGAGCAGCTCAAGCTTTATCAGCAGCAACTGGAAACGAATCAGAAGCACGCTCTTGCCGCCAGCAAGATGGCGCAGGGAGATAAAGAATTTGAGAGCGGAGATGCGCAGAAGGCGGTCGCCGACTTCCGCGAAGCACTGGATGCTACTCCGGATGATCCTCAACTTTCCTACAAGCTGGCGCTGGCTCTCGACAAGACCGGAGACACTGCGGCGGAGACGCAGGCGCTGGAAAACGCGGTCAAGATCGACCCGGGATTCGCGCTGGCGCATAACCAGCTCGGCTATCTGGCGTCGCGAAATGGAGACTCTGCTTCCGCGGAAGAACATTTTCGGTTGGCCGTGCGCGCTGCGCCGAACTACACGCAGGCGTGGATCAGCCTGGCCGCGACGCTTGGCATGGAATCCCGTTTCACAGAGGCTCAGGAAGCTCTCGCCAGCGCTCTCAAGATCGAACCAGCCAATACCGAGGCGCTTCAACTTCGCAAGGATCTGACCGCGGCGCAAGAACAACGATAACGGGCAGCGCTGAAGAATTTCAAACGCAACTGGATCCCGAGGATGAAGTCGCGATGACAGCCCCGAAACCCGGACACTGGACACGGCGGCGCCTGCTACAAACGCTGCCGGCGATGCTGGCACCGGCGCTGGTTCCCGCGGAACTTCGCGGTGCGGTCAAGCCAGTTGATAGGCCCGTAAATGTTAAACCGGCTAAGACTGCGCCGTTCTCCCGCTTCGTCGATGTGAGCGCGAATGCCGGGCTCACGCAGACAATGTTCTACGGAGATTCGACTCACAACACCTACATCGTCGAAGTCAACGGAGCGGGTTGCGCATTTTTCGACTACGACAACGACGGATGGATGGATGTCTTCATCCTCGGAGGGCGGCGTCTGGAGGGCATTCCGCCCGGAGCGAGCAACCGGCTCTACCACAACAATCGCGACGGCACGTTTACTGATGTCACCGCGAAGGCCGGCCTGACCGACGCCGGATGGGGATGCGGCGTGTGCGTGGGCGACTACAACAACGACGGCTTCGAAGATCTGTATCTGACCTACTACGGACAGAACAAGCTCTATCGCAACAACGGCGACGGAACTTTCACCGACGCTACCGAGAAGGCGGGACTGCACGACCCGCGCACGCGATTTGGTTCCGGTTGCACGTTTGTCGACTACAACCGCGACGGGCTGCTCGATCTCTTCGTTTCCAACTACGTCGAAATCGATCTGGCGACCGCGCCCAGGCCATCGATGCAGGTTCCGAACTGCAATTTTGAGGGCGTGCCGACGAATTGCGGGCCGGGCGGCCTCGCCATGCCGTATCACTCTCTCTACCGCAACAACGGCGATGGAACTTTTACCGACGTTTCGAAAGAATCCGGCGTCGCCGCGCTGCGCAATTCTTACGGCTTCACTGCGGTCGCGTTCGATGCGGACGAAGACGGATGGCCCGACATTTTCGTGGCCTGTGACGCCACGCCCAGTCTGCTGCTGATGAATAATCACGATGGCACGTTCCGCGAAGAGGGATTATTGCGCGGCGTTGCGCTCGGCAGCGCCGGCGAACCGCTGGGCGGGATGGGAGTCGGCATCGGCGATTTCGATCTCGACGGCCATCTCGACGTAGTGAAGACTCACTTCGTAAACCAGGCCACCGGACTATACCGCAACAATGGCAAAGGAGAGTTCGAGGATTTCACGTTTCGCGCGGGGCTCGGCGGCGAACGCCGTTTCAGCAGTTGGGGCACGGGACTGGTTGATCTCGACAATGACGGCTATCCCGACATTTTCATCGTTGCCGGAACGGTCGCTCCGGAACTCGAGAAGGTTTACACGAAATATCCGGCGCGCAATCCGCGTCTGATTTTTCGCAATCAGGGCAATGGAACTTTTATAGAACTCGGCGATGAAGCCGGTCCGGCGATTGCCTCGCGCCACATCAGCCGCGGATGCGCTTTCGGCGATTTCGACAATGATGGGGACCTCGACATTCTCATCATGAACCGGAATGAGCCGCCGACTCTGCTGCGCAACGACGCCCCGGCGGGAAATCATTGGCTCAAGATTCGGCTCGAGGGGACGAAGAGCAATCGCAGCGCGATCGGCTCCCGCGTGCTGGTGCGCTATGGGGGTAAAGTGCAGGCGCAGTGCGTGACCAGCCAGTGCAGCTTTCTCTCGTCGAACGATCCGCGGCTTCATTTCGGGCTGGGGGAGGCGGCCACGGCCGAAATTGAAATTCACTGGCCCACGGGCGTAAGCGAGACGCACTCCGGAGTCGCGGCAAATCAACTGGTCACGATTCGTGAAGGCGAAGGCATCGTCAAAGGACGGCCGTTCCGCTGAGTTGTTTTGCGGTTCAGTGCGGCCCCTTATAGTCTTCCGAAACCGCCGTTTCCCTCAGTGAGAAAAATCGCGATTGCCGTGTCGGGGATCGTAATCAAATTTGATCAATCCATCGCGATAGTCGATATGCATCGCCAGCTCGCGCAGGAGCGTATTGCCCAGAAAGCCGGAGATCTCAAGCCCCGCGTAGCGGCTCATATTCGAGTTATCAAAGACAAACAAATCATTGTTCGCCTGCTGCAGGCCGGCAAACGAGAAAACGATCTGGTCTCCGGTCGCAAGCTTCGCCACGCGGCCGCTCAGTCCGAGAATGTCGACGGGAGATCCGCCGTGCGTCTTGGTTACAGCGGCGGCGGCTTCAGGCGAGACGCTGGAGCTGAACGCTCCACTGTCGACCATGAAAAGCCGTTGCGTCTTGCCGTTGAGAGTCACCGGAAGAATCAGAAAATGACCCACGCGAAAAATCTGCGTGTAGTCCTGCATGTTGGGAGCGATATAGCGATCCTGCGGACCGGTGGATTGCGATGCGCCCGCATTCGCACCCTGGCTGGCGGCCTGGGTATTGAGCGATGCGGAGGCGCTGGCGTCGTCGCCCGGACGGGGCGGAAGTGGCGAGAGCGCAAACTTTCGCATGGGATAGTCGAGCGTGACCAGGTAACTGCTGAACACGTCGGTGCCAATGAGGCCGTCAATGTCGAGCATATCCTTGCGGTCGGTGACCTCCACCATGCAGTCGTGGAACTCGAGCGCACCCACGCGGATTGAATCAACGCGCGCAGTATATCCGCCTTGTGCACCCTCATCTCCGACCCCGCTGAGCTGAATTCTCTCCGCAGTCTTAAGCCCGGAGCGCTCGGCAATAGCACGATTAATCACAAGACCGGAGGCGCCGCTGTCGACCTCAAGATCCGCTTCACGACTGTTGAGGTGAACGTGTACTCCCCAACCGCGGATGCGCCGCAAGCTCTGCCCACAGGCTCCCTGCGAATTGCACACCCACTTCTCATTAGACATGAGCGGAACCAGCTGAAGCTCGGTTGAAGCCGCAGACGAAGTCACGCGGCAGTTCTTCCCGGAACTGTCCGCTTCCGTCACGAGATATTCCAGATACTTTTCGGCGCGTTTGTGTTCTTCGCCATCCATGGAGGCATTCGCGGCCAGAAACTGTTTTTGTTCGTCGATGCGCTTCGCCAGCGGCAGGGTTTGTACCCAAGCTCCACGAACATCGAGGTCGTAGGGATCGAGAGCATGAGCAAAGCCAATCTCCCGATCGGCAGATGCGTACATGGAATTTAGACGAAAAATTCGGCCGCGCACCAGATGCAGCCGCGCGTTGCACCGGTTGATGTGGAAAACCTGATCGGCGGTGCTGGCCGCTTCCCCAAGTTTTCCCTGACGGTATTGGACTTCCGCGAGCGCGACCAGCAAGGGTACGGCATCGGCCTTGGCGGCGAGCGCGGCCTGCACCGTGGAACTTGCCTCGTCGACTTTCTGCTCGCGGAGCAGAGTACGGACAAGTCCGGCGTTCAGGTCAGGGTCATTCGGCGACTTGCTGACCGCGTCGCGATAGAGTTTCTCGGCTTCGCCGAACTGGCCGAACGCGAAAGCTTTCTCTGCGGGCGACGGATCGTGAGGCGTCGCGGCGTGGCAATGAGTGTCGTCGGCAAAAGCGCCGCCGCGAAGAATTGCGGCGAGGAATAGACAGTGCAGTATGCACGCCGTCAGAAAACCCTTCCTCATGATCGCACTCCTGAATGATGACACCCTAAGCACGCCGTCTCTCCCACGCGCCGACCGCAGATTCTAGCTCATTCGCGTGTTGCTAACGTAAAAAAAGCAATGCCTCGCAGCTGGGGGTTCAGCGTTCGGGAATTCGCCGCGTGTTGTACAATCCCACGCCAATCTTGTTTGCCGGAGCGAGGAGCTTCCTCATCAATGGAGACGACGCTGGCGCCGACTTCGTCCACTGCCGACTATGGCCTGCGTCGCGGAATTCTTTCTCCGATGGAGACGCTGGCGCAATCGGTCTCCACGATCGCGCCCACAACCACGCCGGCGGCGACGATTCCACTGGTCTGCGCGCTCGCCGGCAACGGGACCTGGCTTGCCTATGTGCTGGCGACCGTGGCGATCGTGCTGGTTGCGCTGTGCATCAGCCGCTTCGCGCGCCTTTCCGCTTCGCCGGGATCGCTCTATACCTACGCATCGAACGTTTTGCCACCCTGGCTTTCCGCCACGGTCGCCTGGAGCCTTCTGCTCGCTTACGTGGCTACGGGATCGAGCGTGATCGGCGGCTTCTATCACTATGCGAACCTGTTGCTGCGCGACGCCACTGGTCATGTTTTTTCCGCTGTAGCGCTCGCCTTGCTGGTCACCGGCGCTTCGATCTGGATCGCGTATCGCGACGTAAAGATTTCGGCGCGCCTCATGTTATGGATCGAGGCCGCTTCCGTTTCTGTGATCGTCGTCGTCGTGATCCTGCTGCTGGTTCGTCACGGCTGGCACGTGGACGCAGATGAGCTTCATCTTCGCGGCATGACGGGCAGCGGGCTGCGTCTGGGCCTGGTGCTTGCGCTGTTCAGTTTTGTCGGGTTCGAAAGCGCGACCACGCTGGGCGCGGAGGCGCGTAATCCGCTGAAGACGATTCCGCGTGCTGTCATTCAGAGCGCAGTTCTCGCAGGAGCATTCTTCACAGTATGCGCCTACGCCGAGGTTCTCGGATTCCACACCGTGGGGCAAGACCTGGGAGCGAGCCAGGGACCGATGCACGTCCTGGCGCAAGTCGGCGGCGTGCCGGTGCTGGGGTTGTTGATCGACATTGGAGCCCTGGTCAGCTTATTTGCCGGCACCCTGGCCTGCATCACAGCCGCGGCGCGCGTGCTGCTGCTGATGTCGCATGATGGCCTGGCGCACGGCTCACTGAGCGCGACTCACGCGCGCAATCAGACTCCGAGTCGCGCCGTGGTCATCACCGGCATCGCTGCCGTGTTGCCGGTGGTCGTGCTCGCGGCCCGCGGTGCCAGCGGACTAGACGTTTACGGCTGGCTCGGTTCTTTGGCTACGTATGGATTCATCGTGGCCTACGCGCTGGTGTGCATTGCCCTGCCGCGGTACCTGCGGCGGCACGGCGCCTTCACTTCCGGCGCAGAGATTCTCTCGCGCGTGGCCGCTCTGGCCATGCTGCTCGCTTTGCTTGGAAATCTCTATCCCGTGCCCGAGGGGCCGTACGGAAAACTTCCGTACATCTATCTCGTCTACCTTGTCGCTGGACTCGCCTGGTTTCTATTTCGCGCACGGGCCAAGAACGCAGCTCTGGCGGGCAGTTAACGACGCCACGGGTATAAAAATTACTGATTCCGGGTAAAGAAAATTTGACTGGGGGGCTGTCTTCCGCTTTGGCCGGAGTTCGCGTA
>Ga0070765_100000619_pt1 | contig 21382 bp, 25 predicted proteins | sample HubBroMetageWFT5_FD_71516 | JGI IMG/M metagenome (GOLD analysis project Ga0070765, IMG submission 71516) | Warmed and freeze-thawed soil microbial communities from the Hubbard Brook experimental Forest, New Hampshire - Hubbard Brook CCASE Soil... | ecosystem: Environmental > Terrestrial > Soil... | reverse complement strand
TCTGCGGGTCACCGTCGCTCGAACGTGGACCTTGAGGATCCCAACTTCGAGCGGACGCCCTATGAACCTTTCGTTGCCTATGGCCGTTCGAAGACAGCGAACATTCTCTTCGCTGTTGCTTTCGACCGGCGGCATCGGGAGCGCGGCGTACGTGCTGGGGCGGTGCACCCGGGAATCATCGAGACGGAACTGATCCGCCATATGAGTCCAAGCTGGTTACAGACGAGGGTGGACGAAATCAATCAGCAACTGGCAGCTGCGGGCAAGCCGCCCATTCACTGGAAAAGCATTCCGCAAGGAGCCGCAACTTCAGTGTGGGCTGCTGTTGTAGTTCCCGCTGGTGAGATTGGAGGCAGGTATTGCGAAGACTGCCACGTGGGCTCCATTGTCCCGGAAGAAGTTCCTGCCAGCGCCGTGACCGAAGGAGTGCGCGGGTATGCCGTCGATACAAAAACTGCCGAGGCGCTCTGGAAGAAAAGTGAAGAACTGGTCGGGGAGTCTTTTTAACTTTCGTCGTGACAAACAATGAACAGTTCCGCAAGCAACGGATTGATTGGACAGATTGATCTCGCCGGCAGTTTCGTGCTACCTGGCTCAGGGATTACCTTGAACCGCGCTGGTGTGCTTATGGCGCTAGATCCACGTAGAGGTCAGCGTCGCGACGCCATGTCTCGAAGGGTGGGTACGGAACAGGCAGGTCAGCGTTCCATATGTCGTCGCAGTGTTCGAAATACTCCATAGTGCGAATGGCGCGAGGATGGATGCGAGCAGAAATGAGAATTGCGTCATACCATCCTTCTGCCTTCGCGTCCTGGAAGAAGTGCTCAGCAATCCATCGCATCAAGCGATGCCAGTCATGTGGCAATCGTCCATCTGCCACACGTTCTTTGGCATTGAATTCCACAAAGCCGGGGCACCGTGAATTGAGCTGTTGTGCCACTTCACTGGAAAGTGACGCGCCGCCTTCAAGGACCGGGCGAGCCCAGTACGCGAATGCTTCCCAATCGATGAAGCGTGAGACCGCTTGGGCTAAGCGTTCTGGATCAACTAGCTTGAAGCATGTTCTTTCCTTCTTGACCTCCGGCAGCAGTTGGGCTGTTTCATCACAACGTACCGCTTCGCTGCGCCACTGTTCGAACGAGGGATACTCAGTGGGCTTTGCCTTCCGCCATTTCCGCACCGATTCCGACCAGCAGGCTGACGCTCTTTGATATCGTGGCTCGCGGACCGCGTAAAACGTAATCGCGAAAAGCCAGCCACCTTCCTTGGCGAAACCGAAAATGCGCTCGTCGATCCACTGCCCGAGCCGAACGGGTGCCGGGGACACATCTTTCGGACGTCTTGCCCTGTATAGCCTTTCCTCCTCGACAAACCCCGGACACGTCTCTTCCAGTCTTCTCGCGAGCCAATCGGGAATGCCGTCTTCGGACTCCATGATCGATCGTGCCCAGTAATAAAACTCCTGCCACTCGACATACAGGTTGCGAGCCTCCAAGAGAATCTGCCACGGAACACGCCGTGCCTCTTCGGTCGCTCGTTCCTGTGCCTGCCGCTGAACGCCTGAGGCGAGTCCTGCTGGACCAAGATGTTTCTTGTGCAATTGGCTATCCCCTCTGACGTGAATCGGTACTACTCCCGGACATCGTTACAAGGATGAAAAGCTCATAGTCTAGCCCAGACCATTCAGGACGCAAGCGAACCTTTCAGTCGCGCTGGTTGCGCGCATGGTCTCACTTCCGCTCGCAAGGAAGCTCGGGAATTGCAGGGATCGCGGACCCCGATCAGAACTTGGCAGCCAGGAACAGAGTTAAGTTGCATGTCGCATGCATCAACGCGGAAGCCGTGGTCGTCTTCGATGCCAAACGGAGCCAGCCGTAACCGATGCCAGTCGTCGTAAACCAAACCCAATGCGCAACATCGCTCGGACTGTGGAACGCGGCAAACAGAACAGCCGTGGTGATGATCGAAACGGCGTTTCCAAAGGTGTGCGCCACCACCGGCAGCAAGCACCCGCGAAACACCGACTCCTCAAGCATTGGACCCAAGAGTAAACCTAGGACCAAGAAGTCGATTGCAGGGATCATCGGCATCACGCGATGTTGAGCATAGGTGAATAGGGTAATGCCGAGCGCTAATGCTATCCCTCCAACGACCGCTAGCAATGTATAGAAGGCACTGGGAGCCACCCATCCCAACGGCGCGATCACCGGCTTCTGGCGGCGCCGCTTGAGGATCGCGTACAGAGCGATGCCCAGGGAAATGATGATCGAGATTTGCAGCGTCAGACTGGGAGCGACCAAGTCGGATGGGCCCAGCAAATGCGTGCGGATGCCGAGACGAACCACGGCTGCTACGACGACAAGGACGAAAAAGAAGGCTCCAATGTCTTCATAGCTCCAATACGGTTCCATCGCAATGCGCTACTCATTTCCGCTGGGTGGACGTATGCACAAACCCGGGAACGTTGACTCGGAGCCTGTCTAGCAAGTAGTCGAACGATTTATCAATCGCAGCCGCCTGTTGTTCAAGGGTGTGCCCCACCGCGTCGGGGTCCAGTTCGTACAAATTCTTGAGGAACGTGCTGGGGCCTTGTGCCGTGATTGAGTAAGAGGCGAGAGCGGAACGGGGAAAGTCTTTGAGGTTGTATGTCACGATCGTTTCCGCACCGGAGCGGACTGCGGCCGCGAGGACGTGACGATCTTTCTCATGGTTTGTCATGGACGGAATCAGATCTTCGTAGCCTTCCACCCAGGCTTCGCCAAAGTGTCTCCGGATCTCACTCTCCCGGTAGGCCGCTTGCTCGGCTGTCACACCGAAATTCTCCTGAAGATTTCTGCTTACTTCGGCCATGATCTGGTCCGTCCATTTTGGGAGGAACAGTCTCGGACCGCCTGCGAGCCGCAGCAAGGTGTCGGCTAACGGCATAGGGATCAGGACGCAAGCGTCCAGCACAACCGGAAAATCGGCTCTCACTCGTCCCGGCCACCTTCGGGAAACTTATTGCGGTCGTACAGACCGGCTTCCACTGCCGCTCGCGACAAGCGATCAAGTGCTGCTTGCCGTCCTTCGTCACGTTTCTGCGCGTACGCCAGGACGTCGCGCAAATAGACGCGTCGCTGGTTCCCAATGCGGTGGTATGCCATCGCGCCGGTTTCGAGGAGCTTAACGAAAAAGGGTCGTGACATTCCCAAGAGGTCAGCGGCGCGTTGAGTGGTCACAGCCTGATTGTCCGGAACCAGGGTGACGGCTTGGCCATGCGCCATGAGGGTGACTACCTTTCGAAGAATCTTGTAAACCGTGTTTGGCAATTCAATCCGTTCGCCGGTGGCACTCACCAGGGCGGCGTTTCCGCGGCTGAGCAGGGCGTCCAGTTCTTCTACTCGCTTCTGCTCGGCTTTAGGTAAAGTGATCGGATGTTGTGCTGTGGCAGCCATGTCTACACCATAGCACATACTCGAAATACTCGCAATATACGAAACTTGCGACACAATCGTCATCATGGATGATACTATTCTAACGCACTTGTATTCATACAAATACAGACAATCAATCACTTTGTAGATCAACTCGCGGTGTTTTCTTCTTCAGACACCTTTTTGCCTCAGAAACTCGAACTCCGGGACCACTCGAAACGGCACCTCCGGACGTTGCAACGTTTCGCCAACCTGGTCAACAAGCTCGGGAGAAGAATTGCCGAGGAACTTCGCTGCCTGATGGATATGGATCAGGCGATCGGGTTCGAAACCCATCAGTCTGGCGCAGGTGGCATCGGCAGCGACCGGATCATCGGCCAGAACAACATTCCCAAGCGGCCGTGGCGTTCCGTTGATCGGACCATTTCCTTCCATCCCCATGATTGCGTCTGCGATCACAAAACGGATCGGAACCGTGGCGCAGGCATCGAGGATGCTTTGCTGAATACCGCTCCAGTGGAGAATGTTCTTAGGCCACCCGTACTTGCTTCCTGGAACGACGCCGAACATGTTTTTCATACTGAGAGTGACGCCGGACCAGTGGTGCGTTTTCACCTTGGGCATCGATACAAGAAAATCGGCCTCGACCACCGTCCGTGGCAACCAAAGGTGCTTTAGTTGGGTATAGCTAGCGCCGAGATTGACTCGGACCAGGTTGTCACGGTTCAAGTCGATGAATCGTATTCCGCTCTCGCGAAGGATTGGTTCGTAACCGCTTTCTGAGAGCACGAGCTGTGTGTCCCGCTGATGGCCCGGACCTTCTCCCACGACAACTTGTTTGGCGTCGAGCCGCCGAAAGCACTCCGCTGCCGCTACGACAAGGAGAGGATCGGTATTGATGGTGTTGCCAGGAGCATAGTCGACCAGATTGGGTTTGAGAACGACGTTCTTCCCGCGGACGTCTAGCGGAAACAGCCGTATCCCCGCAAGAAGAATGTCGAAAAGGTTCTGCGAGTACTTTTCAACGTGAAGGATAGCGACCCGCGATCGCGTCGCTCGGCGGACCTCATGATATTGGGGTTTGAAGAAAAGAAGCGAAACCGAAGCACCCGCGGCGATCGCGGCGCTTCCAATTAGGAGGTCCCTCCGACTGATGCTCATGCGGTTCCTCCAAAGTCGACTAGAGCGCGTTGATAATCCAAGGCGAGGCAGACGACGGCAAGAGTGCTGTTGTCTTCGATTTGCTCCAGGTTAGGAAAACTTGAGAGGGCCTGCACAAGGGACTCGACTGGGCGTCCATGAGCCGCAAGCGCAAGGACGGACCAGGCGAGACTCCAGGGAGCCTTGAGTGTCGGCGCAACTCGCTCCAACCAATCCAGGCTCATTTGTACAAACGTTTCACGGAGGGCTGTTTGGCAGCGTTGGCAAAGCCGGATCCGCAGGCTGCGACCCGGCGGTCGGCTGCACGGCGATCGCGCCGGGAGTGCCTAACAGCGCCGTCGACGCAACCATTGCCGCAACTCAGAGATTTAGTTTGGGGTTTCCCCAGGGCCAGCTTTCGTGCGCTTCTCCACAGGCAAATGCGGGAACTTGTCTTCCACCAGTCGCGATAACAGCAGTACCTGATGGTAAACTGCATGCGCCGTATTTCATGGAGTGGAGCCTGGGAATTGAACACCAGTTCGGCACAACCGCCAGTTTGCAGGCGCAATACGTCGGCACGCGCGCGGTGAACCAGCCTTATCTGACGCAAGTGAATGGCTACCAAACTGTGTGCCTGGGTTGCTTTTCGCCATTTCCATACAGGGCGCCGTCCGATGCGCGATTTGCCGTTACCGATCCACGGTTTGCCGCGGTCACACAATTCTCCACCGGCGAGAACAGTCACTACAACGGTCTTCAACTGACCGCGATGAAGCGGCTCGGCCATGGACTGCAAGGACAGGTCAACTACAGCTGGAGCCATTGCATGGATACAGTTTCGAACGGAGGATTCCTTCAGTTCGCTGCGGGAGGGATTCTTTCCCCTCTGCCGGGAGAACTGGCTCGCGACTATGGTCCTTGCGACTATGACATCAGGCACAATCTCAATGCGCAGTATGTGTATCAGTTGCCAATCAGAATGCGCCGTCATTCACTGGGCTACGCGCTCAACGGCTGGCAGATTTCGGGAACCATGTTTTGGCATAGCGGGATCCCGTTCTCCGTCCTGAGCACGCCCTATTCCGCGAACGGAAACGGAATTGTGCAGGGCAGTGGGCCGCAGTTCGCGAGTGTGGTTCCCGGCGTCCCGCTCTATGCGCACCATCCCGTAACTGGCGTAACGCAACCGGGCACGATTCAGTGGTTGAATCCAGACGCCTTTGTATCGACCGTTGATCCTAGTACCGGGCAGTGCACCGGCGGCGACGACCCACAGCATTGGCAATTCGGAAACCTCGGTCGCAATGCCCTGCGCGGTCCCAACTTCTTCTGGAATGACTTCTATCTCACAAAGTGGTTTCCAGTAACCGAGCGTGTGAAGCTCAGGGCAGAAGCGCAGTTCTTCAATGTCTTCAACCATCCGAATTTTGGACTTCCAAGCATGGTTCTAGCCGGCATCCCAGGAAGGCCTTCCACGCAGACCGGATTTGGAGCGCTCACGTACGCAACTTCTCCGCCCACGGGTGGCGATAGCAGCCCACGCATGATCGCGTTTCAGGCGCGGCTAGAGTTCTAATCGTGAGATATTTGCTTCCGGCAGGAAGTCTGTCTTAACCGTCTCAGAGCGGTCCTGGTGCGCTCAATTCGCAGGCTCGAAAGGCTCCAACTCCGACAACGGAAACCCAGGGCACGGCGTGCTACTTCCTTGACCCGCAGAGGCGTCGCGTCGACAGCTTCATGAGTCCAGCATCTGCTCACACCGAAGTCACTTGGAGGTCGCTAGATGAGGCCACATGGAAAAACCAAGTTAGGATTCTACCCATTGCCTGTGCCGGAAGCGGAGCGCCTGAAGAATTGCCTGGTCTGTCCGTCAGAGTTCTCGGCGCTTGATCCGTGCGTCGGAGACGGCGTCGCGTTTGCGCACTTGCTCCTCGGAACCGAAGCCCGTCGCTACGGGTCGAAATTGACGGCTACCGGACCGAACAAGCTAGAGGCCTCGGAATCGAAACACTGCAGGCCAATACTCTCGATGTGCGCTGTCCAGCGGAAGCATTTTCTCTGCTCTATCTCAATCCTCCGTACGATCTTGAAGTCGGCGAGACAAATAACCAGCGGCAGGAGCTGATATTTCTGGAGCACACGTATCGTTGGCTCAAACCCAGCAGCGTCCTGATATTTGTCATTCCACAACCACAATTAAGACCGTGCGCGAGGACCTTGAGCGAACACTTTGCCGACTTGGCGGTGTACAAGCTTACGGAACCTGCGAGCTTGCAGTACAAGCAGGTTGCCGTATTGGGGGTGCGGCGCAAGCGACACCAGCACGTTCGAGACTCGGTACTGCTTGACTCTGTGCGCTGGCTGGAGACGTTGGCCACCAAATCCGATCTTGAGGTTCTCGGTGAAGGGTCTGCAGTGCGATACGAGATTCCTCACTCGGGTCCAGTAACCCTCACCCATGCCGGAATTCCGCTGGATGAAGTGGAGGATCTGCTACTGGATTCGGCAGCATACCGTCAGGCCGCTCGAATTCTCCTGCCCAGGCAGCGAGACGTCCGAGGCCGGCCGCTCACGCCTTTACACGGTGGGCATGTTGGCCTGCTTTGTACCGCGGGGATGCTCAACGGCGTATTCGGCGAAGGAGAAGATCGCCACATCGCGCACTGGCGCTCGGTGAAGTTCACCGACCATTGGGAAGAGGAAGAAGAAGACGGGACGAAGATTCTCCATGACCGTGAGAGGTTCTCGCACGAGCTGACGTTTGGTCTTCGCCAATGGAAAGACCCAGATTCTCACGCACGAGACGAAGGAGGCGAAATGAAAAATGCCCACCTTCGCTTCGGCTGGCTCACCTACGTGAAGAGCACAGAGAAAACCACGACCAGCACTAAGTCGCGCCTCGACCGCTTCATCGGGGAGGTGTTGCCCGACCCGCCTCGGCAAGCCAAGGCCCATCTGATTTCCGTGATCGGTGGAGATACACAGATCGCCGCGATCAGCGCAGCCATCTCCATGGGAGACCGGTTCATGGTGGACGGGCCGGCTGTACAGCCGATCCGAGTATGTCTGGAGAGGAATGCACAGTGCTTCAAAGGTTCGATACAGCTTGCCGGCCGAAAGAAGCCGCTGCGCCACCTCATCGGCATGTCGGAAGAGTTCGCCTCCGGAAACGTATCTGCCAGCTCGGGAAGAACTCTGTTGGCAGGCTCCGATAACCGATTTGTTTGGGCTTCCATCGCCCACATCCATGGGATTCCCGGCATCCCGGAATGGGCGGGTTGGTTTGCGAACGAACTGAATACGCATCGCGCGATTACACGTTCTCTCGGTATTGGATGTGACCCGCTGATTGTCAAAGGCGAGAAAGAACAATTTCTCGACTGGCTCAGTTGGGGCGTCGAGAGTGGCGCGATCCGATTTCCAGCGGAGACAGGTTCGGTCCGCTGGCCCGGCGTGAACCTGCAAGATATCTTCCGGCCGGGCAACGAGTCTTAGATGTGGGTTGGACGCGCCGAAGAATTCGCGACCGGAGTTCACAACTTCAGGTTGCCCGACAACACAGCAGGTAACCTGCGGGGTTGGACTGCCGCTTTTTGATGGATCAGTCAAAGCGATAACGGAGAGCCTCTGCTACGGCCTTATATCCGATTCGCCGGTAAATGGAATTCGATGTAGGGTTGCCCAAGTCCGTGTAGAGAATGCACCGATACCCACTGTCGCGAAGATGTTTCGACAGCGCATGAACGCAGGTTGCCGCGTAACCGTGCTTTCGCTTCTCGGGCGGCGTGTAGACCCCAGACAAGCGAACTACGCCTTGCGCCGGTTCGCGGCCAACAGCCATAGAAGTTGTCTCTCCGTTTTGATCCCACAGCCAGATCTGTCCAGCGGCCAACGCCCGGTCTACGCGACGCTCGGTGTCGTTTGCAGACTCCCCAATTTCATCCTGAAACGCGCAGGTCCAGAGAATCATCAAACTGCGATCCCTCGGACCTGCCTGGCGTAAATGACCCGCGGTGCGGGGAACTTCTCCCAGTTCCAAGAGTTCGTAGAGACGCGTTCCCTGGAACGGTGTGGCCGCCGACTTACATCGTTCACTCCATTGCCCAGCGAAGCTGGCTGCCGTCGCCGCGTCCCCGTTGACACCGGCTAGAGTCACTCCGGCTTCCGCAATTGCATCCACTATTGCCAGCACGGCTCGCGGTTCCATGGGCGTCAGGGTCGCTGGATATTCCAGAGGTGACTGAACGACGACGCCGACGGCTGCCTCTCCGTGCAATGCGATCCAATACCGACCTGGGTCGCCCTGCGCGACGCGGGCGTGCAGAATCGACAGAATCAGATTATGCAGAACTGGTTCCGACGAAAGGAATTTGTCAGCCCTCCTTATGACAAATGCGGGATCTTCACTAAACAGGACCTTGAGTTCCATGCGGGAGATCTTATCGGATCGGAGCATCGTCAGGAATGCCTCAAACACGAGGCGCAAATTGGGAGCGAGTGACGGGCTACCCGGAAGTTATCTACATGGCCCAGAAATCTCCCGTAATCCCTCGCGGAAGCGTGCCTCCTCAAGTCTGGCGTACTCCGTCGTAGGTTAGTTCCCCTCCTTCCTTTTCACTTTCTTCTTCGCGTCTCCGCGCTCCTTCGCTGAGGGATTGCCATGCCTGAACTTTGCACGATCTACGACTATATGCGCGCCCGTGCGGTCCTCCTCGGAGAGCGCATTTTTCAGGAGTACCCAGCACTCCATCCATTCGACGATCCAATTTCACCGCGGATCGCAGAGCTACTTCGAAGGCCGTTTCCTGCCCAAACCATCGCGATCATGGGAGTCGCAAAACGATGGCAGAGAGCGCGAACCGGCATGGTCGTTGCGGAGTGCGGGACCAGCAAAACATTGATCTCTCTGGGAGCAATTCATGTTCACAGCGAGGGACAACCGTTCACTGCTTTGGCGATGGTCCCTCCGCACCTGGTCGAAAAGTGGGCGCGGGAAGCCGGCTGTGCCGGAGCAGGCTTCACTGTTCGGATGACATGAGTTGGAGTACCGAAGTAAATCCCACCGTTTCTCACTTTTCAGGAATCACATTTCAAATCCACAAGGAGGAAGCAGTATGTCAGAAACTAGTACGCTCATTGGCTATGGCGGCCGGACGATTGGCCGCGAAGAACTAACCCTGGTGCCGACACCGGCGGCAACAGAAACACACCGCCCGGTTCCGCATCACGAAATTGTGCAGGCTCTAATCGAGACGCTCGGGTTTCGCCGTATCGGAGTCGTCCACGACGAGTACGCAGTGTCGCCGGACGGCATGAAAGCGTTTGGCGGTCTCGATCTTGCAACGGAGATCGAGGGGTGCCGTTTCTCGATAGGTTTGCGGAATTCCCATGATAAGAGCATGCGCCTGGCGATGACGTGTGGCTATCGCGCGTTCGTATGCTCAAACATGGCGTTCGCCGGGGACTTCACGCCGGTTCTCGCAAAACACTCGAAGTCGTTCTCGCTAATAGACTGCATCTCGGTCGGTGTCGATCGAATGCAGCGGAACTTCGAACCGATGCGTAAGCAGGTGGAGACCTGGCAGAGAAGTGAATTGACGGACGTCACCGCGAAGGTGGTTATCTACGAGGCATTCGTGGAGGGCAAACTGGAGGCTCCAAAGCACCTCGCCCACAGTGTCCATGACCTCTACTTCGAGCCGAGGTATGAGGAATTCCGGCCGCGGACGATCTGGAGTCTCTCGAATGCGTTTACGTCTGCATTCAAAGAACTGGAGCCCATTCCACAATTCAAGGCGACAGCCAAGTTGGGTGAGTTCCTAGAGGCTCGGTTCTCTAGGCGTTCTAGCCAGCGGGCGACCCGGCCAGCCGCCCCTATCCAATCAATAATCAAAAGCCCTCCACCCGGCGCACGTTTGATCATGCCCGTGCTGGATGTCGGCATCACGGGGTGTCGGGGCACCGAAGTAAGCCTCGAGGTTCTCTGCACGCGAATCGATCAGCATGGTCGGGTGGTGCGTCCGCGCCCACACCGGGAATTTGGAACGGCTTGAGACAGTATGCGGCGACAACTTCTCTCACCGATCCGCCAGGTTACCGGAGGGCTATCGCGACTCCGAAGCGAGCTTTTGCGCGTGAATGCTCTCCAGGAGCGGCACTGCTAGCGCCGCGCCTGCACGTTCCACCGCCTGCAACATCTTGAGCAGCAATTCTTGTTGAATCCCAAGGAACACGTCGTAGTCCGACGTCGTAACGTAGGCAAATACCTCTACGTCAAGCGAATAAGTCCCGATTCCAACGAAGCGAACGGGAATATCCCCAACTTCCACCTTCGAGTGTTGCTTTAGAATCTCTTGCACTGATGACAGCACTTGCAGCAACTGGTCCGAAGTCGTGTCGCGGCGAAGGTTCAGCGTCACGTGGAACCAGATCTTGTCTCGGGCGCTGTAGTTCTCCAGTTCCATGGTCGAGAATTGGCTGTTGGGCACGCTTACGATGGTTCGATCGAGCGTTCGGATGCGGGTGGATCGCAGCCCGATGTCCGTCACGGTTCCGATGTGGGTGCCGAAGCGGCAGAAATCGCCGACCAAGACGGGCCGATCGCCAATGACCGAGATACCACCGAAGAGGTTCTCTATGGTCTTTTGCGCCGCAAGCGCGATAGCGAGGCCGCCCACGCCGAGGCCAGCAAGGATCGTCCCCGTGTTGTAGCCCCATGCACTCACTACCGCCAAGATCGCAATCAGAAAAAGGGCTAGCTTAGCGATCTGTCTGCCTAGCGGAAGGACAGAATACGTCATCGCCTTCATGCGCGGGTCCAATCGGGAACGCCATCGCTCTGTGACGAAATCGATCGTGGCGGCACCTGCCCACGCTATTCCGAGAAAGAAAGCCATCGCGATCGCACGCTCCAAGTACAAGCGCGGCAACGCGGAGGGCGGCGCAAGTTCCATAGCACCGCGAAAACCTGCAGTTGCCAGACAAAGACGCGCGGGTTTGCGAAACGCGGCGGCGTTTGTCCTCGTCAGCCGACGGAATGTGAAAACAATCGCACCAGCGATGAGTCCCGACACCAACCAGAGCACGAGACCCATGACCAGAAGGGCAATCCAACGCCACAACGGCGTGTCGAGCAATTCAGTCGTCACCAGCCGTGGCGGCAATTTGTTCTCAAACGGCGTCTCGGCCACAACCTGGTGGGCTTGCGGAATCAGCGGGAGGCTGTCGGCGGAGACGAGCCAGACCTTGAATCCAGGCTTCAGCTCCACACGCTCTAGCCCCAACTCCAATGACTGTCCGTTAACTTGGAAGGTGGCCAGGTGCTCGCGCGAAGGCGAGAGGCCGTCGGACAGGTCTCCCTCCGGATTCCGGCTCAGCGTCGCGATATCGAATGGAGTATCGTCCAACAGATCTTCCAACTGCTGGGCCAGTTGCGGACCCTTCTTTACACGTTCTGCAGGAGACATTTGATGCAGGTCGAGATAGTAGGCTGCCTTGGAATACTCGTGAGCGTGGCAAGCTTCAAGAAACTGGAAAATCGCGCCCTGCGGGGTGATCCGGCCCAGTGGATCGCTTGGTGGGGCCTCAGAACTCTGCGCAGGTAGAACGGCTCCTACAAGAATGACAACCAAAAGTCTCAGCATGGGCTAGTCTCGACTCCAGAGGCCTCTAGCCTCAATGCATGGCATACGATTTAGCAGGCGCGATTCCGGAAATGTCGTTTTCATATTGTTGTCGCGAGACTGGAGTAGGAGGATATTGCTCCGCTTCTGGCGCAACTAATAGGCAATCAGCAATGGAGAACGTGCTTCACGTGGCTGGATAATATAATTCGCCACGATGACAACATTCGACGAAGAACTTAGGTCCGCTGAACACAAGATGCGCACGCATTCGAAGCGCTAGTAAGATACCTTGACCATCCAGACTCTGACCCGCCCGACGTCAAGCTCCATCGACGACTCGCGGACGATTTCACACTCGCCACTACTCGTTACGTGACTTTTGTTTCCAAATTGAAGCCCTTTAGGCGAATAGTCTCGATTCGATGCACAATCGCGGCTCGAGGTTGGAATGCAACGAAAAATGCCCACGCCGCGTCTGGCGGCCGCTCGAGGCATCCGAGGTTCCCCCAATTGACCACCCAGTAGGACGTTCTTCAGCGCCGATCCGCCCGCTCGTGGCCAACGCTTTTAACGGGGGATGAGACGAGGTTGTCCGAGCGCCCGGCCTTCAGGCGAGGCCACTGGGCGATGGGGCGTCCGTTGGTGCGGAGCTGCTCGGCGTTGGCTTCCCATTGTTGTAGCCAGCCGGTCGGCGAGTCCTCCCACGTCTCCTGCCGTCCGTAGACGGTCAGGTCGAGCAACCGGAAGCTGTTATCCATCGCCTCGACGCCGCGTGAGGTCGTCCAGTAAGTTTCGAAGACATTGGATCCTCGTCGCAGGTAGCAAACGATGTGCATCCTGCCCACCCGGCGTCCGACCAAGAGGGTGTTGAGCGAGTCCTGAGCCGAGTACCAAGGCATCTCCCACCCCATGAAGTCGCGGTACCGGGCGCTCTCCTCGTACGGGCCTTGGCAAAACGTGGCGTAGGTGACGTCGCGAGAATGAAGATAGGACAGCTCGCGGACCTGCGATGTATCCCAGGTGCACCCCTCGCACTGCTCCGGCGCAGGGTGGCCGGTGTGCCACATGAAGTAGTAGGCGATGAGGATCCGGCGTCGCTCAAATGCGTCCAATAGTGTCACCGCGCCACGTTCGCCAATCAGCGGTGTGGCACCGTCCACCTCGACCATGGGGAGCCGTCGGCGGGCGGCAGCAATGGCATCGCCTTCGTGCGTGTGCGCCTTTTCCCGAACGCGCAATGCGTCCAGCTCCGCCTGGAATGTCGCTCGATCGACTACCTTAGGGGCCCCTAGTTCATCTCTCATTAAGTCCGTCATCGTTTTCTCCATTAGCGCCCGGGGCGCTGTTTTCTCTCGGGAAAGGAAGCAGTTCTGCATTCACGAGAATGCGTCCGGCTGACCTTTGCCGGTGGTGATCAGCTTCCGCAAGTTTTCGTTTATGAGTACGCCCCATGCGCCGGAGCAGTCGCCGTAGCATTGGAAGGCAGGAACCAAGCCGATGTGCGTAAAGCGGACTTCCGTTTTGCCGTCTTTTTGAGAGATATCGAAGACGATGTCCGTGCCAGTCCACTCATTTTCTTTCCGAAAGCTAAGGCGGCTGTCTAACACGTGCCAAATGACTTTCTTGCCAGGAATAAGTTCCTTGACCTTCTGTTTGGAATGGTGCACGTCTTTGTATCGGTAGGTAAACTCTGCGCCAAGTGTGTCGGTCTCGCCCTCGATCTCTCCTGACCACCATCCACGAACATTATTGATGGCATCGAAAGCCTGCTGGGGAGATTGGTCTACCGAAAAGCTGGTAATGAAATTCTCTTTTTTCATGAATTCGTTCTCCTGTCCTTTGTGTCGCTACTGGGCTGGCCAACGCTCAGTCTTTGCACCAGGCATCTTTGATCTTGCATAGCCGCGTCAGTATCTCTTCATACTCTTTATTCCGGCTGCTCGAAGGCGACGAAGTGGCCGCGGTCGCCCTTCTTTAGCTCGCTTTCGCCTCGGCGTCATGCTTTCGGAAGGCGGCTTCTCCAGCGTTGGACACCTTGACCCACTTCGGGTCGGGCGAGGCCTCGGCGTCGTAGTTGTCGTGCCAGTTCCACCACTTGTACGGCGGGGTCTGGGGGTAACCCTCTGGCGAGTTTTCCCAAATCTCCTGACGGCCAAGCGGCGTGATATCGAGGTAGCTCCACGTGGTCCCCATCGCCTCGTCACCTCTTCCATTGATGAAGTATGTGCGAAACACCTGCTCGCCGTCACGGAAGAACACATTATGGCCGTGCCATTCATCGACGCCGAAGTCCGCGTCGAAGCTGTCGGTCATGGTGTACCAGGGCATCTCCCAGCCCATCCGTGCCTTCAGGCGTGCGATGTCGGCCTGCGGTGCGCGTGAAGCGTAGACAAGCGTGGTGTCGCGCGCGTTCAGATGGGCCAGGTGCGAGACCTGATCGGCACCCAGCGAGCAGCCGCGGCAGGCGTGATCGGGCCAGCCGAAAACCTCGGGCTCAAAGAAGGCGCGATACACGATCAGCTGAGGCCGGCCTTCGAACAAATCGAGCAGGCTTACCTTGCCCTTGGGTCCGTCGAATTCGTACTTCTTCTCTACCGACATCCACGGCATTCGTCGACGTTCAGCGGCCAGCGCATCACGGGAGCGGGTGAAGGCTTTTTCCTTCACCAGCATCTGCTGCCGCGCAGCCTCCCACTCCTCCTGCGACACGATCGGGGGCGTCTTCATCGCGAGATTCGACTTCTCAATCTTTCTGGTCGACATTTTGATTTTTCCTTTCCTCTGAGTTCGGCAGGACTTCTCCTGTCCGGTTCTTGCGAGATACGTTCACGGCCAACGCTGCCAGCCCGCCGGTAGAAACCGCGCCGGCAACGACGAATCCCATGGTTGACAAACAGAATGGACACATTGTTCACCTCCTCGGTAGCGAAGCGTGCTGCCTACCCGGTATGCCGCACGGCCTGAAATTGTTTCTGGTCGTTACTTCGTGGCGCTACGCAACCTTCGTCGCGGCCTCCGGCACGAAGGCTCTGAACTGCTGCTGGAGCGCCTTGACCGCACCGTTGCGCCAGCCCTCCGCCAGCGACTCTGACATGGGATCCGGGAATATTTCCTCTTCCCCTTTCTCCACTCCGTCGAAGATAGCTCGTGCAACGGACTCTGGAGAGGCCTTCGGTATGTCCAGGCCGCGGGACATATCTGTGTCCACGGGGCCAGGCAGTACCACGTGTACCCTAACGCCCCGCCCGGCGAGAAGAGCGCGCAGCGATTGTGCCAGGGAAAACGCGGCCGCTTTCGAGATCGAGTATGCCGGGCTGAATGGCACGGCGGCAATGGCCGCCAACGACAGAACGTTGACGATGGCTCCTCGAGAACGCGTCAATAACGGCAGGAAAGCCTGAGTCACTCCATACGGGCCATAGAGGTTAACAGCGAGGCTCTGTTCGAGCGCTGCACGATCGCTCAAGTCATCGTAAAGCGCAATGCCAGCGTTGTTGATGAGGATATCGAGAGCTTCGACATTCTTGACGGCATCCTGAATCTGCGCGGTGTTGGTCACATCCAGGGTCAGGGGTGTGACGTGCGCATCTGAATGTGCAAAGGGCTGGCGGGTACCCGCATACACCCGCTTCGCGCCTCTCCTCAACGCTTCCTCAACCAGCGCCCGTCCGATGCCTCGGTTCGCGCCGGTGATCAAGACTGTCTTGTTTTCAATGTTGTTCATACTGTTCTCCTTCTTCTGTTGAACTGCCTTTGAATTCAAACCCGCAAATACACAAGCTGGGCTCTACTCGTTTATGGCGCCTCGTACCGTTCGGGAAAGTGCACGTCAGCACTCACCTCCCGGACGTATCGTTTTGCCCAGCGGCACATGCCTCTGAGTGGAGCGATGATTGTCTTTCCCATTTGGGTGAGCGAATACTCGACAGCAATGGCCTTCGATTGGGTCACACGCCGGGCTACTAAACCCGCGGCTTCGAGATCGCGAAGCGTTCTGGTAAGCATTCGCTGAGAGACACTTCCGAGGTGGCGTCGCAACTCCCCGTGTCGATAAGGCCTGTCTCTAAGCGAAAACAAAATCTTCGGTGTCCATCTGCCGATGAAGATGGACGACGTCATTCTTGATTCCTGTGTGGTATTCATGCCGCTCTTCCTTCTGCGAAAACTTCGCCGCGAAATAACCCTTCTTATTTGCCAGTCACGCCTTCGTTTCGCAGTTGGCACCATCCCAGCTTGCCAATTCTTGCGCTCCACGCGCAATTAGGAACATGTGTGTACCTACGCGAACCTCCGGCACCACAACGCTACTCATCACTTGCCGTACTCGTCGTGTCGGCGCCACCAGAGGCCGGTCTCGTTACGCCCCTTTGGGGCGCGGTCGAGCCATGGGTACATTCCCCAGAGACCGTCGAGCCCTCGCGCATAAGTGGAATAGGTGTGGTAGACGACGCCGTCTTCAAGGGCGAACGCGCTCATGCCCGGCCTCTCGCGAATGTACGTCGCCGCGTCCGTTCCGCACATCGCCGCGAACGCTGCAGGTCCATCGGGCGTCGAGCCCGAGATTTCGACCCCTTCCTGCCCGCGTATCTGCAGTGGTGCCTCGCGCCGGTAGTTGTATTCGATGCCACCCTTGTGCTGTTGCTCCTCCGTATAGGAGGCAGAGAAGTCGAAATTGAAGTCACCGCCGACAGAGGAGGCCCAAGGGAACGTCCAGCCCAGCCGCCGCTTGTACGCTTGCAGCTTCGCAAGCGGGGCGCGTGAAACGGCCCAAAGCATCACGTCATGATTGGCCAGGTGCATGGCGATTCCGTTGAAGCCGTCTGCGATCGACGAGCAGGAGGGGCAACCGGCGGCGTAATCGGGGCCGAACATGAACTGATAGACGAGTAACTGAGAACGTCCCCGGAAGAGGTCCGCCAGCGAGGCGCTGCCTTCCTCGATCTCGAAGCGATACCCCTTATTGATAGGCACCCACGGCAGTTCCTGCCTCTGGCGCGCCAGCTCGTCGCTTCGCCGCGTGAGTTCCTTTTCCGCCTTGAGCAGATCGAGCCGAGCCTTCAGCCACTGTTCTCGTGATCCAGTCTTGTGTGTGGTCATTGTCTTTGTCTCCCTTCGTTCCTTTCTCGATGTGACTTGGTGTTCGATTGCCATGCGCTATATTTAGCGCAGGACTCTAAGAGGGTGGGAGTGACAAGTGTGGCGGGATTCCGATGGACTCGCTGATCACGGCTGCAGCACGTGCACTCGCGGCGGGTGATCCCCTCGGAGCACTGAAGCGAGTTGCGCTGCGCGACGATGCACCTGCACTCGCGCTTCGCGGCATCGCGATGGCGCAGCTCGGCGATTTCGTACGGGCGAAGGAACTCCTGCGAAAGGCTGCGCGTACCTTCGGTCCGAAAGAAAGTGTGGCTCGCGCGAGATGCGTAGTAGCCGAGGCCGAAATCGCGCTCGCCTCGCGCGACCTGGGCTGGCCACCGAAAACACTCGACGCCGCGCGTGCAATCCTCGAAGCGCACGGCGACCGCTTGAACGCGGCGTATGCGCGATACCTGGAGGTCCGACGCCTGGTCTTGATCGGGCATCTGGATGAGGCCGAACGCATGCTTGCCGATCTTGATCCGAGTCCCTTTCCACCTGCGCGGAGGACTGTGCACGCGCTCGTGGTTGCCGGAATAGCGATGCGGCGTCTTCGGACGAAAGAAGCGCGAGACGCGATCTCGCGGGCTGAGAGCAGCGCACGCGACGCACGTATCCCTGCGCTCACGGCAGAGGTCGAAAGCGCATCCCGCATATTGAACACGCCCGCGGCACGCCTGATTACGCGTGGCGGAGAGCGGCCCCTTTTGCTCGACGAAGTTGAAGCATTGCTGGCTTCGAAAGCGCTCGTCGTGGACGCGTGTCGCAATGCCGTGCGCAACGCAAGCACGGTTGTTTTACTCGCAAGACGTCCGGTGTTATTCGCGCTCGCACGCGCGCTGGGAGAAGCGTGGCCGGGAGACGTGCCGAGAGACCTACTTCTGGCGCGAGCATTCGGAGCAAGGTTCGTCGACGAATCGCATCGCGCGCGTTTGCGAGTGGAGATTGGACGTCTCCGTAAAGCGCTTCGGTCGCTAGCCGGCATCGGCGCGACGAAGCTTGGGTTTGCACTGGCGCCGCGCGGCACACGCGACGTCGTCGTACTGGCGCGGCCAGTGGAAGAGGAACATGCGGATGTGCTCGCCTTCCTCGCCGACGGTGAGTCGTGGTCGAGTTCGGCCTTGGCGCTTGCGCTTGGGGCCAGCCAGCGCACTGTGCAGCGGGCTCTCGACTCTCTCGCGGCAGTCGGCAAGGTGCAGTCGTTTGGTCAAGCGCGAGCCCGTCGTTGGATCACGCCGCCCGTGCCAGGATTCACGACGATTTTGTTACTCCCCGCTCCTTTGCCGATTGATTAAGGTGGAAGCATGAAACGATCAAACGCTGAAATCGTCCAGGAGTATGGCCCTTTTCCGGGAGCTGACCACGTGCATGGAGTTAGCTATGACGGTCAGCACGTCTGGTTTGCATCTGGTGACAAGCTGAATGCCTTCGATCCTGCGAGCGGAAAGATGATGCGCTCGATAGATGTCGCGGCGCATGCAGGAACGGCTTTCGATGGCAAACACCTGTTCCAGATCGCCGAGGATCGCATCCAGAAAATCGATCCCGAAACTGGCCGTGTGCTCGCCACCATCCCGGCGCCCGGCGGCGGCGGCGACTCGGGACTCGCGTGGGCCGAAGGTACGCTCTGGGTTGGGCAGTATCGGAGCCGGAAGATCCATCAAATCGATCCCGAGACTGGAACGATTCTTCGCACCATCGAGTCCAACCGCTTTGTCACAGGGGTCACTTGGGTCGATGGAGAGCTTTGGCACGCCACCTGGGAAGGTGAAGAGAGCGATTTGAGGCGAGTCGATCCTCGAACTGGTGAAGTTCTTGAAAGCCTCGACATGCCCCACGGAGTCCACGTTTCAGGACTTGAGTCCGATGGCGGCGATCAGTTCTTCTGCGGAGGAGAAAAGACCGGAAAGGTCAGGGCGGTCCGTCGGCCTCGGCGCGCCGCGAGGGGCAGCGCCACTGAAAGCCCGGTGGGCTCAAGAAGCGTCTAGTCCAAGCGAGCCCCCCAGCGCCATGCCTTCCTTCGCGTTCGGACCTCTTTCTGAGCCTGTCGTCGACGATTCGCCCATAATCATGCCCTCGGCGGGGGGAAGAACGAATTCCTCAGCTTGGGAGCCATCTTCAAAGCGACGCTGGGAGCCCCCTCTAAATAGAACACCTGGCCCTCGCCATTCTCTGTGTCGCGCGGCCCGCATTTCCGCAACGATTACGGTTGTAGACCAATGATCTGCACGTCGATTCCATCCATCGCATATCGCGCGAACAAGAAGTCGTGAATCGAGATGACGCGATCTCCATCGAAACCCAAGGCGACAAAATAGGCAGGCGTCTCGAGGGAGACGTCGCGGTCGTACATCAGCATCGCCGCGCGCCCGTCGACGACACCAGCCGCGAACGCCCACTGCTCGCACGCTGCGTAGCGACCGTAGGCATATTTACTTGTCACAACTGACCACATGACTATATACTTATAGTTAGTCAGTTGGTCAAAGGAGATAGAAACTTGCCCCTACTCAACAACAAGACAGCAATCGTTACGGGTGCATCGTCAGGGATTGGCCGCGCCATAGCTTTCAATCTCGCACGGGAGGGAGCTCACGTTTTTCTCGCAGGACGCGATGCGGAACGGCTGGAGGAAGCAGCGCGCCCGATCAAGCGGGAGGGAGGCTTGGCATCCGTTGAAGCCTTTGATCTGCGTGAGTCCGATCGACTGCAAACCTTCGTCGCCACCACAGCGAAGGAGAAAGGCCGCCTCGATATCATGGTCAACGCGGCAGGTGTGGACCATCCAGGCACCGTCGCCGATGGCGGGCTTACCGAATGGCGAGATATGTTTGACATAAACGTCATTGCGATGTTGGTCGGCAGTCAGGCTGCAATCCATGCGATGCGCGAAACCAAGAGCCAGGGCCACATTGTTACCATCTCGTCCTACGCAGGGCGGGGAGAAGGGTTCCGCGTCTATGGAGCCACCAAGGCGGCCGTCAATTCGCTCTGCATCACGCTACGTAATGAGCTTGAGGATGAACTCATCCGTGTCGTCAATGTCATGCCCGGAGCGGTGGCAACGAATTTCGGCCGCAACCACGGGCCGGAGTTCGTGAACGGCCTATTGAAATCCTTTGGCCTACCCGCCGATTTCAAGACAGGAGATGTGTTGCCGGATTCGACGCTGGAAGCGTTGAACGCCCGCGCTACGGCGCTTTTTGCCGCCCCGGACGACATCGCGCGCGCAGTCCTTTATGCTGTTACGCAGCCCTATGATGTCAACATCTCTGAAATCATCGTCGGGCCGCGGAAAGCGTTCCCAAGACATGTCTAACCCTGGCGAGAGCGCAGGGAATGACAAGCGCAGCCGGATTCTTGACGCGGCGCAAAGTCTCTTCTTGCGCTACGGCGTCAAACGAACTGCATTGGACGATGTGGTGCGCGAAGCGGGAATTGCCAAAGGAACGCTCTATCTTTACTTCGATTCCAAGGACGCGCTCTTTGCCGCGATCGCGGAACGCCTTTGTGCGGAAGTGCTCCGCAACGCTCAGGAGGCAATCGCATCCTCTTCCTCTATAACCCCTCGGATTGTAGGCTGCCTGGATGCCTATATCGGATCGATGCACCGCCTTACCGCGGAATCTCCTCACGTCGCGGAACTGACCCAGTCAAAACAGGCTCTGGCCGCTGAAATTTATGGCGCCTTCGACCAAAAAATGAGAGATCTGCTCCGGAAGGTGCTCAGGGAAGGCGGAATACAGCGAGCGGATGCTGTGGACATGTTTTTCGCCGCCGCTGTTGGAACACTTAAGACGAGTGACTCTGCCGCGAAACCTTATCGCGCAAAGTTGACGGCCTTGACGGACATCTTGCTGGCAGGCCTCAGGCACAGCGCGCCACGGTAGGGCATGCTGAGTGCAATCATTTCTTAGCAAGTGAGAGCAGCGTTCGTCTTTCGGGTGATTGCTCCCGATGAACGCCCATGGATACCGGTTAGGGGACGTGCCGCCAGCAGGTAGGGTAAGATTCATCGAATTCGGAGCTTCTATTGCCAATGGTGCAGTTTCTAATCATTCTTGC